>Ga0079226_10001131_pt1 | contig 20213 bp, 13 predicted proteins | sample Poulit2014_FD_76345 | JGI IMG/M metagenome (GOLD analysis project Ga0079226, IMG submission 76345) | Agricultural soil microbial communities from Georgia to study Nitrogen management - Poultry litter 2014 | ecosystem: Environmental > Terrestrial > Soil > Agricultural land | place: USA: Georgia... | reverse complement strand
CTGGTTTGACATAAAAAGCCTCCTCGTGTATTATTAACTTAATTAAATTACTTAACTAAGATGATTGTATTACAAAAGAATGAAAGTTTCAAATTAAATTTACTTTAAAAAAATATAAAAGTAAGAGGTGAAAAGGTAGTGAATGATAGGCATGATAGAGATGTACAGTTTCAAATATCTTATTTTACCGTAAAAAAATATTATTTGGCGAGAGAGCAAGTGTGTTTATTTATAATTACCTAAACACACAGTATGAGTTTAAATTTAGAGTAAAGTTGACAGTTTTTCAGTAAAATGATAGATTATTAATTAATATAAATAACTAAGTTTTCCTATAACTATTATTTGAAAAGATGTAAAAATTAGAATTAAATTCTTTTTATTATTCAATATTAATTAATGGTATACGTTGTTAATTAATAAGTTATAGAAATTGATAGAAGTACAATAAAAAGCGAGGGAAGGGAGTCAGGTCAACTGAAAATATATATTTAAGTAATGTTTTTAAACATTTAATGACATTTGAAAACGTTTACTGAAGAGGTGACATGATAACATAACAATTCATTACAAGAATATCGCCTAACTTTTTAAAAAATTTTACTACTGTATACTTATATTTGTTAATTATCTGGATATAGGTAAGGTTTTACCAGTTACTTGATTAATAATCAGAATACTCCCACTAGAGACAATAGAGTGATAATTATTTTTTGCAATAAAGAACGGAAATAACATTTTTCGAGTTAAGAAATAATAATTTCTACCCTGAAAATGCACATATATATGGTAACAAATATTGAGAATTTATAGAAAAAGTTTATTCTAATATTTTTAATTGTTGAGTTTTACAAGTAGAATTAAAACGCATGGAGGAGAAAAGTTATGAAAGTAAACAAATTATCGATATTTTTAATGTTGACTATTGCGTCATTAATAATAGTCGGGTGTAGTAACGATGAGGATAATAATGATAACGGGAAAGTGACTTTAGAATTATGGAATAATAACGACGCAGGAAAAACATACTATCCAAAATTAATTGAAAAGTTTGAAAGTGAAAATCCAGAAATTGAGGTTGACCTTAAGAATCTATCTCCTGATACAGTGGATGCAGAAATGCAATCTGCCATATCTGATGATAATTTACCTGATCTATTTAATCAAGAATCTTTTATGATTGATGAATTAGTTGACTTAGACTTGGTTCATGAACTAGATGACATTTTTCCAGAAGAAGAACGCGAAGAATATGCAGAAGGGATTTTTAACGATGGGAATGCTTCATTAAATGGTCATGTGTATATGTTTCCTAAATATAAAGGTGGAACATATATGATGTATTACAATAAAGAAGTTATGGAGGAATATAATATAAGTGAAATTCCGGAAACGTGGGAAGAAATAAAAAAAGTAGGTAAACAAATTTATAAAGACTCTGAAGGTTCAACTTATGGTTTATTGATAGGTACACAGTCAGATTGGCTATTAAATGATGTTACAAAAATAATGGCTACTGAACTAGCGCCTGAGAGCACAATGGATTACGAAAATGGTGTTTATAATTATGCTAATAACGGTCACGCTGAAACATTGAATTTTTTTAAGGATTTGTTAGATGACGATATACTTTCTCCTACTAGTCTAGAAGTAATTAATGAAGAGGCGTTAGAATATTTTGCAGTTGGTGAATCTGCCTTTTTGATTGATGGTAATTGGACAGGACAGTTGTTGAGCGAAACAGACTTCGAAGAATTTGGCGTAACCAAATTACCTACAAAGAATCCTGATGGTGAGCATTATGATCCACTTGAGATAGATAGTAATGATGGACTCTATGTAGCTAAAAGTACAGAGCACTTGGAAGAAGCTAAAATATTTTTGGAGTTTCTACAAGATAATCTATATGAGGAAATGTTAAAACTAGGAACTGCTGTAACTGCAAAAGATCCGGAAAACTATGACATTGAATTTCCATTTGATCAGCTGCAAGATATATCGGATATTTTTAATGAAACTGCTACAACTGTTCCCAATGCCGTTGTAAGAAATCCAGAAGCCAGTGAGGTGGAAACTGAACTTAAGAAAAATGTACCTGATACAACTGTAGCCTCCTTGTTTGAAGATAATTTAGGTGGACAAATTGATGATGTGGAGAAAGAGCTTCAAAAATATGATGAGGAATATAACGAAGCATTTACTGAAGCGATTGAGAATAATGAGAATGTTGATAGAGAAGATTTTAAGTTTTCTAACTGGGTTCCTTATGAACCATATACTGATGAGGATTATGATGAATTAGAATAAAAGTATTTTCAGCAGCTATCCCTGTAAGTTTCCTTTTATTAATATCAAAGAAGTTAAATTAATATTAACTTATGTGAAATAGGGATAGCTGAAATTACAATATTAAGTGGTGATTTTGGTGGTAGTCAAAAATAATAAAAAAAAGATAAATAAACAAAGGTTAAAACGATATACTTGGGCTTATATATTCCTTATACCTCAATTAGTAGTGTTCTTTGGTTTATCCCTGTATCCAATAGTTATGAGCTATGTATATTCATTTTACGATTGGAACGGAATTGGACCTTTGGATAATTTTGTTGGTCTAGATAACTTTAAAAAAGCTCTTGGTTCCGAAATATTTTGGAATGCATTTAAAAACACATTTATATATACATTTGGTTTTGTTGTGATTTCAATATCAGTTGGCTTACTTCTGGCGTTAATTTTGAACAATCCTAAATTAAAAGGAAAAACATTCTATAGAACCATCTTTTTTTTGCCGGTTGTGGCTACTGCAGCAATATTAGGTATTATTATGAGTAATATATTTGGTAGTAAAGGTGCTTTAAATGAAATTTTACATATGATAAATGTTATTGATAAAGCAATTCCCTGGTTGTCCAGTAAAGATCTTGCAATGGTAGTATTAATTATCGTGGGTTCCTGGAAAGAAATAGGAGTCATAATGATTTACTGGTTAGCAGGCCTACAAATGATACCACGAGATGTTTATGATGCAGCTTATGTAGACGGAGCAGGCTTTTGGCAAACATTGAGACACATTACTTTGCCATTGTTAGCCCCAGTTGGAGGGACAATTTTACTACTAACAACGGTTAGCAGTATGAAAGTTTTTGATCTTGTAAAAACATTGACTAATGGAGGGCCAAGTCGAGCAACGGAAACATTAGAGTTATTTATATACAGAACTGCATTTGATCCAGAAAGTGTTTCTCAGGTTGGTTATGCATCATCAATTGGGGTCATTTTAGGAATGACAGTATTTCTTGTAAGTTTATTATTAGGTTTTCTTGTGTATGCAGTGAATAAAAAAAGACAAAATGGTGAGGTGAAACAACAATGAATATGAAGATAACCAGATTGTTTACACATATTTTTTTGATAATATTTGGTATCATTTGGGTGTATCCTTTTATATGGATGATTGCTTCATCATTAAAGTCAAATCGGGAATTTATTACTTCAGGTGCTAGTCTCATTCCTGATGAAATACATTGGGAAAATTATGAAAGAGCTTGGAATGTAGCCAATTTTTCTGGCTTCTTTGTAAACTCTGTCATTATTACGTTTGGGACGGTAATTATTGTGGTGCTATTAAGTTGCTTAACTGGATATGCCTTAGGACGTGTGGACTTTCCAGGGAGAAATGCTGTTATAGGGCTTATTGGATTAACTATGTTTATTCCCGAAGGCTACACAGTAATTCCAATATATGAGTTAATAAAAATGCTTGGATTAAATGATAGTTTGTTTGGTGTAATTTTGGCTGAATCAAGTGGAGCGCACGTACTTTTCATATTACTATTTGCTGCATTTTTTTCTAGGATTCCAAAAGAAATAGAGGAGTCGGCTTCAATTGATGGTTGCGGTTTTTTTAAAACCTTTTATAAAATCATCCTACCATCGGCTAAGCCAGTTATTGCGACGGCTGTTATTATGCAATTTATATGGACATGGAGTTCGTTTTTAATTCCACTCGTCCTCACATTAAATAAACCAGAATTAAGTAATTTAGCGGTTGGAATGCTTCAGTTTGTTGGGCAACATCAAACAGACTGGGCAGGAATGGCTGCAGGCGCAACTATATCTTTATTACCTGCCGTGTTAACATTTATTATTATGCAACGCTACTTTATTGAAGGTATAGCTGGAGCTGTAAAAAATTAATATCAATTAAAATATAAGGAGAGTCAAAGTGAATTATAATTTAAAGCATGTGCCATTTAGTCGTTTCGGATCATATATGAGTATCTCTTATTTAAGCAATCAAAAGGGATTGAGTGAAGGAATTTATATTCGTAATATTAGAAATGGTGATGACACTAATGGTGAAATTTTCAAAATAGACCTTATTCAAAATGAAAAACCTGTACCGTTTAATGCAAATATGAGTCCAACTGAACTTGTTTTAAAGTCTGATGGGGGATATATAAAAATAATTTTTCCTGAAGATGACTATATTCGTTTTTATGGTGAGAATGTTGGCTTACGGTTAACGCTAGTAGCGGAGGAATATGATAATGCCTTTTCACATAAAAATAGCAGTTGGCAAGTAAATGTTTTTTCTGAAAAAATCAGATTTTTATTATCCCCAATAAAAGGTTTGTTAAAAGTAGATTCTAAATGGCTTATAAACTCAAGTACTTACGTAATTGCGGACTTTGTTCCTGATAAAATGACAAAAGTAACAGAGGGCATTATTGAAGAATATAAAACAGTTTATGCATCTAAAAACTATCATGCAACATTTCAAAACGCTAAGAAAATAGTAGAAAGTCATTATGAAAATTGGAAAAACAAGACTTTAACAACATCTGAAAGATATGAAGACGGGAAAAACATTGCATCCTATATAACGTGGTCATCTGTAGTAAAACAGGAAGGTTATTTAACAAGGCCAGCAATGTATATGTCAAAAAATTGGATGACAAACATTTGGAGCTGGGATCATTGCTTTAATGCAATGGCACTAGTTCAAAATAATCCAGACTTAGCTTGGGATCAATTTATGATATTTTTCGATTTGCAGGATACAAGTGGGGTACTTCCAGATTATGCGAATAATGAATATGCTTATTGGAATTGTAGCAAACCACCAATTCATGGATGGACTTTATCTTGGATGTTACAACGAAATTCAAATATTTCACAAGATAGAATCAAAGAGGTATATGATCCTTTAGTTAAATGGACTACATACTTCTTACGTTATTGTGACTTGAGTGAGAATGGTATTCCAGAGTATTATCATGGAAATGATAGTGGATGGGATAATAGTACGGTGTTTCAGTTTGGTGTACCAGTTGAAAGTCCAGATCTTTGTGCGTTTTTGGTTTTGCAAATGGAAACGTTGGCAAACCTTGCCGAAAAATTAGGAATATCAAAAGATGAAAAGTATTGGAGAAAAGCATCGCACTTATTATTGGAACACTTAATTAACCACTTCTGGAATGGAAGTCGTTTTATAGCAAAATATAATGGAGAACCTGTGGATTCTGGAGACAGTTTACTTTTGTTTATACCAATTGTATTGGGGGACAGATTACCAAAGCATATAAGAGAGAAGCTAATAAAAGATTTGAAAGAAGAGAATCGCTTTTTAACTGAACATGGACTGGCCACGGAAAGTATTAAAAGCATTTACTATGAAGAAGATGGATATTGGCGTGGGCCGATATGGGCACCTGCAATGATGCTATTAATTGACGGAATTGCACATGCCGGTGATCAAGAGTTTGCTTCCCAACTTTCCCAGAAATATTGTGATATGGCCCAGAAAAACGGAATGGCAGAAAACTTTAATGCAAAAACTGGTGCAGGGTTAAGGGATCGTGCCTTTACATGGACATCTAGCGTATTTCTTATTTTAGCCAATGAATATGTTAAGTAATAATTCATTGTCAAATTCTTGGAAAGCCTTAGACCAAAAAAGGAGGGGACATCTGTGAATACGGATGATAAGAATCGGCCTAATATACTTTTTATAATGAGTGATGACCATGCTGCACATGCAATGAGTTGCTATGGCAGCAAAATAAATAAAACTCCTAATCTGGATAAGATTGCTGAAAATGGTATGCGTTTTGATAATTGCTTTTGCACAAACTCAATCTGTACACCAAGCAGAGCAAACATATTGACAGGCCAATATAGTCATATGAATGGTGTTAAGACACTAGCAGATGGTTTTGATGGAAGGAAGTCCCACGTTGCTAAAATATTAAAAAACTCAGGATATCAAACTTCTATCGTTGGAAAATGGCATTTAGGGCATGGTGGTAATTACGATCCAACGGGCTTTGATTACTGGAATATATTTTATGATCAAGGTGAGTATCATAACCCTGAAATGATAGAAATGGGAAAGAATAAACAATATGATGGGTATGCAACTGATTTGGTTACGGATTTATCATTAGAGTGGCTAGAAGAAAGAGATAAAGATAAACCTTTTTTTCTAATGTGTCATCATAAAGCGCCACATAGGAATTGGGAGCCCGATGATAAGCATGCTCACATGTACGCGGATATTGAAATACCTGAACCTATTACTTTTCAAGATGATTACAGCACAAGGTCTAGGGCTGCAAAAGAAGCAGCAATGCGTATAGAAAATGACTTACATTTTTATGATTTAAAGGTAGAGCCACCTGCTAATTTGAATGAAAAGGAACTTAAAAGTTGGAAATATCAACGATTCATTAAAGATTATTTAAGGTGCGTGGCGTCTATTGATGATAATGTTGGAAAACTTATCGATTATTTACAAAAAGAAGGAATTGAAGATAATACTATAGTGATCTACACATCAGATCAGGGCTTTTTTTTGGGTGATCACGGATGGTATGATAAAAGATTTATGTATGAGGAATCATTAAGAATGCCTTTCTTAGTTCAATACCCGAAAAAGATTCGTAAAAATAGTGTTCAAAAAAATATGGCATTAAATGTTGACTTTGCACCAACCTTTTTAGAATATGCAAACCTTGAAGTTCCTGTTGAAATGCAAGGTAATAGCCTTATGCCACTATTCGAGGAAGAAGTTCCAGTTGGTTGGCAAACTTCAATGTACTATCGATATTGGGAGCATTTATCAGAGCCCCATAGAGTAGGAGCGCATTTCGGATTACGCACCGATAGGTATAAATTAATTCATTATTATGGAGAAGCATTAGGTTCAAGTGGAGCTATAAATGTATCAAAAGAGCCTGAATGGGAATTATTTGATCTAGAAGTTGATCCTGGTGAATTAAATAATATTTATAATAATCCGAATAATATTGAATTAACAAAGGAATTAAAAAGAGAATTATACTCTTTGAAAGAAAAGGTGGGTGATTTTGAATGAAAAAGTGACTGGGTTACTTCGTAACACAAAGGAACTGAACTAATAAAATAATGTGGGTTCAATTATTCTTATCAATAATTGAATCTACATTTTAACAATATTTAAGTCTAGCAATTTTACTGCAAATAGACACTTTTAAGAATTGACATATATAGACTATTTTGATAATATAAATCTTAAGTTAATTAATTTAACTAATAAATGTTGAAAGGGTGATTCCAAATGAATTACGATAAACTATTAGGATTAAAAGAAAAAGTTGCTGTTATAACAGGTGCCGCCTCAGGAATCGGCTATTCTACAGCGCAGATATTAGCGGAAACCGGCTGCAAGGTAGTACTATTAGATATTGATGAAAAAGGTGGCAAAGAAAAATCCGAATTGATAAACAATCAAGGAGGGGACGCTTCTTTTATTCATTGTGATGTTACTTCAAAAAAGAATTGTGAAAATGCAATCAACAAAATTGAAAGCGAATTCAAAAGAATAGATATTCTTTTTAATAATGCAGGTGTTATTCGCAGAAAAGACATTGTCGAACATAATGAGGATGAGTGGGACCTTGTTTTAAACGTATCTCTTAAAAGTGTTTTTTTACTTTCGAAATATGCTATACCTGTCATGGAGAAAAATGGTGGAGGAAGTATCATTAATACTGGTTCGGGATGGGGAGTAGTTGGTGGAGACAAGGCTGCTTCATATTGCGCTGCTAAAGCAGGAGTTGTGAACCTCACAAAAGCCATGGCTATTGATCATGGAGCAGAAAACATTCGTGTTAATTGTATTTGCCCTGGGGATACTGATACTCCATTATTGCGTAGTGAGGCAAAACAACTTCAACTTAATGAGAAGGATTTTCTACAATCCTCAGGAAGTGATCGTCCACTAAGTAGAATTGGAACTCCTGAAGATATAGCGAAAGGAGTACTGTTTTTATCTAGTAATCTATCTGCTTGGGTTACGGGAACAACCTTAGTCGTTGATGGAGGAGGATTGGCTTAGTGCTATTTTGAAATTGGCAGTATAAATTATTTTATAAAGGAGAGAGTATATTGGCATATAAAGATGCAAATCAAGTACATCCGTACATACCGAATACGGTACCAGAAGTTCAGGAGGAAATGTTAAAAGATATTGGTGTAGATAGTTTAGATGATTTATTCAAAGCTATACCAAACGAGTTAAAATACAATAAAAAGCTTAATATTCCGGATGCTTTAACAGAAATTGAATTGAAAAAAGATATAGATAGAACTATGGCAAAAAATATAAGTACAGATGATGTTATCAGTTTTTTGGGAGGAGGAGTATGGGAACACTATATTCCGGCAGTTTGTGATGAAGTGAATCAGAGAGCAGAATTTTTAACAGCATATGCAGGAGATGAATATGAAGATCACGGTCGTTTTCAAGCTTTGTTTGAGTATCAAAGTTTAGTAGCGGAATTAGTAGATATGGATGTAGTGAATGTACCAACGTTTGATTGGGCACAAGCCGCGGCAACATCTATTCGAATGGCTTCTAGAATTAAAGGACGTTATGAAGTTTTGATACCGAAGACAATCTCTCCAGAACGACTAAGGATAATAAATAACTATTGCTCACCAGATGTTAAGTGTGTGTTAGTTGATTACAATAAAAAAACTGGTCAATTAAATTTAGATGATTTAAAAGAAAAAATCTCTAATAGAACAGCAGCTGTATACTTTGAAAATCCAAGTTTTCTTGGATTTATAGAAAAATATAGTAAGGAAATTTCTGAAATTGCAAAACAAAATGGTGCAATTTCCATTGTCGGAGTTGACCCAAGTTCACTTGGTGTTCTAGAGCCACCTGTTAATTATGGCGCTGATATTGTTTGTGGAGAATTACAACCTCTTGGTATACGAATGAATTATGGTGGTGGGTTATCCGGTTTTATTGCTACAAAGGATGAAATTGAATTTGTTCAGGAGTTTCCTTCTAGATTATTTGGAATTTCTCCAACATCAAAAGAAGGAGAATACGGATTTGGTGATGTTCTTTTCGATAGAACTTCTCTTATTAGTCGTGAAAAAGGAAAAGAATCAGTAGGAACCCAAACTTCTATGTGGGGTTTAACTGCTGGAGTGTACCTTGCTTTAATGGGGCCAAAGGGAATGGAAGAATTAGGACAATCAATTATGCAACGCTCACAATACGCAATGAAAGAACTAGAAAGTATTGAAGGAGTAACAGCCTCACGTTTTGGTGATATGAATTTTAAAGAATTTGTAGTGGATTTTAACGATACAGGTAAAAAGGTAAAAGAAATTAATAAAATTTTAAGAAAAGAAGGAATTTTTGGGGGAATAGATTTATCAAAAGATTTCCCTGAGCTAGGACAGTGTGCGCTGTATTGCGTCACGGAAGTTCATAGTCAATCAGATATTGATAAATTAGTCAGTGCAATCAATAATATAAAGGAACAGAAATGAGGGATAATATTGAAACGAATAAATAGAGATAGAAGTGTTCGGAATTTTCATCAGGCCAGATGGGATGAACCTATTATATTTGAATTGCATCAATCTGGTGAACGAGGAATTAGAATTCCGGATGTAGAAAGCAAAATCAAAGAATCTGTAGGTGATGGGATATCATCTCTTCCAGAAGGCATGCAGCGAACTAAAGCACCAAATCTTCCAGAAATCACACAAAACAGAGTCCTACGACATTATTTGCGTTTGTCACAACAAACGTTAGGAGCTGCACTAAACGTAGAAATGGGACAAGGGACATGTACTATGAAGTATTCTCCTGTTATTAATGAAACATTTGCATCTTCTCCCAAAATAACAGAGTTACATCCGTCACAGGATGAAGAAACAGTACAAGGAATTTTAGAGGTAATACACAATCTTGATTTGTATATGCGAGAAATTTCAGGTATGGATTATTTTTCATTGCAGCCTGGATCAGGTACCCAAGCGCTTTTTGCAATGGCATCTATGACAAGGGCTTATCACGAAAAGAATGGAGAAGGAGAGCAACGTGACGAAATTATAACAACTAGCTTTTCTCATCCATCTCAGTCCGCAACTGCAGCTGTAAAAGGATATAAGATAATTACTTTAAGACCTGATGAAGATGGCTATCCAGATATTGAACAATTAAAAGAAGTTGTATCGGAAAAGACAGCAGGATTTGTGGTAGCAAATCCTGAAGATACCGGGATATTTAATCCGAGAATAAAAGAATTTACTGAAATTGTGCATAATGCAGGTGGTATTTGTTATTATGACCAAGCTAATGCAAATGGTTTACTTGGAATAACTAGGGCTAAGGAAGCTAATTTTGATATGTGTTTCTTTAATTTACACAAAACATTTTCAACGCCACATGCAATAGGGGGGCCGGCAGCAGGAGCATTGGGAGTTTCTGAAGAGATGAAACCATTTCTACCTGGACCAGTTGTAGATTACGATGGTGAGAAATATACTTTAGATTATGATAGTTTACCTCATAGTATTGGTTCTGTTCGTTCTTATCATGGTGTTCCACAAAATATACTTCGAGCGTATGCTTGGATTAAAGGATTAGGAGCGAAAGGTATTAAGGATGTTGCAGAAATTGCTGTTTTAAACAACAACTATTTGTACCATAACATACTGAAAATTAAAGGTGCAAGTGCTCCTTATATAAAAGGAGGTCGTTTAGAACAAGTTAGATATAGTTGGAAACAACTTACAGAAGAAACAGGTGTAACAACTGATGATATCTCCCGAAGAATGGCGGATTTTGGTCACCAATATTGGACAAGTCATCACCCTCATATTGTACCGGAACCATTTACCTTAGAACCCACTGAATCCTATTCTAAAGCTGATTTAGACGAGTATATTGCATCATTAACATATATAGCAAATGAAGCATATACAAACCCGGAAAAGGTAAAAAATGCTCCGTATAATAGTACGATTCATGTTGTAATTGATGAAGATTGGTTTGAGGATCCTGAAAAATGGGCTATTACCTGGAGATCCTATTTAAAGAAAACTAAATGACCTTTATGAGAAAATTATTTATTTAAAATAAGGTTGCTAATAGTTAGTGAAAAGGTAATACCGCAAGACCAGTATGCATTAAAATTAACGTTAAATAGTAAGTCATAGTCATCGTGAATCCTTGTATAGTTAAATAAACTTTGCTGAAATAGTGAAACTAAGGGTGTTCACGATGACTTATATATCAGAAAAAGAACTGCATTCATCTTTAGTTGATAGTGAAGATATAAATATAGTTGATTCTATCCATAACAGATTTTAATTTTATTAGATTTTATCAAAGGATCTTTCTACAATGTTTTGTAAATAAAACAAAATAATTCAGTATAATTACTGTTTCCTGTGATCAAGAACCCATGAAAAAGGGTAATCGTATATTTAAGATTGTCCATATCTCATATTGAGTGTTTTCTTTAAAGCGCAGTTAAAATTGACTTGTATATTAGAAATCTATATGTATAACTTAAAGCTAAAATCTAGCGAAAATAGGGGTGAATTAATGAAGAAAATAATCGTTTTTCTATTATTAACTTTTGTTGTTGTTTCAGGGTGCTCAAATAAGAGTTCTAGTTCTAACGGAAGTAATGGGGATGAGAAGGAAATTACTGTTTGGGCATGGGATGTAGCTGCAGCTACTCTAGAAAAAGCCATTGATGATTTCCAAGAGGAATACCCCGAAGTTGAAGTTAATGTTCAAGATATTGGAAGCGGGGATTTATATGAAAAATTGACAGTTAGTTTAGTATCAAAGGGAGAAGGGATGCCAGATGTTGTTCTTGTTGAAGATGAATTAATACCTGGCTATATAAATCAATTCCCAGATGCTTTTGCAAGTTTATCAGATAATGGTTATGGGGATTATGAAGATTTGTTTAATGATGCAAAAATGAACAATGTTACTTTTGATGATAATATTATGGCTGCACCTTGGGATATAGGAACAGCCGGAGTGTTTTATAGAACTGATATATTTGAAGAAGCTGGTATAGATGCTGATGAGATAGAAACCTGGGATGACTATCTTGAAGCTGGAAAAGAGGTTGTCGAGAAAACTGATTCAAAGATGATTCCTATTGATATACCGAACTATGATGGAGTTTTTGCCATGATGATGCATCAGCAAGGACTTTCATATATTGATGAAAATGGTGACATTGCATTAGATTCTGAAGAAGCAATTCGATCAATGGAAATGATTAAAGAGTTTTATGAGAATGGTATAGTACTAAACAATAGTGGTTGGGATGGTATGGTAACGGCCACTGTTAATGGAGATGTTGCTACTATACCCTATGGCGTATGGTACTCCGGGACTATTATGGATCAAGCCCCTGATTTGGAAGGCAATTGGGATATGATGTACTTACCTGCCTTCGAGGAAGGTGGGACTCGATATGCAAATGAAGGTGGAGCAGCATTGATGGTATCAAATTACTCAGACTCTCAAGAATCTGCATATGACTTTGTAGAATTTATTACAACTAATGAAGATGTCCAAGAATACGGTTTTGAAGAATATGGACTGTTTCCTTCATTAAACAAAACTTACGATTCCGATGTAATTCAAAGAGAAAGTGAATATTTTAATAACAAACCAATCTTTAAAGAGTTTGCAGATGTAACAGACGAAGTACCAGAAATCAATATAACTGAGGATTATAAAAGGATTGCAGAAGAAATGGAAGATACTCAGGCAAGAATTTTATTAGATGATCAACCTGTAGAAGAGAGTTTAAGTCGAGCAATTGATAATCTGAAAAATGATATTGAAGATTAATTAAATAAAAAGGAGAAGATTTAGATCTTTTCCTTTGATTCCTTTAATAAAGAAAAGAGTGATGGAAATGAAAAGCGGTAAAATTCAGATGCCGATAAAGAAAAGTTTAATAAATCCCAAAACAGCACCTTATTTCTTTCTAGCACCTTCCATTGCATTGTTATTGATTTTCACGCTGTATCCAGTTGTTTCATCCTTGTTGCTAAGCTTTCAAGAAACTGCAGGAAATGAAAATGTTTTTATTGGTTTAGATAATTACATTAGACTGATTAACGATCCAGTGTTCTATAAATCAATATTAAACACATTTCAAATTTTAATTGTACAGGTTCCAGTAATGCTTAGTTTAGCTTTACTTATAGCGGTGGGCGTGAATTCTAGCTTAATAAAGTTTAAAGGAATTTTTAGAACTGCATTTTTTCTACCATCAGTTGTCGCATTAGCAACAGCATCGATAGTATTTATGATTATACTTGATGGAAATTATGGAGTTGCAAACTATTTTTTGTCTCTAGTTGGATTAGATCCTATTGATTGGCTAAATGAACCTTTTTGGGCGAAATTGTCTATTATTGCTACAATGACTTGGAGATGGACAGGTTATAACATGGTTATTTTTTTAGCAGGATTACAGGTAATACCAAAATCGTATTATGAAGCAGCTTCCATTGATGGAGCTAGTAAAATAAAACAATTCTTTCTAATAACTTTACCACAACTTAAACCAATTTTTGTCTTTACTGTAGTTATATCCACTATTTCAACACTTAAATTGTTTGATGAAGCTTATATTATGACAAATGGTGGACCGGATAATGCTACGATGACTATAACTTTATATCTATATAAAATGGGTTTTGACTATTTTGAGTTTGGATATGCTTCTGCATTAGCGTATGCATTAGTAATAATTGTTGCGATAATCTCCTATTTTCAATTTAAGATTGTAGGTGATGATTAATGTATCAAGGTAAAATTAATAAAATTGTGATTTACTCACTATTAGTAATTGGAGTCATTATATCTGTATTGCCCTTTTATTGGATGGCAAATGGTTCAACACTACCTTCAGGTAAAATAATGAGTGTCCCACCAGCTTTTTCACCTGGTGATAAACTGATTGAAAATTCTCAGTCACTAAATAATTCAGTTAGTTTTTATAAAGTGATGTGGAATTCATTATTAATTGCAGTAACTTCCACAGTTTTCGGAGGGCTAATTTCAGCCATGGCAGGATACGCATTTGCTAAGTTTGAATTCTTTGGTAAGGGGCCTATATTCTTTATTATATTGGCTACTTTAATGATTCCTTTTCAAATCGTATTAATACCTCTATTTGAAATAATTATAAATCTAGATTGGTTAAATACTTATCAGGCTGTTATTTTACCAACATTAGCTTCTCCTTTTGCGGTATTTTTAATGAGACAAAATATGCAATCAGTTCCAACATCGATTATAGAATCTGCCAGAATCGATGGTGCGGGGGAGTTTAAAATATTCTTTAAAATAATTTTGCCAACAATGAAATCGGCTCTAACAGCCACAGGCATATTTTTGTTTATGGAACAATGGAATAGCTTGTTATGGCCACTAGTTGTATTAAACTCTGAACAAATGACGACATTTCCAGTAGCATTATCTAGTTTAGTTGGTTTGGCAAGAATTGATTATGGACAAGTAATGCTGGGAGCTACATTATCTGTACTTCCAATGCTAATTTTATTTTTAATATTCCAAAGGAACTTTGTATCTGGAATATTAGGAGGATCGGTAAAAGAGTAAGATGCATTGTTATTATATAAACACGAATCATTTATACAATATCTGTAAAATTATTGGATGTTAATTGGTTTTAAGAAAGGGGAATAAGATTATGGTTCGAGATTACAAGGTTTGGGAAGACATAAATATAACTGATATAAATAGGAAGGCATCTAGAGCCCATTTTTACACTTATCCTTCAAAAGAAAACGCTATTATAAATGAACCGATATATACCCATAATTACAAATGCTTGAACGGTTCATGGAATTTCTGTTTTTTAGCAGCACCGGAGTACTCTCCATTAAATTTTGAACAATTAAATTATGACTGTAGTGATTGGGACAGTGTCGAAGTCCCTAGTAATTGGCAAATGTCGGGATATGGAAATATGCATTACTCTGACTTGTGGTATAATTTCCCAATAAGGCCTCCTTATGTCCCTTCAAATAATCCAACCGGAATTTATAAAAGAAAGTTTAATTTAGATAAATCTTGGTTAGATGAAGAAGTCATCATTCGCCTACATGGAGTTGATTCTGCCTTTCATATCTGGGTGAACGGACTGGAAGTGGGATATAGCAAAGGTGCTCGAATGACCAGTGAATTTGATTTAACTAAATATGTTAAAGATGGAGAAAATGATATTACTATTAGAGTATACCAGTGGTCTGATGGCACATATTTAGAAGATCAAGATATGTGGTGGCTCAGTGGAATATTTAGGGATGTTGAATTATTTAAACAGCCAACTATGGGAATTGAAGATTTTAAAGTAGATACCCTATTGTCAGATGATTTTTCCGAAGGTACTTTGTCAATAGATGGATTTTTAAGAGAAGAATCAAATGAACTATCTATTAGCTATGAATTACTGAACGAAGAAGATATATCTGTTTTGAACGGCCATCAAAAGATAGAAAAAGAATTTAAAATAGAAAATACTATAACTAATCCTACATTGTGGTCTGCAGAAACCCCATATTTATATACTTTATTATTATACATTTATGATAATAACGAACTTGTAGAAGTTGTGCCTCAGAAGGTTGGCTTCAGGCAAATAACGATTGAAGGCAACACATTTAAAATAAATGGTGTCGCAATACAGCTAAAAGGCGTTAATAGGCATGACTATCATCCTGATACAGGGCGAGTTGTTTCGAAAGATGATATTATAAAAGATATTAAATTAATGAAACAGCATAATATAAATGCCATCCGAACTGCTCACTATCCAAATTCACCATATTTATATGAACTTTGTAATAGTTTTGGCATGTATGTAGTAAATGAAGCTGACTTGGAGTGTCATGGTTTTGAATTAACAAACCACTATTCGTGGTTGGCGGAAGATCCCACATGGAAAGAACAATTTTTGGATAGATTAGTTCGTATGGTCAATCGGGATAAAAATAATCCTTCCATAATTATCTGGTCGCTAGGTAATGAGTCTAGCTTTGGTGATAATTTCCGTTTGATGGCGAAAAAGTGTAAAGAAATGGATCCTGGTAGATTAATTCACTATGAAGGTGATGCAAAAGCAGAAGTAGTGGATGTATATTCGACTATGTATACATGGATTGAAAGTTCCGACAAAAAAAGGAAAACTATGCAAGATATAGTAGAGACAACAGATAAACCGCATATTCATTGCGAATATGGACATGCAATGGGAAATGGTCCTGGAGGCTTAAAAGAATACCAAGAAATTATGGATGCTAATGAGCATTTACAGGGGGGGTTTATTTGGGAATGGTTTGACCACGGTATAAAGTCTAGTGATGATCATGGTAATACCTATTATTTATATGGTGGAGATTTTGGTGATGACCCAACGAATGAAAACTTTTGTATTGATGGACTTCTAATGCCTGACAGAACGCCATCCCCTGCTTTAAGGGAGTATAAGAAAGTTATTGAACCAATCCATACAAAAGAAGTAAATCTAAATGAAGGTACAGTACTGGTTGAAAATAAATATGATTTTTGTGATCTAAATCATGTGTCACTGCAATACTCTATTGTAAAGGATGATGTTGTATTACAGAGTGGATATTCAACACTTGAAGGGATTTCAGCAAAAACTTCAAAAGAAATAAAGTTGGATTATAATTTGAACTTCAAAAAAGAGGCATCAACTGATTATTATTTAAATATTAGTTATAAAACAAATTATGATACAATATGGAGTGAAAGTGGCCATGAATTAGCAACTGCACAGTATAGACTTCCTATAGTTGTACCTAAATTAGAAATAATCAGTGTTGGTTCATTAAAAGTACAAGAATTGAATAATTCAATTTCTATTATTGGAGAAGATTTGAATGTTGTCTTTGATAAAATAAATGGACGTATGATTTCTTGGGAAAAAGACGGAATAGAGGCAGTCCATAATGGCCCAAACCTTCAATTTTGGAGGGCTCCGATTGACAATGATATGTACTTAATAGAAGACTATAAAAATAAATATTTTATGCACCTTTGGCATGAAAGCGTTGAGAACGTTAGTGTTTTGAAAAATGAAAATATAGTTAATGTAACGGTTGATACCGTAAACGGAACAACTAATTCAGCTTGGTATTATAAGTGTAAGTATTCGTATGATATATTTCCAAATGGAGACATTTTATTTGATGTAGAAGGTAGTCCTAGTGGTATTATTGAAAATGCGCCAGAGATGATACCTCGTATAGGTGTAGAGATGAAAATAAATAAAAACTGTAGTAATGTTCGTTGGTACGGTAGGGGACCTGGTGAAACATATAGTGACTCTAAAGAGTCTAATTTATTTGGTGTTTATGAAAGTTCTGTAGGCGACCTTTTCACTAATTATGTATATCCGCAAGAGAATGGAAACCACACAGATACTAGTTGGGTGAGTTTAGCTAATTATAACGGTTTAAGTTTAATGGCGGCAAAGACCAGCTTAAATAATACGTTTGACTTCAGCGCTAGTTATTACGAAATAGAAGATTTAGAAAAAGCAAAACATACAATTGATTTAGTACCGAGGGATTATATAACTTTGAATTTAGATTATAAACAAAATGGACTGGGTTCAAACTCTTGTGGACAGGATCAACTTTCCAAGTATCGTTGTAAATTTGAACCATTTAAACTGTCACTAAAAATGTCTGTGTTTTCTCAAAAAGAAATAACTGACATTAGTAAAGCCAAAGAGATCGTTTCGCCTCAATAAGTGTTATCTTATAATTCACAACCGGCTCAATTTCATAATGCAAATGTTAATCAAGAGTTAAAGAAAATATAATTCAATTCAATCGACTTCTGCTGGCGAATAATAAGTTAAAATCTTTTAACCAGCAGGAGTTGTTCATCTTTAGCTACAATAAATAAATTTCAAGTTCATCATTAACAATGAGCATTTCTATAGTTTCATAAGAATTAATTTATATTAGGGATATTTGTAAATTGTGAACACTAGGTTCATCAAAATTCAAATACTTTTATTAAGGACTTCAGGAATTTAGGCTGAAGTATCCCTATTCATTTTGTATATAAAACATCTCTCGGTATTAAAACTGTGAATAATTCAGATTGATGAGAAATTATTATAATCGGTGTGAGTGCTTTCTCCGATTATAATAATTTTTATTGGTATTAAATAAGTATTTTTAATATTCGCTGGCGTAAAGTTATCATTCATAAGTTAAATAAACCTAAGTCATAATTTTGTTTTGATTGAAAAAGTCGCTATACTTGTGGCGGCCAATTTATTATATCTTTATTATTTGTAATTATGATTTAGGGAAGTCAAAAATAATGACTGAAAGATAGCAGAGTAATAAATTTACATATATTCTAGAATATTAAACAGTCTAAATAGATTTGTAGAGGTATAACGTAGCTAGCAGTAAATTGTTTAATTTAACATCTTTTTATATACTTATTTAGAAAAACAGTACATTTATAGATTAATAAATTTCCTAGTTTTATCTTAAATTAATACAGTTTACGAATATGTGTACCAACAAATAAGGTTTATGTACGTGGAAATAAATTAAAAAAGAGGTGATGATGCTTGACTAGAATTTATATATTATTATTTATAGTTATGGCTTCATGGGGGTTTAATGTCGCTGCACTAGCAACACTTGTAAGGGAAATTGATCCTATGACCATGACAGCATTTCGTGTTATGACGGCTGGAGTAATGGTATTAATTTTATCGAAATTTATGGGAATTTTTCGCTTACCTACAAAAGATGAATGGAAAACAATCCTGCTTATCTCTCTTTTTAGTGTTGTATTACATCATACTTTTATGGCAATCGGATTAACTAAAACAACAGGAGTAAACGCAGGCATTATCCTTGGTGCAGCCCCATTAGTTACCATGGTTCTATCGATGATTTTTATGAAAAACCATGTATCGAATTTGCGGATTTTAGGATTTATTGCAGGATTTGTAGGCATTATTTTTACTTCGCTAGCGGGGGTTGGAGGTATTTCTGCTATTTCAATAGGAGATGGTTATGTTTTTTTATGTATGGTAGCACAAGCGATTAGTTTTATTTTAATCGGGAAACTAAACCCTACATTTGATCCCAGACTATTAACAGGTTATATACTTATTTCCGGCTCACTGATAATTTTTATACTAGGTATGTTGGTAGAACAAGATATTGCTCAACTCGGAAAGTTATTCTCTCCAAAACTTGGTAGTATATTTTTATTTAGTTCTATTATTGCAACAGCAGTCGGCCATATGATTTATAATTATGCTGTAAAAAATGTCGGTCCTGCTGAAACAACAATATTTGTTAATTTAAATACAATGTTTGCACTAATTGGATCAGCTTTATTTTTAGGTGAACCCATTCTACGGGACCACTTTATTGGCCTTGGTTTAATTGTAGTCGGAGTTTTTGCAGGCTCTGGAACAATGGAGTACTTAATAAATAAAAAGCGTGCAAGAAATTGATAATGTATATAGTATTTTATAGTTTGACGTGCTAATGGCGGGAATATATTTCCTAGGAATTTTATAGATATGTTTGTTCGTTAATGAGCCCCTTCTTAATAAGACAATGTCTGTATATGTCTATTAAAAAGGGGATATATATTAAAAAACTAAAATGTAACTTTCCTTCACTCCATCTTCGGCACGCTTTTTCCCCATATTTTTGACAGTAGGTATACGGCAATAACTAATACAATGATGCCAACAGCAAGCCCTATTAAGGCTGAACTTGTTGCGCCTGCAACGAGGTAGGCAGCAATGCTACAAATACCAGCAGTGATG
>Ga0079226_10001130_pt1 | contig 20218 bp, 17 predicted proteins | sample Poulit2014_FD_76345 | JGI IMG/M metagenome (GOLD analysis project Ga0079226, IMG submission 76345) | Agricultural soil microbial communities from Georgia to study Nitrogen management - Poultry litter 2014 | ecosystem: Environmental > Terrestrial > Soil > Agricultural land | place: USA: Georgia... | reverse complement strand
GTGAGTGGTTCTCGAATATTTCGAATAATATTTAATTTAAAAATATAACTACTCGTAGCTAAAAATTGTGCTTCCTCATCTGTTTCTGCTATTACCACGTTTACTCCAGCCATGGTATAAGGCTTTTGTGTCTGTTTTGATGCTTTGAAATTTTCACGGTATAATTCTAGAGCTTCCATTAAATAAGTGGGGGCAAAATGACTAGCAAAAGCATAAGGTAAACCTAGAGCAGCTGCTAGTTGCGCGCTGTAAGTACTAGATCCTAAAATATAGATTGGGATATGAGTGTCTTCTCCTGGAATAGCGCGAACTCTTGCTTCGGGATGAGGTTTGTCAAAATAAAATTGTAATTCTTGTATGTCTCTAGGGAAATCGTGCACAGTTTCAATTCGCTCTCTACGTAAGGCCTTGGCAGTGAGTTGATCAGTTCCTGGGGCTCTTCCAAGCCCTAAATCAATTCTATCAGGATATAAGGTGGCTAAAGTCCCCATCTGTTCTGCTACGATTAATGGTGCGTGATTTGGGAGCATAATCCCACCTGATCCTATTCGTATTTTTTGAGTGCCTTGGGCAATATATCCCATTAATATTGCAGTAGCAGAACTTAGTAAACTTCTTGTATTGTGATGTTCAGAAATCCAAAATCTATAAAAACCTAAATTTTCTACATGTTGTGCTAACTCTAAACTATTTTGTATTCCTTTTCGAGCAGTTTGTCCTTCTAAAGCAGGAACTAAATCTAAAACTGTTAATGGAATTTGCTTTATTATTTCTTTTGACATAATTTATTTATCCTCTAAATTTACAAAGATACTTGTAAATTTTATTCTGACGTCAGGGAGCAAACCAATCCTTAAGATTACATAGTTGGTTTTCATCGTAATATAAATTTTTATTCCCTCCACTTCCATCTTTAACCAAATTTTGAAGTTGAGGGATGATTTATTATGTACTGCAACATTAATGAAAAGTCAATTTATTCTCATTTTTTTACTGATCAAAATGAATGGGAGTTTAATGGTTTAAGCTATGGAATTTTATCCCCCATCTATCCATATCGGCGTTTGCAAAGTCTAATCTATACTTTTCTGGAATTCCATCTTCTTCTAACATCGCACCAGGTTTTATAGATGGAAATAGTTCTTCATAGGTAATCATTTCATTAAGAGAAATACGTCGATATATATGGGAGCGGGTCAGGTTTTTTGCTTCATCTAATCCCGAAGCACCCAGTAATTCCACAAAGTTCTTAATAGTTTTTTCATGGTATTCGGCTACTCTAACTTTTTTATCTTTTACAGCTAACCCAATCCTAAGTTTAGGATCTTGTGTTGTGATTCCTGTTGGACATTTATTGGTGTTGCACAGTAATGCCTGAATACATCCTAGCGCCATCATCATGGCACGTGCTTGATAACAACCATCTGCACCTAGTGCAATTGCACGAGCAACATGGAATGCAGAGGTTATTTTTCCTGATGCAATAATCTTAATATGTTGTCGGATATTAAGTCCATTTAGAATGTTATTCACAAAATCAAGCCCGTCAATCATAGGAGCACCGACATAATTACTAAACTCTGGTGGTGCAGCTCCAGTTCCTCCTTCTCCGCCATCTACAGCGATATAGTCAGGATAAATATCTAGATGTACCATGGCTTTACAGATGGCGATAAACTCACTTTTATGTCCAATACACAATTTAAACCCAACTGGTTTTCCTCCTGATAAATCTCTAAGTTTTTTGATAAATTTAATCATCTCTAGAGGGGTATCAAAAGCAGAATGAAAAGGAGGAGAGGCCACAATTGTATGGGGTTGAATATGACGAATTCTAGCAATTTCCTCTGAGTTTTTAGAAGCTGGCAGAATTCCACCATGTCCAGGTTTGGCGCCTTGAGATATCTTGAGTTCTATCATTTTTATATGTGGATGTTGTGCCTTCTCAGCAAATAAATCTGGATTGAAGTTTCCATGTTCGTCACGACACCCGAAATATCCAGTTCCAATTTGCCATATTAAATCTCCTCCATGTTTTAAATGGTAGTCGCTTAATCCACCTTCTCCTGTGTTATGTGCAAAATTTCCAATTTTAGCTCCTGCATTTAAAGCTTCTACAGCTTCTGCACTCAAAGCTCCAAAACTCATAGCTGATACATTTATGATACTAGAAGAGTAAGGGTGTTTACAATCTTTATTTCCTATGACAATTCTTGGGTCATGATTTAATGTTTCGAAAGCTTTTGGTGCGATAGAATGGCACATCCATTCATAGCCTTCGGCATATAAGTCATATTGTGTACCAAAAGGGATGGTGTCTCTGACATTCTTTGCTCGTTGATAAATTGTAGAACGATCGACTCTATGAAAAGGTCTGCCATCAATATCAGATTCAATGAAATACTGGTACATTTTCGGTCTTAGCTCTTCCATTACATAACGTAAACGTCCGAATAAAGGATAAATTCTACGAACAGTTTGATGGGTTTGGTACATATCTATATAGCCCATAATGGTTAAGATTAAAACCACACCAAAACCTACATACCAATTTTTATCTAAGTATAAAGAGAGTGCAAGTGTAACGATCAATAATACACTACTGATAATAACAAATTGTTTCCGCATTATATTATTCGTTTTTTAAATTCTGTTAATAATTGATTTAGTCACATAAAAATCTTGTTTTTGTCAACAGCAATAATTTCTATGACTAACTTTAGTTGTTATAAATGTAGTGAATAATTTATCACTTTTAAATAGTATAATCTATTTTTTCTAGAAATGAAAAAAGTATTCTATGTAATGTTTTATAAGATTCTGTAATTCAATGGATTTAAAAAATGGAGCCTATTAAAGCTTAGATTTCCAAAAAGCAAGAGGCTTTATAAAATATAAAGCCTCTTGTGAAATTTACTTGCTCGGTGTCTAATTTATATATTCTACTCCCAATCTTGCTGTTTATATTCTTCATCAATGTCGGCAGTAAGTGCTTTTAAGAAGGTTTCTATACTCGAAACGTCTTCATCGCTAATAGTTTTGCCTATCTGTAATTCTCCCATAATTCTGATTGCTTCTTGTAGATTATCGACAGATCCATCATGGAAATAGGGATGAGTTTTTTCTATGTTGCGCAAGCCAGGTGTTTTGAAAACGTACTTATAAGCTTCATCATTATTCAAATCAAAAAGCCCTTTATCAATTACTTCGCTTTTGGTTAATTCCCAATAATTTCCATGTAAACCAAATTTTTGTAACATGATTCCTCCGAATGCTGGTCCAGTATGACAGGTTATACATGCATTATCAATAAATGCTCTTAATCCTATTTTCTCTTCTGTAGTCATGGCATCGCTATCCCCATCTACCCAGTCATCATAGCGACTTTTAGGATTTAATTGTCTTTCGAAAGCACCAATTGCATCTGTTATGGTAGCGAAAGTAATAGGTTGTGTAGAATCAGGATATACTTCTTTAAACATAGCCTGATAGATTTCGATTTCTCTTAAACGATTTTCTAAAAACTCTTCAGAGGGAATATTATGCTCTACAGGGTTTAAAATAGGCCCTCCAGCTTGTTCTTCTACATCTTTAGCTCGTCCATCCCAGAATTGCATGGAATGTAAAGAAGAGTAAAAAACAGTAGGAGAATTTCTATTTCCGACTTCTTTTGTATCCCCTGGGGATAAAGGTAGATTATCTACACCATAATTGGTTAAACTATGACAAGAGTTACAACTGATGGTTTCATCTTTTGATAATCGTTTATCAAAAAAGAGTCGCTTGCCAAGTTCTATCTTTTCACTGGATATTGTTTCTCTAGGTAAATCGGAAATCGAACCAAAGAAATTTTGAGCTTGTTGTCGAAGTTGTGTGTCATCTTCTTGATTGAAATCAAGAGGGGCAGAAGCAGAGTCAACATAATCTTTAGCGTTTTTTTTGTCTTGACAAGAAAGGGTTACTCCTGCTAATAAAATTATAAAGAATATTCTTTTACAGTAGTTTTTGATTTTGTAATTGTCCATATTAATCGGTTTTAGATGTGCTTTAGTATGAATATTTTCTTTATTGTAAATATAATGAATAATAATCAACTTAATATGATAATAATCAGTTTGAATAATTAACACTTTAGGGAGCCTCTTGTTTCTTAAAATCGAGTCTATTTCTATGATTATAATTCTTAACTTTAAGAATTATAAATTTTATTTGTTTTATGGAATGTATAAGTTTTAAAAATTTTCTTCAATCTCAAGTAGGGATAACGGATGGACAATTTGAAAAGATATTACCTTATTTACAATTAGAAAAAGTTGCAAAAGGGCATATTATTAAAAATATCAAAGAGGAGGAAGGGAATTTATTTTTTGTTGATAAAGGTCTTTTAAGATTTTATAGTGTAGATATGATGGGAAAAGAAAGAATTTTACAATTTGCTCCTGAGAATTGGTTTATTGGTGATCGTGCAAATTTGGTGGAAAGTAAGAGTGATAAAATTGCTTTATATAATTATCAAATTGATGCTATAGAAGACTCTGTTGTTGTAAGACTGGCAAGTGATTATGGGTCAAGAATTGCAAAAATCGAACCTGAATTCATCCCTATTAACGAGAGATTATTACAAAAACATATTTTACATCTCCAACATCGAATCAATCTTCTAATAGGCTCAAGTGTTAGAGAACGTTATGAAGATTTTATTAGAATGTACCCCGATTTATTACAACGTGTGCCACAGTGGATGATTGCTTCTTATTTAGGGGTAACCCCTGAAGGTTTAAGTAGAGTTCGAAACTTTATCGCTAAAGAGAAGTAAAATTGTTAACCTATATCAATTATAATTAAAGCTACTTCAATTATCTTTACTGTGAAAAAACTTGCAACTTTTTAAAATAATACAATAAATTATATGTCAAATATTGGATTAATTATCCCAGAAAGGGAAGCAGATATCGGAAATTTTCTCGTGGGGAGATTATTGCCATTTAGAAGTCGTCGCTCAGTAGGTCCATTTGTTTTTATTGATCATATGGGACCTGTGAAATTAGGACCTAATGAAAATTTGGACGTGGCACCTCACCCTCATATCGGTTTAGCGACATTAACTTTTCTTTTTGAAGGGGCTATCATGCATCGTGATAGTTTAGGCACAGAATTAGAAATTGTACCTGGCGCAGTAAATTGGATGACCGCGGGTAAAGGAGTGGTACATTCCGAAAGAACACCAGAGAGATTGCGAGGGGAAAGTAAAAATTTACATGGATTGCAAATTTGGGTTGCTCTTCCAAAGCATTTAGAAGACTCTTCACCTACTTTCCAGCATGTGGAAGCAAATGATATTCCTACATGGACAGAAAAAGGAATAAATTTTAAATTAATTGCAGGTAAATTTTCGGATAAAGAGTCTCCTGTTGCTGTTCATTCGGATATGTATTTTATAGAAATTCATAGTGAGAAAGACGTCCAAGTAGATATAGGTGATCAGCTTTATGTAGAAAGTGCTTTATATATTCTAGAGGGAAGTATAGAAACTGAAGGGAACACTTTTGGTACAAAGCAAATTCTCGTAGCAAAAGAAGCCAATCTTTGTTCTTTTTTACTTACTGCTAATAGTACTGTTTATATATTTGGAGGTTCTCCCTTTGAAGAAGAACGTCATATCTTTTGGAATTTTGTACATAGTAATAAAGACAAAATTGAGGCTGCTAAGGAGGATTGGAAAGCCCAACGTTTTGATAAAGTGCCTAACGAAGTAGGATTTGTTCCTTTGCCAATCCCCAAAAAATAGAAGCTTAATCCTCATATTATTTACTATAGTCCTACAAGCATGATGGTTCATTGAGGATTAGTTGGTATTAACTTAAAGTTATATTGGTGAAATTATTAATCTAAAATTTAGTAACAATTAAAATAAAAGTTATGTTGAAAATAGAAATAGAAGAGAATGGTAGCAAAGGACGTTTTGTTATATATGAAGAGAGCATCGAAGCGGGTGAAATGACCTTTACGTGGGCGGGTAAAGATAAATTTATCATTGATCATACCTATATAGGAAAAGAGTATGGCGGTAAAGGGTATGGGAAGAAATTATTATCAGAGGCAATAAATTACGCTAGAAAAAAAGAAGTGAGAATTCTCCCATTATGTCCATTTGCTAAAGCTATGTTTGAGAGAGATAATAGTACTCATGATGTACTTGCTTAAGATAATGAAGTTTCTGATCAAGACATCTTAAACGTATTAAATCAAAAAAGTAATTTTGAAATTCACTTTCTATTATGGATATACCTTTTCGAAAATCAAGGAACATTACTATTTATTTGGCGAGTTTATTGATGCTAATCGCTTCTTTATTCCTTCTTTTTATGCCCCCGACAACGACTCATCCCATTTTAGGAAGTAAGGTGTTTTTTGGGTTAATCTCTTTACTTTTTCTGTTGTTTTCATGGAAGCTATTTTCCACTGCATGGAAAAGAAATCACAGGACAGTTCCAGCTATGCAAATAACAGGAATTGGGATAGAAGATTTTTCTAGCCCATTTAATAAAGGGTTTATTTCTTGGGAAGATATTTCTGGGTTTGAAATTAAAGAGGTTGTTAATAGTAAGTTTATTGTAGTGTATCTAAAAAGCCCTGAAGATTACCTTAATTTACAGAAAAAGGGGTGGCGAAAAAAACAATTACAAGATAGGTATATAAATTATGGCTCCCCATATTGTATTACCACGTCAACAATGCGAACTAATACTAAGGCGCTCTTTGAGATTTTGGAAAAATATAGAATGGATTATTATGACAATAAAATAGCTTAATTATTATCCTCTTTTTTTTCCCAAGCTTCTGTGTTTTTAATCCCTAATTTTTTGGGATTGAAAACAGGATGCTTTCCTTCTTTCATTTGTTTCTCAAAATCTTTTAAGCTGAGTAACGCGGGTTTTCTAAGAAGTAAAATGGCTATTATATTGAGCCATGCCATCAATCCGACTCCTATATCTCCTATGTCCCATGCGAGCCCTGCACTTTTTATAGCTCCGTAAATAACCATGGTTAATAAGATAGCTCTGAGCATAAAAAGCATCTTTGGATTAATGACATTCGAATACATATAATTCAAATTAGTCTCTGCAATATAGTAATAAGCCATAATGGTGGTAAATGCAAAGAATAAAAGTGCTATGGCTACAAAAGCATCTCCCATTCCTGGAATATAAACACTAATAGCGTGTTGGGTAAATTCGGTTCCAGCTTCTACTCCAGGTAAATTTTCTATAATAAACCCACCTTTCCCATCTTCAGTATTATACATTCCTGAGAATAAAATCATCAATGCTGTTGCGGTACAGACAAACATAGTGTCTATGTACGCAGAAAAAGCTTGTACCAGACCTTGTTGTGCAGGGTGATCTACTTCGGCTGCTGCTGCTGCATGAGGTGCTGTTCCTTGTCCAGCTTCATTAGAGTATATTCCTCTTTTAACGCCCCATGCAATTGCCGACCCAACAATTCCACCAAAACCAGCTTCTAAACCAAAAGCGCTTTCGAATATGAGTTTGAATACAGAAGGTACAGCGGTAAGATTACTTAAAATAATATACACTGCTAACAGTATATAACCAATTGCCATAAATGGAACTACGATTTCTGCAGTTTTCCCAATTCGTTTTACACCTCCAAAAATGATAAATCCTAGAAAAATAGCAAGAGCTATTCCTGTATATAATGGAGGAATATTAAAAGCGTTTTGCATTCCACTAGCAATGCTATTACTTTGGACTCCAGGAAGTAAAAAAGAGGTGCTTATCAAGGTTGCAATTGCAAACAAAACACCATACCAGCGTATTCCTAAACCTTTTTCAATATAATAAGCGGGACCACCCCGATATTGACCTCCTCGAATTTCTTTATAAATTTGTCCTAAACATGCTTCCACATAGGCTGAAGAAGCTCCTAGGAATGCAATGACCCACATCCAAAAAATAGCACCTGGACCACCCATAGCAATAGCAGTGGCAACTCCTGCAATGTTTCCAGTGCCAATTCTACCTGAGATTGCAATAACAAAAGCTTGAAATGAACTCACTCCTTCACTAGAGGACTTACCTTTAAAAATTTGGCGAATCATTGTTTTTAATAAACGAACTTGGAAAAAACGGGTTTTAAATGAAAAATATAATCCCGTAAATAAACACAGCCCAATAAGTGCGTTACTCCATATAATATTATTGATAAAATCTACAATCTCTTCCATAAAAACGTAAACAAATTATTTAAGCCCTCAAATTATTCATAATAACTGAAATTCTTAAATAAAAGTAAAATAAATTTTTATTAGTAAGCAATTGTCGGGTCATAATATTTAGCTCGAATAGACGAGGTAACCAACAATGACCATTAATAATAGAACTATTATACCAAGTACTAAAAGAATCCATTTGAGGTATCTAAGGATATAAGCCAATTTGGTATGGGTTTTTTCATGATATTTTTCAACAAGATTTAATAAAGCAACATTTAGTAAAGTAATATCATCTAACCATCCTAAAATTGGAAAAGCATCAGGAACTAAATCGATGGGCGAGATAGTATAGATTAAAGCTAATCCAAGCCAAATCCAAGGTATTACACCTGTTTTTTTGTTTTTATGAACAATTGGATTTTCTTCCATAATGGATGTGAATTGTAGTGTTGGTTGCGTTTTGAAATTAAATTTACTAACTTTATTTGATTTTTATTCCGAAAAATGGCAGAACATAATGAACTGGGGAAAATTGGCGAAGAAATGGCAGCTGAGTTTCTAATAGAAAAAGGATATGTTATATTGGAACGGAATTATCGTTTTGATCGCGCTGAGGTAGATATTATAGCCCAAGATAAAAAGCAAATAGTAATTGTGGAGGTAAAAACGAGAACCAGTGACTTTTTTGGTGATCCGCAAGAGTTTGTCAGCCCAGGGAAAATAAAACAACTTCTTAAAGTAGCGAACTACTATCTAATATCGAAAGAAATCGATATGGAAGCTCGGTTTGATATCGTTGCTATCTTGGTAAATAAAAAAAGGAAAGAAATCGAACATTTTATCGATGCTTTCTATCATTTTTAAAATTCTTTATTCATTCAGTAAGCCCTCAAAAAATGTTAGTTTAGTCAGGATTTCGTCAATGGATTTTGCAGGGTGTAATTTAAGTAATAATCGACGTCCCTTACGAGTTTGCTTTTCTTTTAGTTGTGCCTGTTGAGAGTTTTTTTGTACAAAATGTAATACCGAACCAAAAATATCTGATTGATAAAACTCGTGTTTAGCATCAGCAATGAAGTAACCAATAAAGGAATTCTTTTTCATTACGATTCTTTCCAATCCAATTTTATTGGCTAACCATTTTATTTTCATACTCTGTAATAAATTCTTAGCTTCTGGTGGCAAATTACCAAAACGGTCTATTAATTCTTTTTCAAAGTCTATTAGTTGTTTCTCCTTCTCCAATTCATTTAATCGAGTGTATAAATTAAGTCTTTCGGTTACATTATTTATATAGTAATCAGGAAATAATAATTGGAAATCTGTATCGATAACGGTTTCTCGGACAAAATCTTTAATTTCATGTTCTGTACCTTTATACAATTCTTTAAACTCATTTTCTTTAAGATCTCGGATGGTTTCTTCAAGTATTTTTTGATAAGTATCAAATCCTATATCATTGATAAAACCGCTTTGTTCACCTCCTAGAATATCTCCTGCTCCTCGAATTTCTAGGTCTTTCATCGCGATATTAAGCCCACTTCCTAGATCAGTAAATTGCTCTATTACTCGGATACGTTTCTTGGCTTCAGGGGTCATGACAGAATCAGGAGGAGTGATTAAATAACAGAAAGCCTTTTTGTTACTTCGCCCAACTCTTCCTCGCATTTGATGTAAGTCAGACAATCCAAAATTATTAGCATTATTAATGAAAATAGTATTGGCATTAGGAACATCTAGACCGCTTTCTACAATCGTAGTAGAAACAAGAATGTCAAATTCATTATTCATAAACTGAAGCATCAACTCTTCTAATTTTTTACCATCCATTTGCCCATGCCCTATTCCAATCTTGGCATAAGGTACTAAGCGTTGAATAAGACCCGCTACTTCTTTTATATTCTCTACTCTATTGTGAATAAAAAAAACTTGTCCTCCTCGGGACAATTCATAATGTATAGCATCACGAATAGTCTCTTGCGAGAAACGTATGGATTGGGTATCTACAGGATAACGGTTAGGCGGAGGGGTTTTAATGACCGAAAGGTCTCTTGCTGCCATTAAACTGAACTGTAGTGTTCGCGGAATAGGTGTAGCTGTTAAGGTAAGAGTGTCCACATTTTCTTTTATCAACTTTAATTTATCTTTGACCGCAACTCCAAATTTTTGCTCCTCGTCGATAATCAATAAACCTAAGTCTTTAAATTTTATGCTCTTATTAGTTAATTGATGTGTGCCGATCACCATATCGATTTTACCTGATGCTAAGCCTTCGATTACTTCTTTTCTTTCTTTGGCTGTTCTAAATCGATTTAAATAATCTACATTGACGGGTAATCCTTTTAATCGTTCAATAAAGGTTTGATAATGTTGAAAGGCCAAGATTGTTGTAGGAACTAAAACAGCAACCTGCTTGCCATTGTCAACTGCTTTAAATGCAGCTCGTATAGCAACTTCAGTTTTACCGAAACCAACATCACCACAGACTAATCGGTCCATGGGCTGCTCGCTCTCCATATCCCGTTTTACATCTTCTGTAGCAGTCGATTGGTCAGGGGTATCTTCGTAAATAAATGAAGATTCTAATGTGTGCTGAAGATAAGTATCAGGTCCAAATGCATATCCTTTTTGGAGTTTACGTTTGGCATATAGTTGTATTAAATCGAAGGCGAGCTCTTTGACCTTAACTCTAGTTTTTTGTTTTAATTTCTTCCAAGCCGCACTCCCGAGTTTATAAAGCTTAGGTTCCTTACCGTCTTTTCCATTATATCGAGTGATTTTGTGCAATGAATGAATACTAACATATAGAATATCACGTTCGCCATAAATTAATTTAATGGCTTCTTGTTGTTTTCCATCCACTTCGATCTTCATCAATCCTGCAAACCTGCCGATTCCATGATCCATATGGGTGACATAGTCTCCAAGTTGTAAACTGGTTAATTCTTTTAAAGTAAGAGCTTGCTTTTTAGAATACCCATCCTTTAATCGAAACCGATGGTAACGTTCAAAAATCTGATGATCAGTATAGCAAATTATTTCAGTGTTATGATCTACAAAACCTTCATGAATAGGAAAATTGATAGTGTGAAATTGTTTAACCTGTTTTGTAGAATCTGCAAAAATATCTTTTAATCTATGGGCTTGTTTTTCATTGCTACAAAAAATATAATTAGAAATACCTTTTTTATTATTTTCGTTCAAATTTTCAATGAGCAACTCAAAATGTTTATTAAAAGAAGGTTGAGGATTTGTTTTATATTTTAAACGATGTGTATAATCAGCTTGAAGATCGGGATTAATATGAATTAAATGATGTTTTGTGATTTGACGATTAAAGTATTGACTAGTAATGTATAAATCTTCTGGTTGACTACGCTGAATATGTGCACTATCAGCATATTCTTTTTGAAATATTTGCAGGGCTTTTTCATTTAGTTTATTCAGCGTATCGTTTATGGTTTCTTTCTTACTTAAGACGATAATAGTAGTCTCAGGTAAAAAATCTAGTAAACTTTGTCTTTGAGTTTGTGTGACTCCATGAGCCAAGTCTGGAATAATATTAATTTCAGAAACAGAGTTTATAGAGAGTTGAGTTTCAATATCAAAAGTTCGAATGCTGTCAATTTCATTTCCAAAAAACTCAATACGATAAGGTTCATCATGACTAAATGAAAAAACATCCAATATCCCTCCACGTACCGAGAATTCTCCAGGCTCGGTTACAAAATCTGTATGCTTAAAATTATAAGAAAATAGTTTTTCGTTAAGTGTATCTAAGGTTAAACTTTGTCCTTTAACTAGGTTTAGTGTGTGTTTTACTAGTTCTTTGCGAGTAGAAACTTTCTCAAAAATAGCCTCTGCATAGCTTACAATAATTTGTGAGTTGTTATTCTGTATATTTTGCATAGTTTCTGCCCGCAGCAGAACATTTGCATTGTTTACAGCTTCAATTTGGTAAGGTCGATTATGACTAGCGGGGAAAAAGCTAATATTGGTTTTCTTTTGTAAGTTTTCTAAATCATTAAAGAAATAGGCTGCTTGTTCTTTATCCTCAAGTATGAAAAGCATTGGATGTTTTACTTCTTGGTGTAAAGAGGTCATTATAAAAGAGGTAGCGCTTCCTACCAGTCCTTCGATGGCTATATTGGTAGGTTTTTTTGACTGCAATGCTAAATCTAAGCTAGAAAGAAGTGTAGTTTGCTTATATTTATTTAAGATTTGTTCAACCATCATAGTTGCTCTAAAAAAGTGAAAAGCATGACTCTAACAGACACTGTTGATGTCATGCTTATAATTTATAGATATAATATTTATCTTATGCTTTATCTTTGATAAACTCTTCTACTTTCTCTACCATTTTTTTGCTCCCACAGAAAAAGGGAACTCGTTGATGGAGTTCAGTAGGTTTTATATCGAGTATTCTTGTTTTACCATTACTTGCGATGCCACCAGCTTGTTCAGCAATAAAAGCCATAGGATTGCATTCATAAAGTAAACGGAGTTTGCCGTTTGGATTTGTTTTTGTGGCAGGGTACATATAAATTCCTCCTTTTATCATATTTCTATGAAAGTCAGAGACTAAAGATCCGATATACCTTGCTGTATAAGGACGATTTTCTCCTTCATCTTGACAATACTGGATGTATTTTTTTACGCCAGTATCAAAGTTTTGATAATTTCCTTGATTTACAGAATAAATAGAACCTGTTTCGGGGAAACGCATATTAGGATGGGATAGATAGTAAGTGCCTATAGCTGGATTGAGCGTAAAACCGTTTACCCCATATCCCGTTGTATATACCAACATGGTCGAAGTTCCGTAAACAATATATCCAGCTGCTACTTGTTGGTTTCCAGGCTGTAGGAAATCTTCTTTTGTTACTGGTGTTCCAATAGGCGTAATTCGACGATATATCGAAAAAATGGTTCCGACCGAAACGTTTACATCAATATTAGAAGATCCATCTAATGGATCTATTAATACTATGTACTTGTTTTCATTGTCATCATGTAATCCTTTAATATTGATAAAGCTATCTTCTTCTTCGCTAGCAACCCCACATACTATCTCTCTGTTCGTCAAGGCTCTAATGAAAACTTCATTGGCATACACATCTAGTTTCTGTTGCTCCTCTCCTTGGATATTCGCATTTCCTACAGACCCTATAATATCTACAAGTCCAGCTTTATTTACTTCATGGTTTACTACTTTTGCTGCTAGACGAATAGAGTTAATTAATCTTGAAAGTTCACCTGAAGAATATTTAAACTCTTCTTGATTCTCGATAATAAACTCTCCAAGAGTTTGATTGTTGGATTCCATAATTATTTGTTGATCTTGAATTTGTTACAAATATCGTGAAATTAAAGAAAAGCACCGATATTTGTAATTTAAAAATTATTTCTATGATGCAAATTCTTATACGAAAAGCTGTTCCTAGTGATATATCTTGTATTTATAGCCTGATTCTCGAATTGGCAGTTTTCGAAAAAGAGCCTGATGCCGTATTGATTACTGAAAAGGAGCTGTATCAATATGGTTTTGGAAGAGATGCTTTCTATAAATGTATAGTTGCCGAAGTGAATAATCAGATTGTAGGAATGGCGTTATTTTACTTTAGATTTTCTACTTGGAAAGGAAAAGCGTTGCATTTAGAAGATTTAATTGTGACAAAATCTTTTCGAGGCAAAGGAATAGGACAAGCTTTATATGACGAGGTACTCCTTTATTCATTTGAGCAGGGAGTTCGCAGAGTGCAGTGGGAAGTTTTGAACTGGAATCGACCCGCTATAGAGTTTTACGAGAAATCGGGTGCCAACATACTCCATGACTGGTATCTTGTCCAAATGCATGAGGAAGAATTAAAAGTATATACAAAAAATAAAAAATCAAAATTGAATGATAGTTTATAAATTTGGCGGTGCTTCGGTAAAAAATGCAGAAGGCGTTAAAAATTTATTGAGAATTTTAATAGAAAAACCTTTATGTGGAACAGTAATAGTTGTTTCTGCAATGGGTAAAATGACGAATGCATTAGAATTAGTTGTAGAGGCAGTTATTAGAAATAAGAATGATTGGGAACTTCCTTTCTTAGAGATAAAAGATTTTCATACTAAGGTGATTTCTGATTTATTTCCAAATTCAGGACACCCCATTTATATGAAAGTACACGAAATTTTTGCCGAGTTACAACATTTTATTCTACATACTAAGTCGGCCGATCACGCTTATTTATATGATCAGATAGTTTGTTATGGAGAAATATTATCAACTACTATTATCTCTGAGTATTTAATCGATAATGGAATTTATAATGAATGGATCGACGCAAGAGATTGTATTCTTACTGATGATTCATATAGAAGTGCTAAGGTAAATTGGGAAAGCAGTAAAAAAGCTATTTTATCAAAAATTGATTCAAACTCTATTTATATTACACAAGGCTTTATTGGGTCGGTAGAACAGCAGACAGCTAGTACTACTCTAGGTAGGGAAGGGAGTGATTATACTGCTGCTATATTTGCCTATTGTCTAAGCTCTAATCATGTTACTATTTGGAAAGACGTTTTAGGGGTTTATAATGCAGATCCAAGATATTTCAATAACCCTACTTTGTTAGAAAGAATTTCTTATAAGGAGGCTATTGAACTTGCGTTTTATGGAGCGAGCGTAATCCATCCTAAAACTTTACAACCTTTACAAGCAAAAAATATTCCACTATACGTTAGATCTTTCAATGATTTGCAGGCTAGGGGTACATGCGTAGGAAAAGGAAAAGGGATCGAACCTAAAATTCCTTGTTATATATTAAAAGATAAACAAACACTTCTTTCTTTGTCATCTTTAGATTTTTCTTTTATGATGGAGGACCACATCGGAGAAGTATTTAAACTCTTGCATCGATATAAGATAAAAGTAAACCTGATTCAAACCTCAGCAATAAGCTTTACAGTCTGTGTAAGCGATATGTATAATAATTTAGAAATATTGATTCAGGATTTACAAAAATATTTTAGAGTTCGATATAATTCAGATGTTAAACTCTATACTATTAGACATTTTTCTCGAGATACAAGTAGCAAAATAGAATTGGATAATGAAGTACTATTACGCCAACAAAGTAGAGAAACACTGCAGCTCGTTGTGAGATAATTGTAAAAGATTATTAAAACAAATTCTTTCTAAATAAGGTGTAGTTGTGTTTTTTCACTTAATCTCATAAGTCTATTTGTTGTTTATTGAAAAGCAAATACTAAGAAGATTTTATCAATGTGTTATCTAGTTTTCTGGTTGCTAAGTGAATATTGGTGTTATAGGGATTCATATTCTTCCACTTCAAGAATTTTAATATCTTCTAATAGTTCTTTAATTGCTTTTTCATCTGTTCCATCATAATAACCTCGGATTCTTTTTTTGCTATCGATTAAGACGAAATTTTCGGTATGGATTAAATCGTATTCGCTGAACTCATCGTCTTTTGCCACTAGATAGGACTTACGAGCTAAATCATAAATTTGTTTTTTATCTCCTGTAACTAGATTCCATTTTTTATCGTCAACTCCTTGTTCATCTGCAAACTTTCGTAGTTGTTCTACGGTGTCAAATTCTGGCATAACAGTATGAGATAAAAGCAAAACATTTTCATGATCTTTTAAGGCCTCTTGTAAAACTAACATATTTTTTTTCATCGGAATACATATTGTTTGACAGGTTGTAAAAAAGAAATCCGCTACATATATCTTATCTTGATAATTGTCTTGTGTGACACTTTGATTGTTTTGATTCTTAAGATTAAAATTTTCTATCTTATGATATTTACGAACGTATTGTATGGTAGTATCAACCAACTGACTATCTACTTGTGAAGGCTGATAAATGGGTAATGTTCTTGTAGGTGTCATAATTTGCGTCATTACTACAATCATGATTACAGAAATGAAACCTATAATAAGTGCGAGAAATATATATTTTCTAAAAAACTTAAGCATTTAAATAAGTTCTAGGGTGAGATGCAAAAATACTGTTTTTTTATGGGGTTTGAAACCAGTTGATTGTAAAACCTATGGTGGTATAGCGTTAATTTATTCTTTAATGTTATAGAATGAAACTACTATTTTTGACTAGCCGACTTAAAAGTGTAATTTTGCCAATCATTTATAATTTTTGTTATGAGTCCATTTGCGGTAAAAGCAATTCAGTTATTTCTGAGTTTGTCAATATTAATTGTGTTACATGAACTGGGACATTTTATTCCTGCTAAGATCTTTAAAACTCGAGTTGAAAAATTCTATTTGTTTTTTGATGTGAAGTTTTCACTTTTCAAAAAGAAAATTGGGGAAACTGTATATGGAATTGGTTGGTTGCCACTAGGGGGATATGTGAAGATTGCGGGAATGATTGATGAGAGCATGGATACAGAACAAATGGCAAAACCTCCTCAGCCATGGGAGTTTCGTAGTAAACCTGCTTGGCAAAGATTGATTATTATGTTGGGGGGCGTTACCGTAAATATTATTGTAGCTTTAATAATTTATGCTAGCATCATCTATTTTAACGGTCGAGAAGTGGTAAAAAATGAAAACCTAACAAATGGTTTTGCAGTAGCAGAGTTGATGGAAGACTATGGTTTTCAGAATGGAGATAAAATACTCTCAGTAGATGGAAAGACTTTGGAAGATGCGATGGAAGTAAATAAATATCTTTTACTTAGAAAAGTAAAAACAGTAGAAGTTCTGCATTTGGATGGACAAGAGGAGATCTTATCAATTCCTGATGATATGGGGCATAGGTTGTTTGCGGCAGATGTGTTTTTCCCTTTTATGCCACGAATACCAGCTGTTATTGACACTGTATTAGCTGATTATCCAGGAGAAATAGCTGGATTGAAAAAAAATGATATTATAAAAGAAGTAAATGGAACTCCTATTCAGTTCTGGGATCAGGTAAAACCGAATACACTGAAAGCAGAAGAGAATGTTTTACGAGTATCTCGAGATGGAGAAACTATACATTTAAAAGTAGATTTAACGCAGGCCGAAGCATTTGGTATTTATTCGTTTGGAAGAGAAGCTTTGTCTAAGGTTGTTTCCCTTCAAACTTATGGTATAGGAGAAAGTATAAGTGGAGGAATTAAAATGGGGGTGGATAATCTTAGAGATTATGCCAATCAATTTAAATTTGTATTTACCAAGAAAGGAGCATCCCAAGTAGGAGGTTTTGGGGCAATAGGAAATTTATTTCCTGACGTCTGGGATTGGACAGCATTTTGGGAACGAACGGCTTTGATTTCTATCATGCTTGCTTTTATGAATATCTTACCCATCCCTGCTTTGGACGGAGGTCATGTGGTGTTTTTATTATACGAAATGGTGTCTGGAAGAAAACCTAATGAAAAAGTATTAGAATATGCACAAATGATTGGTTTCTTTATACTTATAGCTTTAGTGTTATTTGCAAATGGAAATGATATCTATAAATGGTTATTTAAATCCAGTTAAAATAAATTTATTTTTAAAATTTGTTTGGAGGTAATTAAATTTCATATATATTTGCATCCGTTAAGCAGTGAGAGGGAGACTTAAGGCTTAATAAAATTTTTAAAATTCCCCTTTAGCTCAGTTGGTTAGAGCACCTGACTGTTAATCAGGGAGTCGCTGGTTCAAGTCCAGCAAGGGGAGCAAAGCAACTTGAAGGCTTACATTTTTGTAAGCCTTTTTTATATATATAAGCAATTTATCCCATTCCTTTGTTTTACATTTAGAAAATAGTGTAAGCAATTCCATTAAGTATCGACTTTCATAGTACCTTGATTAAGGTGTTTTTAAATTATAATAATATGAAGGTAAATATTTGGTCGGATATTCGTTGTCCATTTTGTTATATCGCTAAAAAGAACTTCGAGAATGCATTAGAACAATTCTCATATAAAGAAGAATTAGATATTGTATGGAAGAGTTATGAACTTGATTCAGATCTTAAAACAGACGAAAACCTCCAGACAATAGAATATTTGGCTTCTATGAAAAGAATGTCTATAGAGGAGGTGGAACAGATTATGAAGCAAGCAAAGATAATGGGTGCAAAAGTGGGAGTAGAAATGAATATTGAAAAAGCAATCCCAGCCAATACTAGAAATGCTCATAGATTAATCCATTTAGCAACCTCAAAAAATAAAGAGAAAACAAATCAACTCGTTGAAGAACTCTTCAAAGCACATTTTACAGATGGTTTAAATGTAGACGATGATAAAACCTTGCTTTCTATAGCTGATAAAGCTGGTCTTAAAATTCAAGGAGTACAGAAGGTCTTGCAATCTAATGAATACGCATATGAGGTAAAACAAGATCAAGCTGAAGCTAGTAATAGAGGAATCCGAGGTGTCCCGTACTTTATATTTCATAAAAAAATTGCTGTTTCTGGTGCTCAATCTGTAGAGACTTTTTTAAGTGCCTTGGAGAAATCGTGGCATTATTATAAAGAAGATCAAAAACCTATAAAAATTATCTCAACTTATACTTGTGATACCAATGGAAATTGTGATTAAAAAAGAAATCTTTTTTGGCTCGAAAATCTTCTAGTTTATGTTTAAGCTTCTATTTTTTTACATCCATTCATATTATTGGTCTCTGCATTATAGACAATACGATCTAATATATTATAGTGTTTTTTTTAAAATATATATTTTATATTTCAGGATATAGGGAAGATTTGCGATATTGTACATATGATAGAAAAAGGAATAGAAGAATATGAGAATACGGTTTTAATAGGCTTAATTACACCTATTCAAGATGAAGTTAAATCTAAAGAATTTCTAGATGAGTTAGAGTTTCTAGCTTATACTGCGGGAGGCTATGTGTTAAGGAGGTTTGTTCAAAAACTCAACTACCCGAATCCAAAGACTTTTATAGGATCGGGTAAAATTGATGAAATCCGTCAATATATAAAAGAAAATGAGGTTTCTACTGTTATTTTTGATGATGAGCTTTCACCCGCTCAAATAAATAATATTGAACGTATTTTAGGTTGTAAGATTGTAGATCGTACTAATTTGATATTAGATATATTCGCTCAACGTGCTCAAACAAGTTATGCTCGCACTCAGGTTGAATTAGCACAATATGAGTATTTACTACCTAGACTAGCAGGGATGTGGACTCACTTAGATCGTCAACGTGGAGGAATTGGTATGCGTGGTCCAGGAGAACAGGCTATTGAAACCGATAGAAGAATTGTCAGGGATAAGATTAGTAGATTGAAAGAGCAACTCATAAAAATTGATAAACAAATGGAAGTACAGCGAGGAAATCGAGGTTCGTTGGTTCGAGTTGCACTTGTAGGATATACTAACGTAGGTAAATCTACATTAATGAATTTGTTAAGTAAATCTGAGGTGTTTGCTGAAAATAAATTGTTTGCGACATTAGATACTACAGTACGAAAAGTGGTTATTCAGAATCTTCCTTTTTTGCTCACAGATACAGTAGGTTTTATTAGAAAATTACCAACTCAATTGGTCGATGCTTTTAAAAGTACTTTGGATGAGGTTAGAGAGGCTGATTTATTGGTACATTTAATTGATATTTCCCATCCCTCTTTTGAAGAGCATTTTCAATCTGTTAATCAAATACTTTCTGAAATAGAAAGTGCTGATAAACCCACTATAATTGCTTTTAATAAAGTAGATATTTATAAATATAAGGAAATCCCAAAAGATGATTTGACAACCGAGCTATCTAAAGAATATTATACATTAGAGGATTGGAAACGGACTTGGATGAATAAAGCTGGTCAAGATGTTGTATTTATTTCTGCGGAAACAGGCAATAATATTGATGCTTTACGAAAAATGCTTTACCGTAAAGTCCGTGAGATACACATTACAAGATTCCCTTATAATGATTTTCTATTTCCTGATTATTGGGAAGAAGAATAAAAAATGCCCTATGAAAAACAATAGGGCATTTAAATTAGTTTAT
>Ga0079226_10001129_pt1 | contig 20242 bp, 17 predicted proteins | sample Poulit2014_FD_76345 | JGI IMG/M metagenome (GOLD analysis project Ga0079226, IMG submission 76345) | Agricultural soil microbial communities from Georgia to study Nitrogen management - Poultry litter 2014 | ecosystem: Environmental > Terrestrial > Soil > Agricultural land | place: USA: Georgia... | reverse complement strand
TCAATTTGCTCCATAGCGTGTTGTTTTAAATTAATTTACCGAAGATACAACCTTTCAGTTGTAGGTGAAATGCATTTTAATATTAAAGTTTCTTCAATATAAGAATATCCATGAATATGTAATTATGAAAACTTTATTTCCCTAGCCGTGTTAAAATTATTAAGTTGCGAAGTTGTGAATAGTACAAACATATGATAGAGAATCCTAATACCGACATAGTCCAGAAGATAGAAAGCAACCCGCCTTACCGCTTGTTTTTATTTGTAATAATTTCTTTAGCATTGTTGATGCAAACTATTGATTCCACCATTGTTGCTACTGCCTTACACGCTATGCAAAATGACTTTAAGAGCTCGGTGGCATTAGTAGGGTGGACTTTAACAGCCTACTCATTTGGATTTGTATTGATGCTTCCCTTAAGTGCAAAATTGAGTATAAAGTTTGGACATAAAAAAATATTTATAATTTCCGTTTTTGTATTTACTTTAACCTCCTGGTTTTGTGGGTTGGCCACAAATATTTATGTGTTGATTGCTATGCGTGTTTTGCAAGCTATGGGAGGTGCAGGCATAACGCCTGCCGCAACGGGGATCATTGTGGATTATTTCGGACGAACCAAAGCACAATACTTAGGACTTTTCGGAAGTATTTTTGCAAGCGGAGCCATGATTGGTCCTATCTTCGGAGGCGTGTTTGTAACATACTGGTCTTGGGAGTGGATCTTTTATATTAATATCCCAATAGGATTGATCATCCTTCTTTTGGCTATTAAGTTTATACCTAAAGATAGTTTAAAGGTCAAGGTTCGGGAGAAAATGGATTTAACAGGTATGGCATTGATGGGATTGGCCATTCTATTTGCAATGGGAGGAGCAACTTATTTAGCAGAGCAGCAAGCAAATTTGAACATTGCAGTTTTTATAGGTTTATTTCTTGCAGCAGCAATAAGTACTTGGGCTTTATTTAAGCATCTGGGAAAAGTTCCTTTTCCGTTTATCAATCTTAAGTTTATTATAGGGAAGAACTTCGGTGCAGTAAATTTACTTAATGTTATTCATTCAGGAATGACCATAGGAGCGAACTCGCTTGTTCCTTTATACGCTATTAATCGATATGGAATCAGTGAGTTGCATTCTGGGACTCTATTGGTGGCGAATGGGATCGCTTCGGTGGTTCTTTCTAGTATTCTAAGTGTTAATATCCATAAAACAGGCTATAGGAAACCTTTATACGTGGGTAGTTTGCTATTAACCTGCGGTGTAGGGTTGTTGTCAGTTAGCCCCTTGTTTGGCATTCCGCCTTATTATTGGTTGATGGGCTGTACACTTATAATAGGGGCTTCTATTGGTACCATGAGTCCATCTGCTCGAAACGCTGGTTTACAACTAGCCCCAGATCAGTCAGCTAATATTGCAGCTATCCGTTCCTTAGGAATGCAAATGGGATATATTACATCTGTCGCACTAGCTACTACCGTTGTATCTATGAATGCCGCTAACAGCGGATCGGTTCATGCTATGGTGTATTTAGGTCTTGCGATTGTTATATTTTTAACAATTCCTGTGATTTCGAAAATCCAAGAGGTTAAAGGATCCTGGTAATAAATATCAACTCGAAACAATTGATGGGTTGGTTTGTTTTTAGTAAGAATCAGGTGATCTAATCAGCCAGAAGCTTTGCTAATTATTTAATGCAGTATGTCAAGGTTGGAATAAGCTGTTTGCTTTTGTGGTTCGTCGTATTCATTTTGTTTATAATACTTCAGAAGTAGTTATAAGTAGGAGTTTCTATAAAAAGTGGATGCCCGTAAGAGTTGCATATTGTTTGTCGGTTTCTTATAGGTCTCTTGATTTTGTAATGTACTTTAAAAATGTAAGTGGTTCATTATTAGGGTTGATGGTATTTTAGTGTAAAATAAAGCTGAATAAATTTGTTTATGTGATGTGTCTTTTGTTATCTTTGCACCACTGCTAAGCAGAAGAAATACCAAAAAGGTAATTCGGCGGGGTAGCTCAGATGGTCAGAGCGCAGGATTCATAACCCTGAGGTCACGGGTTCAATTCCCGTCTCCGCTACGAAGATAAACGCGAGGTTTATCCAGGAAACAGAAAAAATTATATTGCGGGGTGGAGCAGTTGGTAGCTCGTCGGGCTCATAACCCGAAGGTCATAGGTTCGAGTCCTATCCCCGCTACTACTTTTTTAAATACAATTTTCTGTTTTAAGATATTACATTGCGGGGTGGAGCAGTTGGTAGCTCGTCGGGCTCATAACCCGAAGGTCATAGGTTCGAGTCCTATCCCCGCTACTAAATAACAGGATAAATGAAAGTCACTTTCGTTTGTCCTGTTCTTGTTTTAGGGCAATCCGTTGTTTATTAGATAATACTATTGCCGTTTACGGCCATTCTAACGGTTCGAAACTCTGTTTCATCAAGTTTTATTTTCTAAGGAATATCGAATCGTTTACAGCTCTTCTTGTTCTGATTTCACCCTCGCTGTCACATCTTTGAAATGCTATCTACATACTATAAAGCCCTGTGTATCGACTTTTTATATTTATTTTCTTGGTGTCAGAACCATCTTTGCTCAACTATTATTCTAAACTCTCAATTCGTTTCCGGCATTCATCTTTAATTTCGAGGTAGTCCTCATCATGACTAATTTTAGACTGCAATTTGTTACGGGCTACAAATAAATTCTCAAACAGTGTCGAGAAATCTACAAGATGAAGTGCTTGTAACCGCATTATTAGATGGGTTATTATACAGATATGAGGTCGTAAAACTTACAAAAGGAAGTTATAGAATAGAGTATAGGGAAAATATTTTTCTAGTAGTATGTTTTTTTACCAAAACTGGTGAATTACTATTGCGAAAAATTGATGAAAGTAAATTTGCTATTTACAGCCTTACACGTTTTTAGGTGAAATCCAATTCTTAGAAGGATTTAGAATCAATTATATTCCTCCTTATTTGTTTCATACAGAAATTCCATCTGGCATGCTCAATCAATTATTTAAAAAGAGCATTCCACAATATAGGTTAAATAGAAGCGTTGGTTACCGTTATTTTTCAATCTACACACAACTAGATGAACAGTAAATGATATTTAAATAAGGGTGTTATTCTTTTTTATTTATATGTGGAGGATCAATAATATCTGGCGTTCCTTTACCGTATTCATTAGAATATACTTTTAATAATAACCCTACTGACGATATGATCAATGGACCGAATATTAACCCCAACATTCCAAAAAGGTTCAAACCTAACAGTACTCCAAATACCGTTATTAATGGAGGAACGTCTCCGATGGTTTTTAAAATTGTGAACCGTAAAACGTTGTCAATTCCACCAACTAGAAAAAAACAATATAAGATGAGCCAAATGGCATTAATGGTATCACCTGATGCAAGTTCGAATAAACAAATAGGCACATAAACGGCCATGGTCCCTATTATTGGAATAATAGTCGCTATGCCTGTTACGATGCCCCATAACACTGCGTTATCTACTCCAAAGAAATAATACCCAAACACTGCTACTATTCCCTGGAAGAAGGCTAAAATCGGTATTCCGAGTGCGTTTGATCTTACCATCATGTTCACCTCTTCCCAAATGTCAATTTTACTTTTCTCGGAAAAAGGAATAGCTTTGTAAATAGTTTCTTCCATTTTCTTACTATGAACTTGCATGAAGTATAATACAAAAAAGGAAACGATTAGGTTTATGACAACCTCTGCTACCGAGTTAATCAGATTCGGAATATAGCGAGCTGTTTTTTGGAGTAAATTAAACAGTGCACTATCCGACATGTCTATCTCTTTTAACAAGGGTTTGTCTTGCATGTAATCTTTAATCATGTTGAACTTACTCACGAGTTCTTCGGTGTTTTCAAAAATTCCAAGGAGCTTAGGCGTTAAATAATTAATCAAAGCCCAAACTGGGAGAACAATAAAAACTATGGAAAGCAATATTAATAATACACTCGAGAGAGGCTTATTCCATCTCCAGCGTTCGGTTAAATGGGAATAGATCTTTCTAAATAGAATATATAACGTAATTGCTCCTAAAAAGCCAGGCAAGTAGTAAGACAAATACTTAAAAACTAAAATACATGTCAAAACGATGATTACTATTAAAATAATCTGGTTTATTGCGTTATTATTTATTTGTCTCCGCTTCATAGCGCTGGTTGATTTTCGTTTTATAATTACCAAATAAATATAAGGTATTTTAATAATTTATAGCTTCGATTACGATTTATATTTTTTTCTACCTTTAAAATATTTTCTAAAAGGTGCGAGTTTTCTTAAAAACTAATAATATTATAAAAAGGTTTCCGACTGTAGTTAGCGCTAGCTACTTTTGTTAAAGCTACGTAATCTGAATTGTGTTTTTATTTTCTTGCCTTTATATAAACCATCATTTATTAGACCATATTAATATTGCCTAAATGTAAAATTGCTGCGTTTATACGAGGTTTGAAAGTTTTTAGTAGTGTCTGTAAAAAAAAGAATTATTATTGGATAGGGAGGGGGTGGTGGCTTTTAGGAGCGGGGTAGGTTAACCCCATGTGATTTATAAAAATTGCAGGTTGGAGTTTATTTTATATCTAAAACATTGGGATTGTTTCGATGGCTGGTTTTTGCTGTTAAAGTAAAAGGAGCTGTTTGAATTTAACAGCTCCTTTTATAAGATTATTACAGTTTAAAGCTTAAACTTAAGCTCCAAGTTGAACTCTTTTGAATTCAGTAACTGTTAAACCTTTACTAACCTCGTCTAAAACTTTTGCTACAGATTTGGATGAATCTTTAACAAAGTCTTGTTGAAGTAGAGTATTGTCTTTGTAAAAACGGTTTAATTTACCTTGAGCAATTTTCTCTAATAGCTCTTCAGGCTTACCTTCCGCACGGATTTGCTCTTTAGCAATTTCTAGTTCTCTTTCTACAATGCTTGCGTCAACTCCATTTTTATCTATTGCAATAGGGTTCATAGCTGCAATTTGCATAGCTACGTCTTTACCTACTTCTTCGATATTCTCGCTATCAGCAGATAAACCAACTAAAACACCTAAACGGTAGTTTCCATGAATGTATGGAATAACACGCTCTGCAGAAACAGTTTGGTAGGTAGATAGTTCGATTTTCTCACCGATCTTACCAGTTTGTTCTATTATTTGATTTTCGATTGTTACACCGTCGATTTCTAGAGCTTTTAACGCATCTAGATCAGCAGGCTTTTCGTTTAATGCTTTCTCTGCAATAGCTTCTGCAAATGCAATGAAATCAGCGTTTTTAGCAACGAAGTCTGTCTCACAGTTTACTTCAATTATAACCCCAGATTTATTATCGCTTGTAGTTTTTGCGATAATAACACCTTCGTTAGATTCACGGTCTTGACGGCTAGCAGCAACTTTTGCTCCTTTTTTTCTAAGGTAGTCGATAGCTGCATCAAAGTCTCCATTAGCTTCTACTAATGCTTTTTTACAGTCCATCATACCTGCTCCAGTTTGTTGGCGCAGCTTATTTACATCTGATGCCGAAATTTTCACTGACATGTTTTATATGTTTAAAAGTTATAGTATTACAACCAAACTGGTTGATGTTTCTTAATTGAAAAACCGGAAAGAGAAGGCGTGTTATTTTTGGTAAACAGCTATCATCTTTCCGGCCTTGTATTTGAAAGAATGATTATTATTCTTTTTCTGTTTTTTCTTTAGCTTTTTCTTCTGTTTCCGCAGGAGCGTTATCTACAGCCTTTTTAGCTTCGATTGCTTCTTTTTCTGCTTCTTCTTCTCTTTCTCTCTTACGCTCATCAAGACCTTCACGAATAGCTTCTCCTACTACTTTGGAGATTAACGTGATAGATTTTGAAGCGTCATCGTTTGCTGGAATAGGGAAGTCAACTGTAGTTGGATCAGAGTTAGTATCAACCATCGCAAAAATTGGGATGTTTAATTTTAAAGCCTCTGCAACTGCAATGTGTTCTTTTTTAACGTCGACTATGAAAAGTGCAGCAGGTAAACGGTTTAAATCAGAAATACCACCTAAGATATTTTCTAACTTTGTGCGCTCACGCTGGATCATTAAACGCTCTTTCTTAGATAGAACTTTAAAAGTACCGTCTTTTTCCATTTTGTCGATGTTACCCATCTTCTTAATAGACTTACGTACAGTCGCGAAGTTGGTCAACATACCACCTAACCAACGCTCAGTTACATAAGGCATGTTACAACCTTTAGCTTCTTCAGCGATGATCTCTTTTGCTTGCTTTTTAGTAGCAACAAAAAGTACTTTACGTCCAGACTTTACGATGTTTTTAAGCGCCGTAGTTGCCTGGTCTAACTTTACAATTGTTTTATTTAAATCGATAATATGAATACCGTTTCTCTCCATGAAAATGTACTTCGACATTTTTGGATTCCACTTACGCGTAAGGTGACCAAAGTGTACACCGGCATCCAATAGCTCTTTATAATTTGTTCTTGCCATTTTTCTTTCCTCCTTTGATTAACGTTTACTGAACTGGAATCTTCTACGTGCTCCACGACGTCCTGGTTTCTTACGCTCAACCATACGGTTATCACGTGTCATTAAACCTTTCGAGCGTAATGCTGGTTTGTTCTCTGGATCAAGTTCTACTAGCGCTTTTGCTATTGCTAAGCGAACTGCTTCTGCTTGACCTTTGATACCACCACCTCTTACGTTTACGTTCACATCAAATGAACCTTCTGCTTCAGTCACTTCAAAGGCTTGGTTAACGATGTATTGTAATGGCAAGGTTGGAAAGTACTCCTTGTAATCCTTGTTGTTTACATTAATTTTTCCGCTTCCCGGAGTTAAATAAATTCGGGCGACTGCGGTTTTTCTTCTTCCTGATGTATTTGTTACAGACATAGACTTTTTAATTAGAATTTAACCGTTTTTGGATTTTGAGCTCCGAAGGAATGCTCTGTACCTACATTCACATGTAAGTTCTTAATTAATTGACGACCTAATCGATTTTTAGGTAACATACCACGAACGGCATTTTCAATAATGCGCTCTGGGTATTTGTTCAATAAATCCTTGGCCGTAGTCTTGCGCTGGCCACCAGCATATCCAGTGTGACGTAGATATACTTTGTCAGCTAGCTTTTTGCCTGTAAGCTTAACTTTGTCTGCATTTATAACGATAACGTTATCTCCGCAGTCTACGTGAGGGGTAAAGGATGGCTTATGCTTTCCTCTGATCAACTTAGCAATATTACTAGCCAAACGCCCCAAAATCTCGCCCTCAGCGTCAACAACGACCCATTCTTTGTTGACGGTGCCTTTATTGGCTGAGACAGTTTTGTAACTTAACGTATTCACTTGCTATTAATTTAATTAATAAAAAATTTTAACTATTTTCTTGCTATAATACAAGAGACTGCAAAGGTACGGTAAATATTTATAAATACAAAAAAATATAAAAGTAGATTTTTTAGGGGGCTTTGATTGCCTGTAGACTCCTTTTCTTTAAGGTGTAATGTTATTAACTGCTTGCGCTTTGGTTATTTGCTTCATTGATATATGAAAGTTGAGTTGGATGGGGTCTTCCTTATCTAATTTAACACTTTTTGATAAATAAAAGGTCTACGATGGTCGGATTATTGTTAACTTGAGCCTTAATTAACTGAAAGTCTCCTGTAGGAATGGGGTTTTTACATTGAAGAAGATACGTATATTATATAATGAATCGAAAGTTTATAGATTTGGGTTGCATAAATCTGATTGCAGTTGTTTTGTTAATCGGTGTTTTAATCTCTGGGAGTGCCGTAGCGCAGCAGGGGAGTACTGAGGAATATAAGAATGAACTGAAAAAAGTTGAAGAGGTTCTTCAAGCGGGAGATATTATGGGAGCATTGTCGCAGTTAGATGTGGTTATCTCAAAATACCCAAATGCATCTGAAGTTCATTACGCTCGCGCACTGTTATTAGCTCAAGGTGGTGAGTTGCAACAAGCAGAAGCTTCCGCATTACGAGCGCACGAATTAGAAGAAGATAATCTACTTTATAGTAACTATTTACTCGAGCTTTATAAAAGACAACAGAAATTTGATGATGCAATAGGACTGATTAATGAGCTCATGGAAATATTCCCGGATAACCAGCAGGTTTACAGGGAAGGTGTGTTATTACTTCAAAACAAAGGCGATACGACGAATGCATTGGAATTAATAAGTCAAACTGAAGATAGGTTTGGACGAACGGATACTTTAGATGTCATGCGCTCAGAATTACTGATGGAGCAGGGGGAGAAAGAAGAGGCGGCCGAATTGCTTAGCTATTGGGTAGATAAAGAAACTAATATTCGCCAGGTTTATAGTAACCTAGCCTTTATTTATGCAGACGGTAAACAAATTAAAAAGGCCATTTCCTTACTAGAAAAAGGCTTAAACACTATTAAAGATGAGAATCTGTATTTGGACTTTGCCGATATATACCAAGTGGCCAAACAGAAAAAGAGAAGCTACGATTATTTGTTACTTGCTTTTCAATCTGATCAGGTTCCGTTTATGGAGAAACATAGGATTATGTTTTCCTTACTCTCCCATACTGAAGAGTTTAATATAAATCAATTACAAGAGCTTGCTAGTGCTCTAGTGATAAGGCACCCGAATATTGCAGACTCCCACTTGTTTAAAGGAGATATTTTATGGCGAAAAGGAGAAGTGAACGAAGCAAGATCCTTATTCCTTACTGCCGTTAGTATTTCGCCGCAAAATATCGATGCCTGGCGCATGCTTATCAATGCTGATTTAGCCTCTAGCGATCCTGATCGTGCAATACAGCACGCTAGACAAGGACTTGCTAAGAACCCCAATCACCCGCAGCTACTGTATTTTTCTGGTGTTGCCTATTTCATGAAAGATGATTTAAAGCAGGCTAGAGAATTGCTGGAAGGTGCATTGAATTATTCGGATAAAGAAAGTCCTTTTGTGCAAAGCAATATTTATGCTTCTTTAGGTGACTTGTACCACAAACTCGAGTTGACTGAGGCATCCGATGTAGCTTATCAGGAGGCAATTGATTTAGATAGCTTGAATGTCTCTGCTTTAAATAATTTAGCCTATTACCTCTCTTTGCGAAAAGAAAAATTAGAAACAGCAGAGAAGTATTCGAAAAAAACTTTGGAGTTAGAGCCGGATAACACCACGTTCTTAGATACTTACGCCTGGGTGTTGTTTCAGCAGGGGCGGTTTGAGGAAGCGAAAGCTTGGATAGAAAAGGCTGTGAATAAATCGAATCCAAGTTCAGCGGTGTTAGAACATTACGGCGATATCTTGCTGGAGTTAGGAAAGCAAAAAGATGCACAAAAGCAATGGAGAAGAGCTTTAAAGCTCGCTAATGACGATGCTGATGTGGAAAAACTGAAGGACAAAATATCTAACAACAATTAAAAATGAATATAGGGACTTTAAAATACCGCAGGTTAACTCTGGCAATCTGGCTGTTATCAGTGGTTATCTTAGGATCTTGTGGAGCTAGGAAAAAGGTGGCTAAGCGGGCACCTAGCGATGTAAACCAGCCCGAGGCTGTAGTTCCCAATACTAATTTCGAACTTGCAAACGTTGACTTTAGAGCATTTAGTGGTAAAGCACGTGCTAAGATCCGGATGGGTAAAAGTACCAACGATGCTACACTAAATATACGGATAAAAAAGAATGAGGTTATTTGGATTTCTGCAACTGCTATGCTAGGCATTGAAGCTGCTCGCATCTTAATCCGCCCCGATAGTGTGTTTGTTGTTAATAGATTGCATGGCGAGTATATTTCAGAATCTATGGAGTACATGAAGAAGCTAGTTCATCCGGATATCGATTACGCTTTATTGGAGGACCTTTTAATAGGAAATATAAACTCCGGTATACTGCGAACAGATAATCTGCAAGTTTTGCAAAGTGAAGATGAAACACAGATATTAGGGCAAAAAGATGATCTGGTTTTTCATTTTGGTTTGAGCGAGAATAACAGACCCTTCTTTAGCAGCTTAAGTAGTCAGGCAAGCAAAAGAACAGTAGAGGCTTACTACGGGAGGTTTGATAAAGGTGGAGGAAAAGAATTTCCATTAGACTTTATATTGGAATTTACTGGAGTTCAAGGAGAGGTGAAGGTTGATATGAGCTATTCTAAAGTTGATTTTCCAACAGAAATAGAGACTCCTTTTAAAATTCCAGATAACTATAAACGTATACAGGGCACTCCTTAGTAGAGAAAGCTCGCAAAAACAAATAAGCTACAAGTCGCCTATTGATGGGGGATTTCTTTAGTAACTGAGATCCTCTTTCAGGTGTGGTAATTTAAAAAACGTTAAAAAAACAGGATTTCTATATATAGTCTCATGGATATGTCTATTTTTGTAGGAATTTATAAAAGAAGTATATAAGGCAGATGAGTTTACAGAGGGTTTTCTTGATTCTATTGTTTATTGCGGGAAGCATAGGCATTTCCAATGCGCAGAGTAGTGCTGAATTGAAAAAACAAAGGGAACGAATAGATCAAGAGATTGCGGAGCTTCAAAAAATTATTCGAGTAAAAATCGAAGCGAAGATGCTTTCACAAAAAGAAGTAAACGCATTAAGCAGACAATTGAAGTTAAGGGAAGATAAAATCAATACGATTAGCAGTGAACTTAACCTAATTAATAAACAGATAAACGACAACAATAAGATTATTGCAGAGTTAAAAGCCGAATTGCAAAAAATGAGAGATGATTATGAGAAGATGATTCTTTTTGCATTTCGAAATAAAAACGCATATAATAAAATGATGTTTGTTTTTGCATCTAAGGATTTTAATCAAGCATTTAAACGCGTGAAGTATTTACAGCAGTTTAATGATGCTAGAAAAATTAAAGCCAAAGAAATCGAGGAAACTCAAAAGAGTATAGAACTGAAAGTAGCTCAGTTGGAGCAAGATAAAAAGTTGCAACAAAGTTTACTTAAAGAGCAGCAAGAAGAACGTAATAAAATAAATAAAGACCGTGCAGCGCATGCGCAAGAACTAAGTAAGATTGTTCAAGAAGAAAGAACTTACCAAGGGCAGTTATCGGCTAAGCAAAAAGAAAAAAGAAGGTTAGATGCCGCAATTCAAGCCGCAATTCGTAGAGAAGTAGAAGAGGCTAGACGTAGAGCAGAGACTGCTAGGCGCTTAATGGCTGAAGAGCAAGCGAGAAGAACGGGTAAAACGGTTGAAGAGGTAGAGAAAGAGATGCCTAGAAAAACCGATAGCGAAATTTTAAGCGCTACACCAGAGACGGCTAAGCTTTCCGCGAACTTCCGGTCTAATCAAGGTCGCTTACCATGGCCAGTTTCCAGAGGTAAGATAGTTAGACCTTACGGAAATGCAATGACTGAACAGAACGTTCGTGTTTTCAACCCCGATATAGCCATTCAAACTCCAGATAACGGACAGGTAAACTGTATTTTTGATGGAGAGGTCGCTCAGGCATTCCCAGGTACGGTTGTGATTCGTCACGGTGAATTCTTTACATCGTATTCGAATTTGAAGACTGTTAATGTTAGAAAGGGACAAAAGATTAAAGGGGGAGAAGCGATCGGAACTGCGAAAGAGGATGCTGAGTTAGGTTATTCATATATTAACTTTGGAATTTTTCAAGGGCTTAAGCCAGTCAACCCTCAAATTTGGATTGCGAAATAGTTGTAGTTAAAATAAAAAAATAACTATCTTTGCTTATTGAGTAGAGAAGGCCAGCTAAGCTGACCCAAGAGTTTGAATTTTAAAAGCTTATATTAAAAGAAATGTATACATCTGGATTGTTGTTTTTGGGAGGACAGGAGGTCTTAATAATAGTATTGATAGTACTTGTTTTATTTGGAGGGAAAAAGATTCCTGAGTTGATGAGAGGAATGGGACGTGGGATTAGAGAGTTTAAAGAAGGGCAAAAAGAAACCCCTACAGAAGAGCCTCAGAATACGACTTCGACAACAACTACAAACGAGGCAAATAAACCTCAAGACAATTAATATTGAACGATATTAAAAGGTTTCAGTGAGCTGAGGCCTTTTTTAATGCGTGTTATTTTAAAATCTACCTGTAAACAAGAAGTGTATTACACTTGTTTCTTTACTTGAATTTATTATGCAGTTTAAGAAGCTTTTTCTAAAGGTTGCTTTGTCATTTTCAGTGGTGTTTTTAGCACCATATGTATTATGTGCTCAAAAGTTATCTCCAGAGGAACAGTCCACGAAACAATTAGCAGACTTGGTTATGGAGTCTGCGCACGCTCAACATGAAACATTAGTTAAGGGGATATTACAGGTTCAAAACGATGTCGGTGGAAATCTTACTATCGACAATCAAGATTTGTTATTAGCAAGGAGGTTGAAGGCTATTGAGCGAGTTGTGCCATTGGATTACAACTCGGAGGTTCGTAGTCATATCAATAGGTTTGTATCAAAAAACTATAAGCCTTATATTGGGAAGCTTCTAGGTATGAGCGCTTATTATTTCCCGATTTATCAAGAGGTTTTCGAGCAGTTCAATATACCGCAAGAAATCCGGTTTATTTCAGTCATTGAGTCTTCGCTTGATCCTCACTTAGTTTCTAGATCTGGAGCGGTAGGCCCTTGGCAATTTATGTATGCAACTGCTAAATATCACAATCTAACTATTGATAGTAAGTTAGACGAGCGGAAAGACCCATTTTTGGCTTCCGTAGCTGTTGCTGAATACCTTAAAGGTGCTTATGATGAGTTTGACGACTGGTTGATAGCCTTGGCATCTTATAATTGCGGGAGGGGCTGTGTACGACGTGCCATCAAACGCTCTGGGATGAGTAGTCCTAATTTTTGGAAACTGTCTCCCTATTTGCCTAAAGAAACGCAAAGGTATATACCCAAGTTTATAGCTATGGCTTATGCATTAAATTATTATAATGAACATGAGGTTCAGCCTATTTACTCGGAGCTTAACCAAGAGCATGAGGTGTTGATGGTAGATAGGCCTATACAATTGGAGAGTTTAGCGAAAGCCGTTGGTAAACCCATAGAAACTTTGAGGCTATTTAATCCATCACTGAAAACCTCTTTAATCCCAGCTTCTAATGGGAGTCCAAGGAGGGTTGTGTTACCCATGGATGAAGACAGCAGGAATGATTCGTTGCTTTATGCAGTCTTGAACCAAGAGAATATTCGAAAAGAAGAGGTGCTCGAGCGTAGCGAAACTGTTTTAGCTAGTACAGGCGGAAGCAACGCAACTGGGAACGAGAGAGCAAGGGTACGCTACGTGACCTACACCATAAAGCGTGGTGATACACTATCTACGATTGCAAAAAAATATAAAGGAGTTTCCGTTCAGCAATTAAAAGCAGATAATAACTTAAAAGATCATAGGATTAGGGCAGGTCGAAAACTACGAATTGCCATGAAGAATTAACGATATAAAAAAGCTCCTAATTGGGAGCTTTTTTTAATGCCTTAAATGTTGTTCTTGCTTTATAGGATTGGCAGCTGCTATTAAAATAACCATGCGGCATCTTCTGAGAACCCTTCTTCTGTGAAACAGACTTGTACGTGTTCTTTTAAAGTTGTGGAAAGTTTTATTCCGTAGAAGTCACTTCGTATAGGGAAGGTGTGGTGGCAGCGATCAACCAGTACGGCTGTTCGCATTTTCTTAAGCGGGGTATTGATGAATAAACCCAAAGCATATGCTAAAGTCTTACCGCTATTTAATACATCATCCACTACAATGACAACTTTATTTTCTGCTATAGTGTGATCCTGATCGATTTTACCGTCTAATTTTCTTTTTGTCTTTCCTATATGGGCTTTCATCAAAGAAATGTTTTTGTCAGACGCGATGTCCTGTAAATGTTCTAGAATACGTTGTGAAAATATATAGCCTCTATCTGCTATACCTACTAGCACAATATCTTTCTCCTCGAAGTTGTCTTCTAATATTTGAAAAGCTATTCGTCTTGCCTTTTGCTTGATTTGACGATGATTGATAATTAGCGTTTTTTTCTCGGTCATATGTTAAAATATCTATTAAACAAAAATACAAAAGTTTATGAAAAAACAAACCCGAACAATTTTATTGTTCGGGCTAGATATTTTTAATGTATTTAAAGCTTAATTTAATTTAACTGGACATCTACATCTTCTGGTAGCTTGATGTCAGCAATCATTCTTCTTTGCTGTTTCTGCTGCTCCACTTCTTTTGGTCTACCACCGCTGTAGTAATACCTTTTCCAATAACTTTCGTTTAAGTTGCTTATCATAACTCCTTTACTTGAGGAGGCATGTGCGAACTTATCGTCTCCTAGGTATACTCCAACATGTGTGATGTTTCTACTTCTGATTTTGAAAAACACTAGATCTCCAGCTTCTAGCTCTGATTTGCTAATCGGAGTAGTTTCTTTATATTGGTAGCGGCTATTTACCCCTAGGCTTGTTTTGAAAACATCTTCGTATAAGGCTGAAGAGAATTTCGAACAGTCGATTCCTCGTTTTGAATCCCCACCTAATCTATAGGGAGTACCCAACCATTCGTATACAAACTGATATAATTTTGTATTTGTTGTCGCTTGAACCGCTACACCCATAATTTGAGAGAAATATTCTTTCGCCAAATTATCCGGGTCGTTTGATTTATTGTTTTGTGTTTGAGAGTTAGCGTTTGTTAACCCTAAACCTAACACTAATGCCAGCAGTAAACCTGTTTTTTTCATAAAAATTATTATGCACAGTTATTTTTTGATATTAATTTTAGCATGAACATCATGTAAAGAAGTAGCTACAATTAACACCTGCGAAAATAGGTTTAATTAATGTATTGACCAAAGGAAAATAAGGTTGTTTAACAAATATTAACGTTTTTGTAGCGTTTTTATGAGGTTTTCATTGGGAAATGGTGTTTGCCTTATTTCTATCAAAAATCATGCCTGTTTTTTAAAGTCGTTTCATTTTGGAAGGTTCTTTTGTGGGTTATGGTTTTTGGGTAATCCAATATTTAATTTACCTTATGAGAGTTTTATTATAGATGTGGAGAAAAGTGCAGATAAGGTATTTATTAAGTGCTCGTTCCTCTTTCTTTCCTAGGTAATGAGAAAATACAATTTCACGGGAGTTTCGTGTTTTTGGATTTTATAGTATTTAGGAAAAAATATTTATTTATAGAATTCCTTGAATTATTCAATAATAATGCTTTATCTTTATGCCAAGTTTGAAAGAAATGAAGAATTCAATTATTACGATTACAATTATTATTACTACTCCAGAAAATGGAGGGATGTGATTTTTATTGTTTTCGTTTTAATAAATAAAAAATCTCCCTCCAAAACAGAGGGAGATTTTTTATTTGTGAATAAACGACTAATTGTAAATAAAAATGAAAGTATTAAAATTTGGTGGTACATCCGTAGGGAGTGCAGATTCAATTAAACTAGTATTAGAAATAATACAAGAAGCATCTGAAAAAGGAGAAAAGCCAGTGGTGGTATTGTCAGCTCTATCTGGAGTGACTAACCTATTGACAAGGATGTGTGATAATGCTACGGAAAATAAGGACTTTTTAGAAGACCTTAAAGCCTTAGAACAACGTCATTTTGATGTAGTACGAGCTTTGTTGCCGGTTAATAAGCATAACCCTGTAATTACCAGGTTGAAGCTCTTTTTTAATGAGCTCGAAGAACTGTTGCAGGCTATATCTTCACTCGGAGAATTATCTCCAGCTAGTAAAGACTGGGTTCTTAGTTTCGGGGAACGGTGTTCAACTTATATGATCTCTAAAATTTCCGAGGTTTATTTACCGAGTCCTATGTATATAGATGCTCGGAATGTAATAAAAACCGATTCTCATTTTCAGCACGCTTATATTGATCATGATAAAACCAATACTTTGGTAAGCTCCTTGGCGCAATCCTATCCAGATAAAACTCTATTTATTACTGGTTTTATTGGATCCAACGAAAAGGGACAAACCACTACATTAGGTAGGGGAGGGTCGGATTATACGGCCGCTCTTTTTGCAACTATTCTGGGTGCTAAACAATTGGAAATATGGACCGATGTGGATGGTCTGCTAACAGCAGATCCTAGGGCCGTGAAAAAAGCTTTCACGCAACCTGTTCTCTCTTACACGGAGGCTATGGAGCTTTCCTATTTTGGAGCAAAGGTGATATATCCTCCTAGCTTAATGCCGGTGTTTAAAAAGCAGATTCCTGTGGTCATCCGTAATACATTCAATAAAGACTTAGCGGGAACCAAAATACAGCAGAGCAGTGGAGAGAGTAAAGGCCCAATAAAAGGGATATCTTCCATTTCTAAGGTAAGCTTAGTGAATTTAAGCGGCTCTGGAATGATTGGGAAAACAGGTTTCTCGGGACGGCTCTTTAGTTTACTCGCTAGAGAGCAAATAAATGTGATATTGATTACCCAATCCTCCTCTGAGCACAGTATTACTTTTGCAATTAGTCCTGAGGACTCTTCAAGGGCCATTGAGCTAATAAATCAGGAGTTTGAACTGGAGCTGCTTACCGGGAAGCTACATGTCCCTGAGGTTGAAGATGAGCTCTCGGTGTTGGCAATAGTGGGTGAGAATATGAAGCAAACTCCAGGTATATCGGGCCGCTTGTTTTATGCTTTAGGGAGAAACGGAGTGAATGTCCGGGCTATTGCACAAGGATCCTCGGAGTATAACATCTCTGTGATATTAGCTTATGAGGATTTATCGAAAGCCTTGAACGCGGTCCACGATGCTTTTTTCGAACAGTTAAAAAAGACCTTGAATGTATTCATTCTGGGCACTGGAAATATCGGTGGAACATTAATAAATCAGCTCCATCAACAGTCGGAGTTCCTAAGAGAGCAAAATGATTTAGATATCCGCATTGTGGGACTTTCTAACAGCAGGAAAATGCTGTTCAATGAGGAAGGCGTAAATTTAGATGACTGGTCTAATGAGCTTAATAAAGAGGGTGAGGTGGCTAACTTAGCGGTCTTTATAGAGCATATGCAAAACTTGAACCTCCCAAACTGTGTGTTTATTGATAATACTGCGAGTACACTACCGACAACCTATTATCTGGAAGTTTTTGAAAGTAATATTTCTATAGTCACTTGTAATAAAATAGCGAATTCGGGAGACTACGCTCAATATCAAGCTTTGAAGGAAACGGCGAAAAAGCACGGAGTAGACTTTTATTACGAAACGAATGTCGGTGCTGGTTTGCCTATTATTCGTGTTTTAAAAGACCTCATGTTGAGTGGGGATAGAATTACGAAAATTGAAGCAATATTGTCTGGTACAATTTCCTATATATTCAACCACTTTGTTGGAGCCAGTAACTTCGGAGAGGTGGTTAAACAGGCCCAAGAGTTAGGGTTCACAGAACCAGATCCAAGAGACGATTTGAGTGGTACTGACTTTATGCGAAAAATGTTAATTCTCGCCAGAGATGCAGGGTTCCCTTTAGAGACTGAAGATGTGAAACTCGAGGCTATTTTACCGAAAGTCTGTATGGAGGCAGAGTCCGTTGATGCGTTTTATCAGAGCCTCCAGGAGCAGAATGACTATTTTGAAAATTTAAAAAAGGAAGCAGCTTCTCAGCAGAAATTGTTGCGATATATAGGAACGCTAGAGGAGGGGAAAGTATCCATCTCCATGGAAATGGTGGATATAACACATCCTTTTTATAGTCTTTCTGGAAGCGATAATATCATTTCTTTTACCACGGAAAGGTATAAGAACACACCACTAGTGGTTAAAGGCCCAGGTGCAGGGGCAGAAGTTACTGCCGCCGGGGTATTCGCAGATTTAGTTAACGTAGGAAATAAATAACAGGTAATCATGGAGAGTAATAAATTAAATAAAGAAGTTAATCGTAATTTATTTAAGAAGGAGGTTAAAGTTTTTGCACCTGCAACAGTTGCCAATATGGTGTGTGGCTATGATGTTTTAGGCTTTGCTTTAGAGGAGCCGGGAGACTTGGTAATAATGAAGAGCAGTGATACGCCTGGAGTATTATTGAAGTCCATAACGGGTGACGATGGGAAATTGCCTATGGATCCTACGCAAAATACAGTTTCTGCGTGCTGCATGATGCTGCTAGAGGATTTGGGATTGACAGGTGAAATAGGAGTGGAGATAGAACTGCACAAGCAAATGCCTATTGGATCGGGGTTGGGATCAAGTGCTGCGAGCACGGTAGGAGGTGTGTTTGCACTGAATGAGCTTTTAGGAAGACCATTAAGTAGAGAGGAACTCTTACCTTATTGCCTCCATGGAGAGGAGATCGCTTGCGGGCACCCGCATCCAGATAACGTTACGCCTGCTTTGATGGGTGGAATTACCCTCATCCGCTCGGATGATCCATTAGACGTGGTGAATTTACCAGTTCCCGATAAACTATTTGCAGCAGTAGTGTTTCCTAAAGTTGACGTGCCTACGAGAGATGCTCGGGAAATGATTAAAAGTAGGGTGCTATTAAAGGATGCTGTAAAGCAATGGGGGAACATAGCAGGTTTAGTAGCAGGTCTTTTTCGATCCGACTATGAGTTAATAGGTAGGAGTATGGAAGACGTATTAATTGAGCCGGTACGGTCTATATTAATACCTGATTTTGCTCAAATGAAAGAAATTGCACTGTCTTTAGGCGCCTTGAGTTTCGGGATTTCTGGTTCTGGGCCTACCGTTTTGGCTATGTGCAAAAGCGCAGAGGATGCTACGGCTATAAAAGACGCATTGAGCGCGCACTTAGAAAGTGTCATGGTGGAAAGCTATGCGTATAGTTCTAAAGTAAATGCTGAAGGACCGAAGTGTTTATCAAACTAATTTTTCAATCTATTTTAAGAAGCAATGAACTTTTACAGTACAAAAAACAAAGATATTCGCGTCAGTTTTAAAGATGCCGTATTTAATTCTCTTCCAGAGGATAGAGGTTTATATATGCCAGAGGAGATTCGTAAAGTTGACCCTCTTTTCCTACGGAACATCCACCAATATAGTTTTCCGGAAATTGCATTTGAAGTTGCTAACACCTTGCTGGATGGGGAGATTAATAAAGAGGATTTAAAAAAAATTATTGATGAAACGCTCAACTTTGATGCTCCAGTTAGGTTATTAGAGTCTAATTTGGCGGTTTTAGAGTTGTTCCACGGACCATCTTATGCATTCAAAGATTTTGGTGCTCGTTTTATGAGCCGCGTGATGAGCTACTTGGCAAAGGGCAACAATCAATTGCTGGATGTTTTAGTCGCAACATCGGGAGATACCGGAGGAGCTGTAGCTTTAGGGTTTTTAGGTGTTCCAGGTACAAGGGTGACCATCTTATATCCCAAAGGAAAGGTTTCGGAAGTCCAAAAACAGCAGTTGACCACCAATGGAAAGAATATTCGTGCCATTGAACTCGATGGTACATTCGATGACTGCCAGGAGCTTGTTAAAAAGGCGTTTAATGATAAGGAGTTGAATCAAAAGATGCAATTAACCTCCGCCAACTCCATTAATATTGCCCGATTAATACCGCAAAGCTTTTATTACTTTTATGCTTATGCACAGCTACGCGCGCAAGGAGCGGAGGAAGTGGTTTTTTCTGTGCCTAGTGGAAACTTCGGTAATATCGCAGCAGGCGTCTTAGCTCGTAAAATGGGCCTTCCTATAAAACATTTTGTTGCTGCCAATAACTCCAATGATACGGTCTTCCAATTTTTAAATGGAGGGGAATATACTCCGAAAGCTTCTGTTCAGACACTATCAAACGCTATGGACGTAGGGAACCCAAGCAACTGGGAGAGAATTGTCGATCTTTATAACGGAGATACTGACTCCTTGAAAAAGGATATGTCGAGCTTTAGGTTTAACGATGAGGAAACTTTAGAAGGCATTAAAGAACTTTTTGATAAATATGGTTACATAGCATGTCCACATACAGCAGTAGCTTACAATGCGATAAAAGCTTATAATAACGCTAATACAGATAGCAATTATGCTTCGGTGTTCTTATCAACTGCACACCCTATAAAGTTTCCTGAGGCGTTTACCAAAGAGATGTACGAGAAGATAGAAGCGCCAGAAGGAACGCTTGAGCTAGCTCAGAAGAAACAAAAGTTTTTAAGTATGAAGAATTCCTACGAGAGGTTTAAAGCGTATCTAGTCGAGTCTTAAAAAGTTAGTTCAGCTCTATTTTGGTTGAAAATTAATTTGATGATTGAAAGATGTAAAGCATTTGAAGAATCTCATCTGATTCCGAGTTTT
>Ga0079226_10001128_pt1 | contig 20261 bp, 16 predicted proteins | sample Poulit2014_FD_76345 | JGI IMG/M metagenome (GOLD analysis project Ga0079226, IMG submission 76345) | Agricultural soil microbial communities from Georgia to study Nitrogen management - Poultry litter 2014 | ecosystem: Environmental > Terrestrial > Soil > Agricultural land | place: USA: Georgia... | reverse complement strand
TCTGAAAGGTAGTCCTGTAGTAAGTAGTAATAGAAATGGAGAGAAGACGAGTTGAAGAGAAAAATAGAATGCAGATGACGCGGATTAAGCGGATTTCCGCAAAGATATTTCAAGTTCGAATTCGAGTTCAGTTTCAAGTTCCTAAAAAACCTCTATCATTCATAAAAAAAATATTTTAACCTCACCGCTCATCAATCACCCATCTTGGTTTTCGGTTTTTATGGGTTTGTAGGAGAGTGTTCATTTCCTTGTGATTGATAAATTCTATGCTGGGAATTACTCTGATTTTAGCTTGAAAAGCTTCTTTTAAAATTTCGATAAACTCAGCAGACATGTCTTTGCTTAATATTTTTACCACCACTTCATCTAAACCTAAATCATTGGATTTTAATAAAATTAAATGTTTAGATATTTCTTCAAATCCGTTTAAAACATCGTGGATAGCAGGCGGAAATAAAGTGGTGCCTTTGTATTTTATCATCTGTTTGGCTCGCCCGATTACCGGACCAACGCGCGGCGTATTTCTTCCACATTCACAAGCTTCGTAGTGCATTTTCACCAAATCTCCGGTTTTATATCTCAGTAAAGGCAAAGCTTCCACACCCAAAGTGGTGATGGTAAACTCTCCAATTTCTCCAGGTTTTACTGGTTGATTTTCTTTGTTTAAAACTTCTGTGATAATCAATTCCGGATGTTGATGACCACCTTTTGAAAATTCACATTCTGTAAAAGCAGAACACATTTCTGTTGAAGCATAAGTAGAAAAAAGTTTGATATTCCATTTCTCTGTGATTCTTTTTGCCAAAGTAGAAAACTCAAAATCCTGAGTGCGCAAAGGTTCTCCAATGCAAATTGCAGCTTTTACACCAGAGTTGTTTAAATCAATATTGTTTTTTTCTGCGTAATCGATCAATTTTAATAAAAAGGAAGGCACAGAAATTAAGTATTCTGGTTTATGGCTTAAAATAGATTCCCATTGTAAAGCTGGAATTCCCGCACCTGTTCTGATGACGGCTGCGCCCAATTTTCTCAAGCCTAAAAAATAAGCCAATCCAGCCATAAATCTTCTGTCCATTGTTGTCATCAGCTGAACGGTGTGGTTTTTGGTGATTCCTGCACAGGCGAAGGAAATAGCTTCGTTATAAGCTAATCTTTGCAAATCTTTTTCTGTCATTCCAAAGTTAACAGGTTTTCCTGTGGTTCCTGAAGTGCTGGCATAATCGATGATTTCTTCTGGAGAAACACAGAAAAAATCTGCATTGTTTTCCAATAAATCTTCTTTTGTGGTGATGGGTAGTTTTCCTAAATCATCTAAAGAATTTATTTGGGTAATATCAATATTTTTCTGTTTAAAAAGCTTTTGATAATACGGAGAATTAGCTTGTAGATAAACTAATAACTCTTTTAGTTTTTCTGCTTGAAAACTTTTAATTTTTTCTAAACTTTTTTGTTCTATCTCAGGAATCATCTTAATTTTCTATTGGTTTTTTTCAGTAGTTTTTCAACTTTTTTACGATCAGGTTTTGTGGTAATCACTTTATTTAAAGCAATTTCAAGATTTTCTTTGGCTTTTAAATAGTCTTTAGCTCGATAATATAAAACACCGGGTTTATAATAAACTTCCCAAAAATCAGGATTTGATTGTTGGTAATTTAAAATCAGTTTTTCATTGATTTCCTTTTTCTTCTTTGCAATTTCTTGATCTATTTTTCTGTTTAATATTCTGAAATTTTCATAGTCTTTAAAAGCTTTGGAATATTGAAAATCATCTGCAGGAATATAAAGAGAATCAATATGTTGAGGTTGAAATTTTAATTTTTTATCATTAAATATTTCTTCTAAATCATAAGCGGTAAAACCTCCTAAATTATAAGGCGCAGAAGAAGCCCAAAACAAAGATTTTTCGGGTTTAAAAATCACCGCATGATGACTGAGCAATTGATTGAGGGCTTTTTCATTTCCATAACCTAAAGCTTCCTCGTTTAAACCTTTTCTATTTCTAAGGATTTCAGCCATTTCCACTGGATTTGCTTTTTGATTAAAAGTAATAGAATCCAAAAGTTCTTGCATACGATCAAATCTGTATTGACTATGACTATTTTCAATTCTGTTGAGATTTTTTTTATCTTTTTGATAAGCTTCACTTTGAAAATGATTGGTGCAAATCAGTCGGGAATTAGCAACTTCATAAACGCCAAAATTTTTGGGAGACATTTCTATAGAAACTGCTTTATTATCTTTTGCACTGCCCACCAACAGAGCTTCAGAAACAAAAACTTCACTTTTTCGGGCAATTTCTACGGCTTCTTCAATGGTGGAAGCATACTGCAAAATTTCTCTGGCAACAATAGTGATGGGTTTTTTGGCAGACCAAGGAATTTTGGATTCTCCTGCATTCATTGTGATGGTTAATCCGGCTTTATTCATTCCAGAAACCACACCTAACATTCCTGGCCAAGCGTAGGAAACAAAAGGAATTCCTTCGTCTGGATTGACGAAAATCAACATTTTTTCTTTGCCGAAATCTTCGCCTACATAAAAGTCTAAATTTCTACCGATTAATAATTTTCCATCTTCAGTTTGATTTCCCCAAAGTGCAGCAGAAGAACATTCTTGAATCATCGCTAAATCCAATAAAGCATGTCCGATATCTGTAGCGGCATGAAGATATAAATTCCTGATATAAGGCGGAGCTATAAAATCATAATCATCTGTGAGATAACGAGATAATCCGTAAATCTCTGCTTTATATTCTTCAGGAACATGTTTGTAAAGGTTTCTATTATAGAATTTTAAAAACTTGATGATCCATTTTTGTTTGTTTTCTGAAGGGATAAAATTTTCAATTTCTTGAAAAAAATACTTTTCCTGATTTGCCATCAAAGAATCAGTTAAAGCACCCGCAGCCATTCCTCTTTCCAAAGGATTTCCTTCTATGTAAAGTTCCCATTGTCCGTATTTATTTTTGGTGAGAAAATTGTTTTCAGAAGAAAATAAACTGTCGTTATGTTTGATAACTTCAGGTTTTTCAACAGCATAATCACTAAGATCAGGACGGGAATTTATAGATTTTTTTACGCCACAAGATTGTAGGAAAATGCAGGAAACAACAAGAAAAAAATAATATTTAAAGTTATTTTTCTGCATTTACTTCAGCTTTTATTTTGTTGATAAGGTATTTTCTACCTAAAATTCTTGAGCAAGTATTTATGGCGCCAATTGTAGTGCCCATAATTCCGTGCATATTGACCGTTTGGCCAGTTACAAAAAGATTAGGTGTTTTTGTTTTCGGAGAAATAAAAGTCTTCAAAGCATTATCAGCATCTTTTTGAAAACCATACATATTTCCATTTGTGGTGTAAATATAATCTCTATAAGAAAGTGGGGTGCTGGCATAAACAGATTTTATACAATCTCTGATATTGGGAAATTTTTTCTCTAATTCCTCTAATAAAATCTGAATGTGTTTTTCTTTGAATTCTTCATAAGATTTTCCTCTGTCATTTTCATCAATTTCAGTGTTGTGAGTGTTTTCCCATTGTTTTACTTTCTCGAAATCCATATAAGTCATCACGGAAATACTATCGGCAAACTTTTGGTTTTCTTCGGATTGTCCGTAAGAAATCATATAAATTTCTGGCCAGTTTTTATCTTCACAATGAGCAGCTGTCCAAACAGAATTTGGATTTTTAAGATGATAAATATTTGAGTTTGAATATGGAAAAGTCTCTGGTTTAAAAACTATATATAAAGAGAAAGAAGAAGGAGAAAACTTTAAACTATCCACGCGACTTTGGAAAGATTTTTTATAGATTTTTCCTTGTGTCAAAACGATTAGTTTTTTTAAATCTATATTGGAAATAAACTGTTTGGCATAAAAAGTTTTTCCATTTTTTGCGGTGATGGATTTTAAGGTTTTTCCATCGAAATTAAAATCTACAGCTTCTGTTTTTTTATGGATTTTCCCGCCGTATTTTCTCAATTGTTTGATCAATAATTTAGTGATTTGACTTCCTCCTCTAACAATTCTGTAAGCACTTTGGATATAGGAATTCACAGATAAAGCATGAACATAAAACGGAGTTTTTTCATTTCCGCCATACAGTAAATTAGAACCGACCAATACGGATTTTAATTTTTCATTATCGGTTAAATCATCTAATAATTCTTTGGTGTTTATGGCTAAAGTTGAGGTGTTATAAGCTTCTTTATCCTCTAAATTATAAAGCGGAAAATCTTCGCAAATTTCGTTGAGTTTTTTACAGTATTTTTCTAAAACTTCTTTTTTTTCTGGAAAGAATTTCAGCAGTTGATTGACGAAATTATCATGTCCTTGGGCGTGGGGATATTTATTTTCATCTCCATCAAAAGTGATGAAATCAAAAGCATTTTCATTCATTTTAGAAAGCGGTAAATCTTCAATAATCCCTAAATATTTAAAAAACATATAAAGATTTTGTCCATCATCTAAACCTCCCAAATAATGCACACCAGTATCTAAAATGGTTTTATCTCTGCTGAAAGTTTGTAGATTTCCTCCAAACTGTCGGTTTTTTTCAATCACACAAACATCATAACCTTCTTTTGCAAGAACAACTGCAGAAACCAATCCGCCCATTCCGCTTCCGATGATGACTATGTCGTGATGAAATTCCATTTATAATTTTTTAAAAGTGAAATAATCTTCTGTTTGCTGAACAATTTTATAATTAAAAGTTTTAAAAATCTCTGAATTTTCTACAGTTTTTAAAACCACTATTTTTTCAAAATTATGATTTTCAAAAAGCTTTGTAATTGTTGGCTTTTCTATTGCTGAAGTAATTAATAAAACATTGGTGTTTGTCTTTCTTAATTCTTCAAGATATTGAATTTCATATATTTTAAGCAAATAATTTTGTTGAGCAATTTGTCGATTAAAAGTGTTTTCAATATAAGAAAATATTTTTCTTTTGGGTTGTTGTAGGCTTAGAATTAAATCCCAAATTCCCAAATCATTTCCATATCTGAAGATTTTTTCATTTTCAGCAAACTCAGTATTTAGCAAATGATATAATGTTTTGTTTTCTTCGAATTCAGCTTTTGCTTTTTTGACAATTTCAGTTGTTTTATAAAGAAAACTCAGCCTTATTTTTTGTGCAAAATAATTTTCATCTTCTAATTCATTTCTGATTTCTTGAAATCTATTTTTGAATTTCTTACTGATAGATTTGGTGATTGCTCTGCTGGTTTTTTCTTTGTCTTTTTCTGTGAAAGAAATACGTTTTCCAATTTCTAAAGTATGCGTACCATCATAAATTACAAAATCTTTTTTAGGCAAAAGTGTGGTATTTCCGTGGATATAAACAGGAAGAATATCAATTTTTTGTTGTTGAGCTAAAAGAAAAGCGCCTTTATGAAACCTGGAAATGGCTCCAGTTTCTGAACGTGTTCCTTCAGGAAAAACCACTAAAGAACTGTCTTGTTTGATAGCTTTTGCTAATTTTTCTTGGTTTTTATTGATGCTGTGATGTGTAGAAAAATAACCTGCAAACTGAATAGCTTTTCCAAAAAATGGAGAATTATAAACCCGATGATTGACCAAATATATGAGAGGAACAGGTAAAAACCCCATAGATAAAGTATCTAATTCAGAAGAGTGGTTCGCAATGATAATAGCTGGTTTTTCAAAATTTTCTTGATGTGGATTTCTGATTTTATTATAAGTCTTATAATTGGTAAACATCACAGATTTAAAGAATTTTCTATAAACTGTTTGCATTTGAATTTGCTTTTTTCTTTTGGAAGGGAAGGGGAGTAAGATATAAATCAAGCTGAAAAAAGAAGCGAATAAACAGCCTAAGAAAAAATAACCAAAAGAGAGAATTCCGCCTAAAGCTAATCTTAAAGAAACAGGAGATTTTCCTTTTTTGGGTCGGTTTTCTATAAAGAATTTAAACAGTAAAGGATAAAAAGAAAAAGTGATCAACATTGCACTTAAAATCCCGATTAAAGCAATGGCAGAAATAGATTTAAGCGCAGGATGTTTGGCGAAAATTAAAACGCCCACAGAAAGAATGGTGGTCAATACAGCTAAAATTATAGAAATTCTATAAGTAGATAATTCATCTTTTCCGGTGGTGTATCTTTTCTGTAAAGCAGAAGTCATAAAAATACTGAAATCAACGCCAACCCCAATAATTAAAGTAGTTACAATTAAGGAGAAAATATTTAATTCTAAGTTGAAAAGAAAAACAAATCCCATAGTGACAATTCCAGTGAGAATAATTGGGGTGATGCTTAAAAGCGCCAATTCAATTCTTTTAAAGAAAATAAAAAGAACAATAAAAACAGCGAAGAGAGAATAATTCATCAAGCTTTTGAAGTCCTCTTTTAAATGTCCTAAAAACTGTTCGCTTAAATGTTTTCTATCTATGGCGAGGATATTTTCTTTTTCTAAGCTTTCAACAAAGTTTGCTGAAGATTTTTCTGAAGTTTGCACAAGTGTGGAAACTGTGATAAATCCATCTTTTTCTATGATGGATTCTTTTAAAAATGGAAGATTTATTTTTTGATAATCTTCTAAAGTTAAAGTAGTATAATCTTTATTTAATTGTTGAGGTAAACTTTGTAAAGATGCTTTGGTAAACCCTAATTTTAAAGCAGTTTTATTTACTTTTTTAAGTATAGAATCTATATGATTTTTTTGCCAAAAATCTTTCCAATTTTGAATTTTTTCCTGTTGTGTTTCAGTAGAAAAAACCAAATTTCCAACAGAGGTATAATTTTCTATTTGATCAGATTTTTTCAGTTGAGAAAGCTGTTTTTCTAATTTTGTGTTTTCAGAAAGCAAGGAATCTAAATCATTTCCAAAAACAGAAAAATAAATACTTTTTTCGCTTAAACCGCCTAAGTTTTCTAATTGATTTTGCGTGGTTTTTAATTCTTCAGAAATATAATTTAAGCTGTTGAGGTCTTCATCAAATTTTACTTTAGTAAAAGTGAAAATTCCAAAAACGATGGCAATTGAAATCAGTGGAATTAAAAACTTATTTTTTTCAAAAGCATGTTTTCCTAACTTTTCAATAAGCGAAAATTTTCTTTTATCAGTAGGTTTTGGTTGGTATAAATGCGGAATAATCAACAAAGCAAAAACAGCTGAAGAAATGACGCTGATAGCCGCAAAAATTCCTAAATTTCTTAAAACTTCAGATTTTACAAAAACCAAACATAAAAAAGCAATAGAAGTGGTTAAACTACATCCTAAAAGTGGTTTTGTAATGTTTTTATATAAATTTTTAACACTGGAATTTTCTCTAAGATGGGTTATGATATGCAGAGAATAATCTAAAGTTACGCCTAATAAAATTGCACCAACGCTGATGGAAATTGCGGAGATAGAATCTTTTAAAAAATATAAAAAAGTCAACGCAAAAGCAGCTCCACAGATTGCGGGAATAAATAAAATTATAGGAATATATATTCTTCTATAAAACAGAATTAAAATCAGCATTAAAATTACTACAGCAATTAAAACAGTGTTTTTTATATCTGATTTGATCTGATTTGCATTGGCTAAAGAAACAAAAGCTGCTCCGAAATAAGAGATTTTAGGATCGCTTCCAAAAGTTTGTTGAATTTGATTTTTATAATGATTTAAATCCTGGATAAAATCTTCATTTTCTGCGGCATTCATTTCAGCTTTTGCAGGAGTGATAAACAAAACAATGGTGGAAAAATCTGCGGTGGTGAGAAATCCATTTTTAATGGTAAAGTTTTCAGAAACCCCAAAATCTCTTAGTTTTTGTAAAGCATTTAAGGAAATTCCCAACTGATCTTTTAAGATGAAATCTTTGGTGACAAAACCAGAAGGAGAAATTAAATTCTTATAGTTTTTTTCAATTCTTTGTTGAATACTGTCTTCGTGTAATTGATTTTGAATTTTTTGATAATCTGCTTGATCTAAAAAAAGCGGTAAATTTTCATGAACAAAAGAGAAGATTTCTTCCATTTGTTGATCTTCTACTTTTCCTTGAATATCTGTATAGTATTCAGGTTTTTTTGCTAAAGAATCTAAAAGAATTTCCGCTGTTTCAGGGAGTTTTTGTTGGGTAGAATCATTTTCTGAAGAAATCATCACAGTGATTTTATCAGAAAAATCCATTTGGTTAAAAACTTTTATCAGCTGGTTGTTTTGTTCTTCTTTGGGAAGAATTTTGGTGATGTCTTCTTCAAAATTAATTTTGGAAATAAAGAAAAAACAAGTGAAAAGAAAAAGCAATAAAATTCCTGAGAAAATAAATTTTCTTTTTTTGATGTTGAAATAAATCGCTGTAAAAAGCTTATCCACAGAATTACTTATTTGCTTTAATTTTCAAAAATAAAAAAGTTAATAAACCAATAGTAAAGCTTACAAAAATAGCAAGAATAAAACTTCCTAAAACATATTCAAAGAGATGATTTTTTGCATTTTCAAGAGAGGAAAAATCGCCAAAACTATGATTGGTTTTCAACACAAAACTTCCAATTTTTACTGCACAAAAAACGATGATTGGAATCATTGGGGGAATACTGATGTGCGAACCCGCAAAGGTTAATAATTTATTGAGTCTGAAAGAAACAGCGATAAAAAGCGCCGCAAAAGTTTGAAATCCCCAAATGGGAATAATTCCGATGAAAACGCCAACTGCAATGGAAAGTGCTTTGATTTTTGGAGAATCATCTCCTTCTAAAACATCTTCTCTTAGAAAATCTTTAAAGCTTTTTTTTTTGAAGTTTCTAATAAAATTCCTGGGAAGTATATAAAACAAAGTCAGAAAAACTAAAACAGTATTTAAAACGCTGATTCTGAAAAAATCTGTAAAAGTCCTGAAATGACTTACTCTATCTTCAAAGTCATAGCGGATAGCTATGGGAATATTTTTTACCTCAATTCCTTTCCAAGCAGAACGAACAATAACTTCTATTTCAAATTCAAACTTTTTGGTAAACCATTTTTTCGGCATGCAGTAAATGGGATAAAGTCTAAAACCAGATTGGGTATCGCTGAGTTTTATTCCTGTTTCAAACCAAAACCAGAAATTAGAAAACTTATTTCCAAAACTACTTTTTGCAGGAACGCCTTCAGATTTCATATTTCTTGCCCCAATAAATAAAGTTTTTGGATTTTCTTGAGCGGCAAGAATAAAATCTTGAATATTATGCGGTAAATGCTGCGCATCAGAATCTATGGTGATGGCATGAGAAAAACCTAATTCTAAAGCTTTTGCAAAACCTTTTCTTAAAGCAAAACCTTTGCCTTGATTTTCGGGAAAATGAATTTGATGAGTATCAGGAAAATCTTTTAAAATATTTGCCGTGCGATCTGTTGATCCATCATTGACGATAATGATTTGTTTTTTATGATCAACATGATTGATCACTCCCTCAATAACACCTTTTAAAGTTTTATCATTGTTATAAGTGGGAATAATAACACAAAACGAATATTTATTTTCCTTTTCATTATTCATTATGAAATTTTAGTTGAGCTTTTTAATTTCATCTTCGTCAAAAATATCAGTTTCTTTTAAAACATTTTTGATGTATTGTTGAACATCCTCAGAAGCGGATTTGAAATGTTTGATAATGAATTCTTTATCTTCTTTAATATTTTCTTTATATCCAGCTATTTTTGGAGTGTTTTCTTGAATAATTAATCTGACTAAACGGATTTCAATATTTTCTTTATCAGCTTTTACCGCATCTTCAATATGATTTTTTCCAGCTTTTGCATCTTTGATTTTTCCTTCTCCTAAAGAGTGAAACTTTGCTAAAGTTGCTTCTGATGCACCCAAATAAACTTTGTGAAGATTTTCTTCTAAATCTAAATCTTCAGCTTTCATCAAATCGTTGAATTTTTCTGCGTTTTCTTCTGTTTGAGGAGCTAATTTAAAAGCTTCTCTGACGTTTGCTATATTATTTTGTGCTAAGGAAATAGTGGAAAATAATAAAGCTAAAATAAGGGGGAAATACTTTTTCATAATTATAGGATTTTATAATTCACTTGCATTCTTAAAGCGATCACATCTTGAAAATAACAAGTGTTTTTAATGATGATATTGGAATTTGTTTTTTCGGTTATTTCTAATTTTAAATCCAAATTCGGATTTTCATTAGGATTGATTAATTCTAAAAATTTAATGCTTTTAGAAGTTTTTAGTTGTAAGTTTTCTTGGGTTATTTTAGAGGAAATTTCCTTCATGATTTGCACCATGCAAACTCCAGGAAGAACAGGATTTCCTGGGAAATGTCCTTTGAAAATATCATGTTCTTTATCCAAATGAATTTGAACATTAAAACTGTTTTCTTGAAGTTTTTCAATAGACTTCAGCTGGTATAAATTGTCTTTAAGCATTTACTTAAATAATAGATTAGTTTTATATATTATAATTGTCAATCGCATAAGCTAAACTCTTCACCGCTCGATGGTGTTTAGCAACAAAAGGGTTTTCTTCATTCCAGACATAACCTGCTAAAACAGCACAAACTTTTTTCTTTACTTCAGGGTTTTCAGGTTGATGAAAAAATATGGTTTGTAAATTTCCAGTGTACCATTCATTTACATAAGTGGCAAAAACATCTACACCTTTTTTAAGGTAATCAGCATATTCTTTTTGCCAATCTACTTTTTCTTCGTTGAGTTGTCTGGTGATTAATTTTGCAGCTAAAATTCCTGATTCTGTAGCAAAAGCAACACCAGAAGAAAAAACGGGATCTAAAAAACCAGAACTATTTCCTGTTAATGCAAAACCTTTGCCAAAAAGTTTACTCACAGAACAGGAGTAATTTTTTTTCATCACTGGTTTGAATAAAAACTCATTGTTGATAAATCTTTCTGTGTAGTGGTTTGAAGAGCGAATAATTTTTCTCAAAGCTTCTTCAGAATCTCCTGAATCGGATAATTTTTCAATAAATTCTGTGGGGCCAACTACGCCTAAACTGGTAATTCCATTGGAAAAAGGAATCACCCAAAACCAAACTTTTGTATCTAAAACCTCAAAAGTAATCATGGTTTTATCCAAACCTTCTGTAGGTCTGTTGATATCTTTGGTGTGGGTAAAAATAGAGGAAGAACCCGTAACTTGAGCAGGCGCATCAAGGTTGAGGAGTTTTGGTAAAACTCGACCATATCCACTGGAATCAATAATGAATTTTGCTTTGATTTGCTTTTGATTGCCAGTTTTATCTTGAATAGTGGTAAGCGAATAATCTTCTTCAAATTTTACGTCAATAGCTTCTGTTTCAAAGTCTATTTCAACACCTTGTCTTTGTACTTCTTTGGCAATTACATTATCAAAATCTGCTCGGGGAACTTGCCAAGTCCAATCCCAACCTTCTCCAAATTTCTTAGAAAAATCAAACAGACAAGTTTCGTTTTTGCGGATAAATCTTGCACCCCATTTTTTTTCAAAACCCGCTTTTTTTATTGCCGGTAAAAGATTAACTTCGTCGAAATGATCCATCACTCGAGGGATAAAGCTTTCCCCAATAACTGGCCTGGGGAATTTTGCCTTTTCTACAACCTTAACGTTGATGTTTTTTTTATTTAAATAGGCAGAAGAAACACAGCCAGAAGGACCAGCTCCGATAACTAATACATCTACTTCATCTGTTTTCATATAATTTTTTGAAAAAAAAGTTTAAATTTGCTTTTTATAAAAAGATTACAAATTTTTAAAAGTTGTAACAAAATTACTTAAATGGTTGAATTAAACAAATATTTAAATCGTAAAGATTTTAATGCAGTAATCACTGCACATAAAAAAGTAAAAATCAACCCTGATTTAGCTAAAGAAATAGAAAAAAACCATCAGTTTTTAAAAGATTTTTCAAAAAATAAAATCATTTATGGTGTAAACACAGGATTTGGACCTATGGCCCAATATCGTGTTTCTGATGAAGATGGAAAACAATTACAATATAATTTGATCAGAAGTCATGCTTCTGGATCCGGAAAAGTTATTCCTACTCAACATATTAGAGCAGCCATGTTGGCAAGATTAAATTCTATTTGCCAATTAAAATCTGGAGTTCACCCCAGTGTTCCTGCGCTTTTGGTAGAATTGCTGAACAAGGAAATTTATCCTGTTGTTTTTGAACACGGCGGAGTGGGTGCAAGCGGAGATTTGGTGCAGTTGGCACATATTGCTTTAGGATTGATAGGAGAAGGAGAGGTTATATATAAAGGAGAAAGAAGAAAAACTGCAGAAGTATTTGCAGAAGAAAATATAAAACCTATTGAAATTCATATTCGTGAAGGATTGGCTTTGATGAATGGCACTTCAAATATGACGGGAATAGGTTTGGTAAATCATCAAAAAGCAAAAAATTTGATGCGTTGGTCTTTGAGTTTCTCTGCGATTATCAATGAAATTGTTCAAGCTTATGATGATCATTTTTCAGCTGTTTTAAATCAAGCTAAAAACCATAAAGGTCAGCAGAAAATTGCGGAGGAAATGAGAAATCATTTAGCGGATAGTCAACTGATAAAAAACCGATCAGAACACTTGTATTCTGGTAGAAACACAGAAATGTTTTTCAAAGAAAAAGTACAAGAATATTATTCATTAAGATGTATTCCTCAGATTTTAGGACCGGTTTATGACACGATAAATTACACCGGAAAAGTTTTAGAAGATGAGTTGAATTCTGCTAATGATAATCCAATTGTAGATAGTGAAAAAGAACAAGTTGTTCACGGTGGAAATTTCCATGGAGATTATATTTCTTTAGAGATGGATAAGCTGAAATTAGGAATCACAAGAATTTCTATGTTGGCAGAAAGACAGTTGAATTTCTTGGTAAATGATAAGCTAAATCAGATTTTGCCTCCTTTTGTAAATCGAGGGAAATTAGGCTTGAATTATGGCGTACAAGGCATGCAATTTACAGCCACTTCTACCACTGCAGAAAATCAAACTTTGTCCAATTCCATGTATGTGCATTCCATACCCAACAATAATGATAATCAAGATATTGTGAGTATGGGAACAAATGCGGCACAGCTTACGGCAAAAATTATAGAAAACACTTATGAGGTTTTAAGTGTAGAACTCATTGCAATTTATCAAGCTGTAAAATATTTAAAAATAATGCAGGGATTATCTTCGGAAAGTAGAAAAATTCTTGTTAAATTAGAAAATATTATTCCGGATATGATAGAAGATCAAGCGGGATATGTAATTATAGAAAAAGCAAAACAATTTTTAAAAGCAAATTAATTTAATTCAAAAAAGCAAAAAAAGAAAAGGGATAACCAATTTATTAATTTAAAAAACATTTATTATGAGAGTTTTATTATCACTTTTTTTGTTGTTATCAACAATTTTTGTTGAAGCACAAGAATTAGCTTTATTCAACAAAGACGGAAGTTGGGGATACCTTAACCGAGAAGGAAAAGTCGTAGCTGATGGTTTTGAAAAAGCCAAAGAATTTAATGATGATGCCGCTGGAGTTATGAAAGATGGAAAATGGGGGTTTATCAACAGATCAGGACAAATGATTATCGAGCCTCAATTTGATAATGCCAGAGATTTCCACGCCGGAATTGCTTTGATTCATCAAGATGGAGAATGGAAATACATTGATAAACAAGGAAAAATCTTAGATCATTTTCCTGTAAAAGATAAAATTTATGGATTTACAGATAATGGAAGAGCAATTTTAAGAGATGGAGATAAAATTGGAATTATGGATACTCAAGGAAACATTATAGTAGAACCACAATACCAAGAAATCAAACCTTACAGATATGGTTATGCCAAAGTGAGAAAAGACGACAAATGGGGATATATTGATAGCTCCGGAAAAGTTGTTGTTGATATCGAATATATAGATTTAGGAAGAATGAGAAACGGCGTGGTTTGGGGAATGAAAAAGAAGAAGGAATACGGCGTGATTAAAAACAATAATTTTGTGGTTTTAAAAGGCGTGACCGATATGTTGAATTTTGACAAAAACGGAATTGCTCTGGCAAAGAAAAAGAAAAGAATAGGTCATGTAAATGGAGATGGAAAGTGGATTACGGAACCAAAATATACAGAAGCCAAAGATTTTAAAGAAGGAATTGCACCAGTTCGTGAAAAGAAGAAATGGGGATTCATAGATCAGGATGAAAACTGGGTCATCAAACCAAAATATAAAGATGCAGAAGCTTTTAGTGCAGAGGGATTAGCACCAGTGAAAGAAAAGAAACATTGGGGATTTATCAATAAAAACGATGAATTGATTATTCCGATGGAATATGATATTACTGCAGGAGATATTGGTGGACTTTTTGCACAAGTTTTTGATAATGAAGAAAAACAAACAAAAGGATTTGTCAAAGGACTGGCTCGGGTGAAAACCAAAAAGGGGTGGGCTTTTATCGATACAAAAGGAAATGTATTGGGCGATCAATGGTATAAAAATTTAGAGTTATTCAAATAATGAAATACGCATTAATAACTGGTGGATCTCGAGGAATCGGGAGAGCAGTTTGTGAAGTGTTGGCAAAAAACACAGAATATGGAATTTTAATCAATTATAATTCCAATAAAAAAGCCGCAGAAGAAACCAAAGCACTTGTTGAAAAACATGGCAATAAAGCAGAGATTTTATCTTTTGATGTCAGCGATAAAATTCAAGTAGAAAAAGTTTTAGGCGCTTGGCAAGAGCAAAATGAAAATGCTTGGATAGAAGTTTTGGTAAACAATGCTGGAATTACTAAAGACGGCTTGTTTATGTGGATGAAAGAAGAAGATTGGCACAATGTAATCAACACCAGCTTATCAGGATTTTATAATGTTTCTCAATTTGTAATTCAAAAGATGTTGAGAAAAAGATCAGGAAGAATGGTAAATATGGTTTCTGTTTCTGGATTAAAAGGAACGCCAGGGCAAACCAATTATTCCGCAGCAAAAGGCGCAGTAATTGGAGCAACAAAAGCTTTGGCGCAAGAAGTAGGAAAAAGAAATATAACGGTAAACGCTGTTGCTCCAGGATTTATAAAATCTGATATGACAGCAGAATTAAATGAAAAAGAATTGATCAAAAATATTCCAGCCCATCGTTTTGGAGAAGCTTGGGAAGTAGCAGAATTAGTTAACTTTTTAGTTTCTAAAAACGCGGCTTATATCAACGGAGAAGTGATCAATATAAATGGAGGATTATATTCTTAAAAGCTTATGAATAATCGTGTGGTCATAACAGGAATGGGAATTCATTCTTGTTTAGGAAATAATTTAGAAGAAGTAAAAAACGCTTTATATCAAGGAAAGTCGGGAATTGTTTTTGATCCGGAGCGGAAAGACTTTGGATACCAATCTGCTTTAACCGGAAAAGTTGATCTGCCAGATTTGCGCAAACACTTAAATCGTCGTCAGCGTAAAAGTATGGGAGAAGAAAGCATATACGCTTATAAATCCACGATAGAAGCTTTTGAAAATGCAAAAATCACACAAGATTTTATCGATAAAAACGAAGTAGGAATAATTTTCGGCAATGATAGTGTTGGAAAATCTACAATAGAAGCAATAGATAAAATCAGAGAAAAGAAAGATACAGCATTATTGGGTTCAGGAGCAATATTTAAATCCATGAACTCAACAGTAAATATGAATCTTTCAACCATATTTAAAATGCGCGGGGTGAATATGACCATCAGTGCAGCATGTGCAAGTGGTTCTCATTCACTTGGCGTGGCTTATTTATTGATAAAAAGCGGCTTACAAGAAATGATTGTAGCCGGAGGAGCTCAAGAAGTCAATAAATATGCCATGGGAAGTTTTGATGCTTTGGGAACATTTTCACCAGATGAAGATATTCCGCAGCAAGCATCAAGACCTTTTGATCAATCCAGAAATGGATTAATTCCCAGTGGTGGAGCAGCAACTTTAATCTTAGAAAGCTATGCCTCTGCCAAAAAAAGAGGAGCTCCGATTTTAGCTGAAATTTTAGGGTATGGATTTTCTTCAAACGGAGACCATATCTCAACCCCAAATTCAGTTGGCCCAACAACAGCGATGAAAAGAGCTTTACAACAGGCAGGAATTCAAGCTTCAGCAGTTGATTATATCAATGCGCATGCAACTTCAACAGCCATTGGAGATGCAAATGAAGCCAAAGCAATTTATAATGTATTTGGAGAAAAAATACCGGTCTCTTCAACAAAATCAATGACAGGTCATGAATGTTGGATGGCAGGAGCAAGCGAAGTAGTTTATGCAAACTTGATGATGCAGAATGATTTTATTGCTCCTAATATCAACTATGAAAAAGGAGATGCAGAAACGAGCAGGATAAATATTATAAATAAAACCATTAATAAGAAAATTAATATATATTTGTCCAATTCTTTTGGGTTTGGCGGTACAAATTCAGCGTTAATCTTAAAAAAAATGAACGAATAGTGGAGGATAAAATAAAAGAATTAAACAATACATTAGCTGAGGAGTTTGAGATAGATCAGGAAGACATAAAACCTGAGGAAAACCTACATGAAACTTTAGACTTAGACAGTCTTGATTATATAGATTTAGTGGTTGTAGTTGAGTCATTTACAGGTGTAAAATTAGAAGAAGAAGACTTTAAAAAGATTGTAACTTTTGAAGATTTTTATACTTTATTAAAACAGCGAATGGCTTAAAAACAAAATGAATGGCAAAGTGGGAAGGCGCCTCAAGAGGAAACCTGTTAGGCTATAAAATATTTGTCTTCAGTGTTAGAAAAATCGGTTTAAACTTTTCTTATTTCTTACTGATTTTTGTGGCACTTTATTACTTTTTATTCGCCTGGAAAAGCAATAAAACTACTTATTATTACTTCAGAAAAAGATTGGAGTTTTCAGCTTTCAAAAGCGTGATCGGACTTTATAAAAGCTATTATGTTTTCGGACAAACTTTAATTGATAGAATACTGATTTCTTCAGGAAAAAGAGATCGTTTTACGTATGAGTTTGATGGTATTGAAAACATCAAAGAAGCCTATAAAAACCAAGAAGGCGCTATAATGATCAGTGCACATATCGGAAATTTTGAAGTTTCAGAATATTTCTTTGAAGACATAGGCGAAAACTTTGTCACCAATATTGTAACCACAGATTTAGAACGTCAAAAAATAAAAGAATACATAGAAAAACTTTCTATAAAATCTAATATGAAATATCTTTTGATAAAAGAAGATATGTCTCATATTTTCACTTTTAAAAATGCTTTAGACAACAATGAATTCATCTGTATGACAGGAGATCGTTATATGGAAAAAGCAAAATTTATAGAAAAAGAATTCTTAGGAGAAAAAGCAAAATTTCCCAGAGGTCCTTTTTTATTGAGTTCAAGATTTAAAGTTCCGGTTTTATTTGTGTATGTTTTAAAAGATAGTGCCACGCATTATCATTTATATGCCAGAAAAGCAGAATTTAAAGCAAGAGATGAAGAGGGATTATTAGAAAATTACTTAGAAATCACAGAAAAATTAGTCAGAAAATATCCTTATCAATGGTTTAATTATTTTGATTTCTGGAGTTAAAAATCATCAAAATAGAATTTATCGATTATGTCAAATTTTAAAATGGTAGCCAAAACTTTTGCAGGATTAGAAACAATTTTAGCAAAGGAATTAAGACTTTTAGGAGCAGGAGAAATAAAACCCGGCATAAGAGTAGTCAGTTTTGAAGGCGATAAAGGTTTTATGTATAAAGCCAACTTAGCCTTGAGAACAGCTTTGCGCGTTTTAAAACCCATAGCAGAGTTTAAAGTGCGTTCTGAAGATGAATTTTATAGAAAAATCTATAACTTAGATTGGGAAGAATATTTTGATGAAGAAGATTCTTTTGCAATTGATTCTACCGTGCATTCCGATAAATTTACGCATTCAAGATATGTTACTTTAAAAGCAAAAGATGCCATTGTAGATAAATTTAGAAACTCAAAAGGAAAACGTCCAAACATAGATTTACAAAACCCAGATGTGCGCATCAATATTCGCATCAGCAATCAGTTGTGCACAGTTTCTTTAGACAGTTCAGGAGATTCTTTACACAAAAGAGGATACAGAACCCAAACAGGAGAAGCGCCGATCAATGAAGTGTTGGCAGCAGGAATTTTATTGCATGCCGGTTGGGATGGATTATCAGATTTCTTAGATCCGATGTGTGGAAGTGGAACAATCTTGATTGAAGCCGCTATGATTGCTTTGAATATTCCTGTAAATATCAACAATAAGAATTTCGGATTTAAAAAGTGGAAAGATTGGGATCCGGAACTATATGAAATCATCGAAAAAGCTCAGCTTGACAGAATAAGAGACTTTAAAGACCAAATTATAGGTTATGATATTTCAGCAGAAGCAGTTGCAAAAGCAGAAGAAAACATTGAGAATGCCAATTTATCAGATTTTATAAAAGTATTTAAAGCAGATTTTTTCACTTCAGAAAAGTTCACCCCAAAACATTTGCATTTGGTATTTAATCCGCCTTATGATGAGCGTTTAGCAGTAAATATTCCTGAGTTTTATCAGCAGATAGGAAATACTTTAAAACAAAATTATCCAGATTCTCAAGCTTGGTTTATCACATCAGAAAAAGAAGCCATGAAAAATGTAGGATTAAGAACTTCAAAAAGAATTAAGCTTTACAACGGACCTTTAGAAGCAAGATTATTGCAATATGAAATTTATAAAGGCAGTAGAAAACCAAAGCGAAAAAGAATCAAAAGGAAGAGGTAAATAAAAAACCGTTTTAAAAGTTGATTTTTTCACTATTCACAAATTAGCAACAAATCTATTTACAACTTCTAAAACGGCTTTCAGAAACAACCCTCTAAAAATTAACTATAAAACAACTAATCTAAATTTATAAATCTAATCATCACAATTTCCGCTGGTATCACATGATTTTCCTTCATTAACAATGATAGTAGGGTTTTCTTTTCCTTTATATTCTTCCCAAGTTTTATGCAAAACTTCAAGAAAAGCTTCCTCTGGTTGTGCACCAGAAACAGCATATTTTTTATCAAACACAAAAAATGGAACGCCTCTCACACCGATTTCTCCCGCGTGAAGCTGATCATCTTCCACCTGTTCTTTGTATTCATCTGTAAACAGCATGCGGTCTAAATCTTCTTCTTTAAGTCCCACAGATTTTCCAATTTCTTTCAGCGTCATCTTATCGTCTATGTTTTTACCTTCTTCAAAATGACTTTTAAATAAAGCCTCTTCAGTCTCGTTGGCCAAGTTTTTTGCTTTTGCCAGCTGAATCAAACGATGGGCGTTTAAAGAATTAGCAACTTTAGTTTGATCAAAATTAAAGTTCAATCCCATTTCTTTCCCCATTTCTTCTGCCCCTTTCAGCATTTGGTTTACTTGTGCTTTGCTCAAGCCCTTAGCTTTTGCCAAATATTCCGCATCTGACATCTCCGGATTTGTTTTGATGTTAGGATCCAACTGAAAACTATACCAAACCACATTTACTTCCTCTTTATGAGGAAATTTTTCTAAAGCTTTTTCAAACTTATGCTTTCCTATATAACAAAACGGACATCTTACATCCGACCAAATATCAATTCTCATAAAAAATTCATTTAATACAAAAATAAGGCTTATTTATTGATTAAATCGTTAATTAAATTACAAGGGGGAGTTGGAAAATATATTCTTTTAAGACTTATCAAGTCTATACAATCAGAAAATCTCGGTTTTTCATTTATCATTTCTTTAGGAAAAAAGAAAAACCTTCAGCGCAATACTGAAGGTTTTCAAATAAATTAAAGAAAACAAAGCAATTTATTTTTCTTCTTTTTCGATAGAAGGATATAAATCTCCGATATTTTCTAAATAAGTTTTAGGTTTTGCCGTTCCTCTGTGGCACATTACACAGCTCACATCTGTAACTTGATGAGGTTTCGGATCTGGATAATGCGGTTTGAAATATTTCTCATTGATTTCATCCGTCATTTCAATCATTCCTCTGGTGATGTGTTTTGTCATTTTTGACTCATCAGCAAAATCCAATTTCTTAGGATTATCTTCTCTTGGGGTGTGGCAATAACTACAATTTACGCCCAAAGATTTTGAATAAGATTTCATTAAACTGCTCAAGCTGTCTTTTGAAATATCTTGTGGTAAAACCTTAAGATTCTCCCACTGGGGTTCTTCTTCCTTAAATTTAGCAATAGAATTTGTCGTAAAAGAATATAAAATTCCTAAGATTAAAATAAACCCAATAAAATAAGCTATCGAAAGTATTTTCTTCATAGTCTGAATAAATT
>Ga0079226_10001126_pt1 | contig 20269 bp, 15 predicted proteins | sample Poulit2014_FD_76345 | JGI IMG/M metagenome (GOLD analysis project Ga0079226, IMG submission 76345) | Agricultural soil microbial communities from Georgia to study Nitrogen management - Poultry litter 2014 | ecosystem: Environmental > Terrestrial > Soil > Agricultural land | place: USA: Georgia... | reverse complement strand
CGGCCGCGGATGGTCAGCAGGTCCGGGTCCCACTCCCGATCGTCGGACACCTCCGCGAAGCCGCGATAGTGCAGTTCGTACAGCACCAGCAGCGCCGACTGCAGATCGTCGCCGAACGGATCGGCGTCGGCGACCGGTGCGTCCGGCAGGGAAGCGGTGGCCTTCGCGGAGACCACCGCTTCACACACCGCCGCCGATACCGGCCCGCGGGGAGCCGGCAACAGCGGCTGCAGTGTCGTGCCCGCCATCAGTCGGGTGCCTGGTGGTCGGGCTCGACCGGCTGGGTCCGAGCACGGTCCTCGGCGTTGCCGGGGCGACCGGAGTCGACGCGTTCCGTCTCGACCTTGTCTTCCATGTCATCGACCAGATCGGACAGTTCGTCACGTTCGTCTCGATCGGCGGGTCGGGTTCGGTGTCGATCGAATTCATCGGCAGCCATGGATCCTCCTTCATACGGGATCATCTGTCCGACTACCCGAGGGAGCTCATCGATAAACGTGCCGAGGGGCGCCCGTAGATCGGGCGCCCCTCGGGTCGTCGAAGTCACGTCTGGATCGCGTCGCGGCGACCTGGCGTGGCGTCATGCCGCCATCGGCATCCGATAGCGACGTTCGTATCGACGAGCACCGTCGCGGGTCATATACGGTTCGAGCGGATCGCCGTGTGCCTCGTAGCGCGCGATCAGGAACCAGGCGCCTGCACCCAGTGCGATCCCGCCGACACCGACGACCGCACCGATGGCGGCGTAGGTGTAGAACGAACTGGCGAATGCCACGATCGCCAGACCGCCGGCGGTGACGCCGACGAGGAACAGTAGATAGGCGGCCAATCCGCGGAAGTTACTTCGCACGGTTCTCACCCTCTTTCCCTGTACCGAAACGTCACGGTGACGTATCGGGCAGCTGACCTGGGGAACCGGCGGCCTACCGGTCACCGCGGTGATCCGGCTGCCACCTCCATTGTGTCGGAAATCACACGATTCCGCCAGGGCTGCGCATCGGGCCTCGGGTTCCCGGAAGCGGCCGGGGGTAAACATCCGGTGGAACCCGGCGGCTCACAGGTCCGTCGCGGTCGCGCCCGGCCGGCTGCGCACGCGGGCGACCGAGCCGGGCGCCGGGCGACGTCGAAGCGCAGACGTGGGACGGCCAGCTGCGGACCGGGCGTCGGTGGGCACCTGCGCCGATGGCGGCCGCTGAGCGGAGGTGCCTGCGTGGCGGCCCTTCGGCGTTGATGGATAAGCAACCGATAATATACATTATGTCAACTAACGTGGGCGGGGCTCAGCCCGGCCCCGCCGGGCGCGGCCACGGCTCCACCCCTGCCGCGCCCCGATAGACGTAGACCGGCCCCGACGGATCCGCCACCGGCGCCGGTCGACGGCTACGAATCGGCCGAGCGACCACGCCGGTGTCCATCAGGTGCTCGACCAGGATCCGCGCCGTGAGGTCGATACCGGGATCCGGACTGACCGACCGCGGTGACCGATCATCGCGCCACAGCCGCACCCGTGCACAATGCGCGTCCGGACCGCACAACTCCCAGATCTCCGTCCAGTCGTCATGGCGGTCCGTCGACGGTCCGACGATCCGGATCCGGTCGAAATCCACGCGGGCGGTGTCGACGGTGCTGTCCGGCGGGACGATCAGCGCTACCGGTCCCCGAGCGCCCCGACGGAGGACCTCGATGACCACGGGATCGTCCGGGGCGGCCGCAGAGCGCGTGGGCCCGGTGGTCACGACCATCGGCTCGCCTGCTGCGACGATCACCAGACCACGCTCGAGCCGCCCGCGCGTTACGGGCGGCCCCGGAACCAGAGGCGCGCCGAACACCCCGCGGACCGACCGGGGATCGACACTGTCCGCCCACCGGTGCCAGCGGCGCCATGCACGTTCGTCATGGCGGGCCAGCTCGAGTTCGATCCGATCCCGGTCGGCCTCACCCAGCCCCAGTTCGTCGCCGTAGAACAACCGGATCGGTGCGGCGTCCGCCCACGGGAACCACACGGCGGATCCGAACACGGTGCCCGTGGCCACGACGGCGGACGGCAGCGCCATGGTGCGCTCGACAGACAGCACCAGAAGCCGACGTTGCTGCGTGCGAGCCGAGACGATGCCGTCGGCCAACCGCCCCACCTGCTCGATCAGCCCCCAGGGTCCGCCTCCCCCGACGGCGACGGGCGGGACGGACCCCGACTGCAGTGCCCGATCGCCGACACTGAACAGCTCCGGTTGCACGTCACCGGGAGGCGGCGACGGCGCGAACCTGCTCAGCCACAGATAAGCGCCGATCCGGGCGCCCGTGCGCACCATGCGGCGCAGCTGCTCGGTGGCCCCGTCGATCACGGACAGTCCTCGCTCGATGTCGAGCTCGCCGTCGGCGCCGATCGCCCGGTAGAGCGCGGCGGCCAGAACCACCGGGCCTTGACGTGGCGGAATCCGCCTCTCACCCATCGCCGCGCTCACCTGGCCGGCCAGCTCGATGATCTGCGGAGCCCACGCGGTGAGTTCGGCGCGTTCGGCTTCGGACGGCACGAGCGCATGCTCGGCGGTCGACCACAGGGGCATCCCCTCCGCCAACAGATCCGAACCGATCGAAGGCTCCGTCGGCGGCACGCCGCGATGTGCGGCCGACAGACCGGCCGATAACGGATCGCGGTCCACTTCCGGCAGGGTACGGCGGCGGAGATCGAGCGCCATGAGCCACTCGGCCGGCACGCGGAGCGCGATCGACCGGGCCAGGCGTTCACGCTCCGGTCCCCCGAAGTCGATCCGGCCCCATCCGGAGAAGTACAGGCGCACCACGTCCGCACCGACCCCCTCGAGCACCCACCGCAGTTCGCGGCCACCGGTATCGGTCACCGGCCCGTAGGGCTGCAGGGGCGGTTCGATCTCATAGGTCTCGCCGGCCTCGATGACCAGTCCCTCACCGTCTGCCGCGACGACCTGCCACACCCGTTCCCCGATCGGGCGAGCGGTATGGACCGCGCCCCACGGGCCGACCTCCGGAATCGCCGGATCGATGGTGCGCGGACGTCGATCAGAACTGCTCATGGGCGGGCCTCCCGGTGCGGATCTTCCGGTCCATCGTGACCTCACCTGATGAGCAGCGGCGCGGTTATCCCCGATCGGACCAGGCCTGACCGGGCGCCTGCCAGTGCACGACCGTGGTCGTGGTCATCTCGTCCAGCAGCTCCGGGCCGAAGCCGAAGCCCTGGCCGCTGATGCCGCGCGGTTGTGCTGCCCCACCGGGTGCGCCGCCGAAGACCGCGTTGATCTTCACCGTCCCCACCGGCAGCCCGGTGATCGCAGACTGCGCGTGTGCGGTGTCGGCCGTCAGGACAGTCGCTCCCAGCCCGTACCGATCGGCGGCCGCCGTTGCCAGGCCGGCGGCGAAATCGTCCACGACCTGAACCGGCGCCACCGGTCCGAAGACCTCTTCTCGCATGACCGCCATGGTGTCCGTGCAGTCGGCCAGCACCGTCGGCGGGTACCAGGCTCCCGGGGCCGACGGAATCGTCCCGCCCGCGATGGGGCGCGCCCCGGCGGAGACTGCCTGCTCGACGAGCCGGTGCACCCCGGTGCGGTGCGGCAGGTCCACCAGCGGGCCGATCCTCTCCCGCCACGTCTCCGCCTGACCGGCCAGTTCGCCGAGGAACTCCTCGGCGATGTCGGCGGCGACATAGATCCGTTCCACCGACACGCAGATCTGCCCGGCGTTGGCGAAAGCGCCGAGTGCGGCCTGCTCCGCCGCCCAGCGCGGCGAGACGTCCGCGTCGATCACCAACGCGTCGTTGCCGCCGTTCTCCCGCAGCGATTTCGCGCCGCGTTCCGCGCACGTGCGCGCTATGTCGGCGCCGGTGGCCGACCCTCCCACGTGGGCCACCACGGCGATCCGTTCGTCGGCGGCGACGGCGGCACCCACCGCGCCGGAACCGTCCAGGACGCCGAGCACGTCGTCCGGCAACGTCTCGGCCACCGTCTCGGCGAATCTCCGGCCGGTGTGCGGGCAGCGTTCGCTGGGCTTGTGCACCACGGTGTTGCCGGTGACGACCGCCGCGCCGATCAGGCCCGCCGCGATCGCCACCGGATCGTTCCACGGGGTGAGCACCGCCACCACACCGTGTGGGCGGTGGGCCATCAGATCGACCGCACCGTGCGCGCCCTGAAGGCTGCGGCCCCGGTGCAGCGGCCCGAGCTGCGCATACTGGCGCAGCGTGCCGACCGCGGCCGCCACCCCGCCGACGCAGTCCGCCCACGTCTTGCCCGTCTCCCGTTGATTCCACCGCGCCAGTTCGTCCGCGCGCTTCTCCACACCGTCGGCCGCCGCGGCGAGTAGTCGTCCCCGCTCCGCCGGTTCGGTGCGCGCCCAACCGGGTGCCGCCCGGGCCGCGTCGGCGATCACCGAGTCGATGAGCGCGGGGCCGGCATGCGGCACACAACCGACGAAGTCTCCCGTGGCCGGGTCGGTGATCGCCGACTCCCCTGCGGCGCCGGGGCGGTCGGTCGCTGTCGTGTGGCGTGGCGTCGTGATCGTCATCCCGGTGCGGTACCCCGTTGCCCGAGATTCATGCGCCGGTGGGTCCGCTCACGGGTCGCACAGGCGCTCGCCGAGCACGACGGGCCGGTGGGATACGGCCGAACCGGCCGATCTCTTGCACAGCGCGCACGGCTCGCGTTACATGGTGGTCATCACGGCTGAGATCCCAGGAGGTGCCCGGTGAGTCTGCGCGATCAGGCCCGCAAGTGGCCGCTGCTCAAACAGTTGACCGGCTCGGACCTTCTGGGCCGCGGGGCCGCTGCGCAGTCGCGCAAGTATCTGGAGATCACCCCGCACACCAAGTCGGCCGACAAGGTCGTCAAGAGCATCTGCCCGTACTGCGCGGTCGGCTGCGGCCAGGACGTCTTCGTCAAGGACGGCAAGGTCACCCAGATCGAGGGCGACGACGACTCCCCCGTCTCGCGCGGCCGGCTGTGCCCGAAGGGCTCGGCCAGCAAGCAGCTGGTGACCAACCCGGACCGGGTCACCACCGTGCTGCACCGCAAGCCCTACGCCACCGAATGGGAGGAGCTGGATCTGGAGACCGCCATGGAGATGGTGGTCGACAGGGTCCTGGCCTCCCGGGACGAGTTCTTCGAGTGGGAGGACGCGGACGGCACGCGGGTGCGCCGCACCGCCGGGATCGCCAGCCTGGGCGGGGCGACCCTGGACAACGAAGAGAACTACCTGATGAAGAAGCTCTACACCTCGCTCGGCGCGGTGGAAGTGGAGAATCAGGCGAGGATTTGACACTCCTCCACCGTTCCCGGTCTGGGAACTTCGTTCGGCCGCGGCGGCGCCACCGGCTACCTGCAGGACCTGGAGAATGCGGACTGCATCATCATCCAGGGCTCCAACATGGCCGAGTGCCATCCGGTGGGCTTCCAGTGGGTGATGGAGGCCAAGCGCAAGGGCGCCAAGATCATCCACGTCGACCCGCGGTTCACCCGCACCTCGGCGGTGTCGGACATGCACGTGCCCGTGCGCGCCGGTGCGGACATCGCCTTCTTAGGCGGGCTGATCCATCACGTGCTGGAGAACGAGGCGTACTTCCGCGACTACGTCGTGGCGTACACCAACGCCCCGATGATCGTCGGTGACGACTTCGAGGACACCGAGGATCTGGCGGGCCTGTTCTCCGGTTTCGACGAGGAGGGACGCACCTACGACACCAGCTCCTGGCAGTACCGGGGTGCGCAGAAGTCGGCGGCCGCAGGGGCGCGCGACGCGGATGCCGGCGAGTCCGAGGCGGCCGGCAGCGGCGGCGCACTGTCGGACCGCGCGGTCGAACGTCCCGACCGTGACGACACCCTGCAGGATCCGCGTTGCGTCCTGCAGATCCTGCGACGCCACTTCTCCCGGTACACCCCCGAGATGGTCGAGGAGGTCACCGGTGTGCCGCAGGCCGATTTCCTGGCCGTGGCCGAAGCGCTGGTGGCCAATTCGAGTCGTGACCGCACCACCGCGTTCTGCTACGCGGTGGGCTGGACTCAGCACACGGTCGGTGTGCAGTACATCCGTACCGCGGCGATCCTGCAGCTGTTGATGGGCAACATCGGTCGACCGGGCGGCGGGATCATGGCGCTGCGCGGACACGCCTCCATCCAGGGCTCGACCGACATCCCGACCCTGTACAACCTGCTGCCCGGTTACATCCCGATGCCCCACGGGCACCGGCACCTGGACCTGGAGTCCTTCGTCGGCGCGAACGCCGGTGCGAAGGGCTACTGGGGCAACATGCGCCAGTACACCGTCAGCCTGCTCAAGTCCTGGTGGGGCGATGCGGCCACCGCGGACAACGATTTCTGCTTCGACTATCTGCCGCGGATCACCGGCAACCACGATTCGACCGCCACGGTCGAACGGCAGTTGACGCAGGGCGGCGGCGGATATTTCCTCGTCGGTGAGAATCCGGCGGTGGGCACCGCGAACGGACGGATGCAGCGCTTTGGACTGGCCAACCTCGATTGGCTGGTCGTGCGCGATCTGGCGATGATCGAATCGGCGACGTTCTGGAAGGACGGGCCGGAGATCGAGACCGGAGAACTGCGCACCGAGGACATCGGCACCGAGGTGTTCTTCTTCCCCGCCGCCAACCATGTGGAGAAGCAGGGCAGTTTCACCAACACCCAGCGCATGCTCCAGTGGCACCGGCAGGCCGTCGAACCGCCCGGTGACGCGCGTAGCGAACTGTGGTTCTACTACCACCTGGGACGGATGCTCAAGGAACGGCTGGCCGGTTCGACCGACGAGCGCGATCGTCCGCTGCTGGACCTGACCTGGGACTACCGGCTCGAACCCGGCACCGACGAACCCGATGCGGTGTCCGTGCTCGGGGAGATCAACGGCACCGGTCCGGACGGCGCTCCCCTGTCGAGCTACACCGAGCTGAAAGACGACGGTTCGACCCGCTGCGGCTGTTGGATCTACTGCGGCGTCTACGCCGACGGGGTGAACCAGGCCGACCGGCGGGTGAGCCGGCACGAGCAGGACCACGTCGCCGCCGAATGGGGCTGGGCGTGGCCGGCGAACCGCCGCGTGCTCTACAACCGCGCGTCCGCCGATCCGCAAGGCCGGCCGTGGAGCGAACGTAAGAAGCTGGTGTGGTGGGATCCGCAGGCCGGAGACGGAAAGGGCCGCTGGGTCGGTCCGGACGTCCCGGACTTCCAGGTCGACAAGGCACCGGACTATGTGCCGCCCGAGGGCGCGAAGGCCGAGGATGCGATCGGCGGGGACGAGCCGTTCATCATGCAGGACGACGGACGGGGCTGGCTGTTCGCGCCCGCGGGCCTGAAGGACGGACCGATGCCCACGCATTACGAGCCGCCCGAATCGCCGCTGCGCAATCCGCTGTATCCGCAGCAGTCCAACCCTGCGCGCCTGCCCCACCCCGGACCGCTGAACCGCTACAACCCGGCCCACGGGGCGCCGGGCACCGACGTGTTCCCGTACATATTCACCACCTACCGGCTCACCGAACACCACACCGCCGGTGGGATGAGCCGAACCCTGTCCTATCTGTCGGAGCTCCAGCCCGAGTTCTTCTGTGAGGTCAGCCCCGAACTGGCCGAGCAGCGCGGACTGGTCAACGGCGGGTGGGCGACGATCGTCACCGCCCGGACCGCGATCGAGGCCCGCGTCCTGGTCACGCGCCGGATGCGTCCGCTGCGTGCCGGGGGCCAGACCGTCCACCAGATCGGCCTGCCCTACCACTGGGGCCAGAGCGGGCTGAGCACCGGTGATTCGGCCAACGATCTGCTGCCGCAGACGCTCGATCCGAACGTGTCCATCCCGGCCACCAAGTCCACCAGCTGCGACATCCAGCCGGGCAGACGACCGCGGGGCCCCGCGCTGACCGAATACGTGGCGGAGTATCGGCGGCGCGCCGGGGTCAACCCGGAGACCGGAACGGAGGCGTAGAGATGTCGGAATTCCTGTCGAACCTGGGACGGTCCTTCTTCGGACCGGTCGACCCGGCGCCCGACGCCGGCTGGGACGATCCGCCGCCGCGCAAAGGCTTCTTCACCGACACCTCGGTGTGCATCGGCTGCAAGGCCTGCGAAGTGGCGTGCAAGGAGTGGAACGCCATTCCCGAGGACGGGATGGAACTGACCGGGATGTCCTACGACAACACCGGCGGGCTCGGCGCGTCGACCTGGCGTCATGTGGCGTTCATCGAGCAGGAGGTGCCCGCCGGTGGCGGCATCAACGCCCACGACCACACCCGTCCCGAGCCGGTGGATTTGGGCATGCCGACCACCACCCTTCCCGGTGACCGCGAGGACGCCGGGGTGGCCACCGATTTCCGGTGGCTGATGGAGTCGAACGTGTGCAAGCACTGCACGCACGCCGCCTGCCTGGACGTGTGCCCCACCGGTGCGCTGTTCCGCACCGAGTTCGGCACCGTCGTCGTCCAGGACGACATCTGCAACGGCTGCGGCTACTGCGTGCCGGCCTGCCCCTACGGGGTGATCGAGCGGCGCACCGGTCCGGAGGACGACGCCGCGGTGGGGCTCGCCCAGAAGTGCACCCTGTGTTACGACCGGCTCTCCGACGGGATGGAGCCGGCGTGCGCGAAGGCCTGCCCCACCGAGTCGATCCAGTTCGGCGACGTCGACGAGCTGCGTGAACGCGCCGACCGGCGTTTGGCCGAGGTCATGGGCGTCGAACCGCGCGCCCAGCTCTACGGCCGCGACGAGAACAACGGCGTCGGCGGCACGGGCGCGTTCTTCCTGCTGCTCGACGATCCCGAGGTCTACGGGCTGCCGCCCGACCCCGAGGTCACCACCAAGCATCTGCCCGGGATGTGGCGGCAGGCCGCGCTGGCGGCCGGCACCCTGCTGGCCGGTGCCCTCGCCGCCTTCGCCACCGGGAATAACCGATGAGCGCCGGCGACATCCGCGAAGCCGGCACCGGTTCCGGGCGCCGCCGAGGCGGGCGCCGGGGCGGTGGGCGGCGCGGTGAGCAGAAGATGGTGCCGCAGGCAAAGTTCGAGTCTTACTACGGTCGCCCCGTGGTCAAGGCCTCCCCGTGGACCGCGGACATCCCGATCTACCTGTTCCTCGGCGGTGTGGCGGGCGGTTCGTCCCTGTTGGCCGCAGGCGCCGATCTGGCCGATGCGCCGACCCAACGCCGGTTCGGCCGCGGTGTCGCACTCGGTGCCGTAACGGGCAGTCTCGTGTTCTTGATCAAGGATCTCGGCCGACCGAGCCGGTTCCACCACATGATGCGCGTGCTCAAGGTGACCTCGCCGATGAGCGTCGGCACGTGGATCCTCACCGCTTACGGCCCGGGCGCGGGTGTCGCCGTGGCCTCGGAGATGACCGGCCTGCTCCCCGCCCGTGTGCGCCGGTCGTGCCTGGTCGCACCGCTGGTGCGTAAGGCCCCACTCCTCGGCCGCATCGGCGGGCTGTGGGCGGCGGCCTGGGCCCCCGCCGTCGCCTCGTATACCGCGGTGCTGCTCACCGACACCGCCACCCCGACCTGGCATGCGGGGCGAAGGGAGATGCCCTTCGTGTTCGTCGGCTCGGCGGCCGCCGCGTCCGGTGGCCTCAGCCTGATCGCCGTGCCGGCGCACGAGACCGGCCCGGCCCGCCGTCTGGCGGTCGGCGGCGCGGTGCTCGAATCGGTCGCCTGGTCGGTGATGGAACAGTCGATGGGCGTCACCGCCGAGCCGCTGCATCACGGCCGCGCCGGGCAGTACACCAAGGCCGCCCGCGCGCTGACGATCGGCGGGGCCGTCGGCGCGGTGCTCGGTCGGCGAAGCCGCTGGGCGTCGGCTCTCGCCGGCACTGCACTAGCCGCCGGGTCGGCCTTCACCCGGTTCGCAGTGTTCGAAGCCGGACAGGAGTCGGCCAAGGACCCGAAGTACACGGTCGTCCCGCAGCGCGAACGCCTGGATGCACGGCAGGGCTCGTAAACGTCCGCTAGGGGGCTCTGCCGCTCACTCGTAGACGAACCGGGGTTCCTCGGGCGGTGCCGGGGATCCGGGTATGCGCCGGCAGGGCCGCAACCAGGTGATCGAAGAGGTGCGCGGACGGCCGGCCGCAGGGCCGGTACGTCCCGGCGCAGCCTTCAGGTCGAGGATCTCTTCGAAGATCTTCTCGCGCACGACCGTCTGCGAATCCGCGACCGGGGCGGAGGATTCGGCCGGGTGTTGCCCGAGATCGCGGAACAGTAGCTCCGTCTCCTTCAGCCCCGGACATGCATGTCCTTCTGCCGTCATCCAGACCCGATCGGGGTCGTAACTCTCGGGCGGGCGGAACCGCGGCAGCCGATCCGGGCCCATCGCCACCTCCCAGTCGGCGTGCACCGCACGATGATGCGCGGTGCACAGCGCCACGAGGTTGTCGATCGAGGTCGGGCCGCCGTCGATCCAGTGCTGGATGTGGTGCGCCTGAGTCCAGGAGAACGGCCGCTCACATCCGGGAAACGCACAGCCGTGATCGCGTACGCGCAGGGCGAGCCGCTGATCATCGGTGGCCAGCCGGGTGCCGGAGTCCACCGTCAGCGGAGCCCCGGCACGGTCGGTCAACGCGACCGCACGCACACAATCGCAGGTTATCCGCCGCATCTGCGCCCACCGCATAGGCGTGTGGCCGGGCGTCCTGCCGGCCGTGGTGGCCGCGAGGTATTCGGCGAAGGCGCCGCGGTCGAGCAGATTGCGGCGCAGCTCCGGACCGGGCCGTGGGCTGAGGGCGTCGGCGAGGGTGATCACGAACATCGCCCGAGCCCCGGGCAGCACCCCGCCCGGCCGCCTACGCGCACCCGACGGGGCCGCGGCCGCGTCGTCGGGGTCGACCAGCGGCACCTGCTCCCCCAGCCGCCGGCACACTTCGGCCATCGCGGCGCCGTCACGCTGTCCCTTGGTGCGCCGATCCCGGGTGCCGTCGGCACGCGGCACCGGCATGTTGAACAGATCGAGCAGGGTGCGCAGGGTGTCACCGGTGCTCTCGTCCAGATCGGCGTCGAGCCGGTAGCGCCCGCCGAACGTCTTGGACAGGTGCAGGCTGTTGCGGTCCACGTCGTCCCGCGGCGGGGTGTGCTGATCCGTCAGGGCCTCCTCCAGCAGCTCGAGGGCCTTGGTCAGCATCCGGGTCCGTCCCCACCGGGCGCGCCCGATGAGCACCTCGGCGCACTGCTCCCGCGCTTCGGCGGTGAGCAGATCGCCGTATCGGAGGATGAAGGCGCTGATCCTGCGTGCCGCACCGATGCCGATCAGCCGCTCGGCGTAGGCGGCGAACACCTGTGGCACGGCGCGTAGATCGGCGGCCAGGTCGACGCGGCGCCGGGCTTCCACATCTGCCGAGCCGTCCAACGGCATGAACTCCTCGGCCACGACGCGCCGGGCACCGGAGGCGGAGAAGCCCACGCGGTCGACCTGCTCGGCGAGCACCGCGGCCAGGGCGCAGTCGGCGGCCCGCGCCAGGCGGGCGAGCTCGCCCGCCACAGCGGCCAGCCGGCGGTCGGTCATCAGGGAGATCTCGTCGACGTACAGCGGGGTGTGCAGCAGCGTCTGCGCCTCGGCGGCGAGTTCGAGCGGATCCTCATCACGGGCATCGGCGGGCCCCTGCCCTGCCGCCTCGCGCCGTGTGCTCATGATCACAGTCTAATCCGAACAGGCGGCATTAGCAAGGGTGTTCGAATGCCTTGTGTGGGTGTGGGCTCCTCGACCCCCGTGGCACGACTCGGGCCCATGACCGGCAGGGTCATGGGCCCGCGGATCGGGGTGATCAGCGGCGGAAGGAGAAGCCCGCCATCTGCTCGGCGTGCCCGGGCTGTGGGGTGGCCAGGTTCATCAGGGCGCCGTCCCACTCGGCGCGCTCGAGCTGCGGATGCTTCTCGACCTGTGCTTCGGCCTCGGCCATGGAATCGACCATCTGGTCGCCCATGATCCCATCGGCGCCGACGAGGGTGATCCGCACCCCGCGGCGTCCGACCGGCTGCAGGACGGCCTTGGCCGAGCCACCGTGGTCTTCGATGAACCGTGCGATCGACTTGGTCACCTGAGCGCTCATGTTCTCGATCCTAACCGGCCCGGGCGATGACGGCCCATCGTGTTCCCTGCGCGTCGCGGGACGGGGTAGAAACAGGGGCATGCATGCGATCCAGATAGTCGAGACCGGGGGCCCCGACGTCCTGCGCCCCGCCGAGGTGCCGATCCCCGAGCCGGGGCCCGGGATGATCCGGGTGCGGATCGAGGCCACGGGCGTGAACTTCATCGAGACCTACCAGCGTTCGGGCGCATACCCGGTGGAGTTGCCGCACATACCCGGCAGCGAGGCCGTCGGGGTGGTCGATTCGGTCGGCCCGCCCGCGGCGGACGCCGATCCGGGCTCACCGGATCGGCCCGGCACTCCCCTGCCGGTCGCCGGGGACCGGGTCGCATTCGCCACCGGGATCGGCACCTACGCCCGGTACGCCCTCGTGCCGGCGGCCCAGGCGGTGCCGGTGCCCGCGCAGCTCGATGCGGCGGTCGCGGCGTCGGCACTGCTGCAGGGGATGACGGCGCACTATCTGGCGCATGACACCTACCGCGTCTGCCCGGGTGACACGGTTCTGGTCCATGCCGGGGCCGGCGGTGTCGGGCAGCTGCTCACCCAGATGGCGGTGGCGCGCGGGGCCCGGGTGCTGACCACGGTGTCCACCGAGGAGAAGGCCGAGATCTCCCGGGCCCGGGGCGCCGACGAGGTGCTCGACTACGGGCCAGATCTGGCCGAGCGCGTGCGCGCGCTGACCGACGGCCGCGGCGTGGACGCGGTCTACGACGGGGTCGGGGCCGCCACGGTCGACCAGAGCCTGGCCGCGCTGCGTCTGCGGGGCACCCTCGCCCTGTTCGGTGCCGCGAGCGGTCCGGTGCCGCCGCTGGACCCGCAGCGGTTGAACGCCGGCGGTTCGCTGTTTCTGACCCGGCCCACCCTCGCCCACCATGTCGCCGATCGGGCCGCGCTGCTGCGCCGGGGCGGCGAGGTGCTGCGCGGTCTGGCCTCGGGCGAACTGACCCTGCAGGTGGGCGGCACGTACCCATTGGCTGAGGCGGCCCGCGCCCACTCCGACCTCGAGGCGCGCCGGACCACGGGCTCGATCGTGCTGCTGCCGTAGAACCGAGCACCCGGAGACGACCGTGGGCCTCGCCGAAGCTAGCTGGCGAGGCCCACGATGTCGTCTCCGGGCGCGATCAGAACATGTCGCGCACCATCTCCAGCTTCAGGATCGAGTCCACGGCCAGCGCCAGGAAGACCGCGGCCAGGTAGTTGTTCGACATGATGAACAGGCGCAGCGGCTTGACCTCGGCGCCCTTCTTCACGCCCTGGTGCAGGCGCACGGCCATCCACAGGAACCAGGCGCCGACGACCACCGAGGAGATGGCGTAGAGCAGCCCGGCCGACGGGATCAGCGCGAACGTGCACAGCACCATGGCGACCGAGTAGACGATGATCCGGTTGGTCACGACCTCGGCCGGGGCGACGACGGGGAGCATCGGCACGCCGGCCGCCTCGTAGTCCTCGCGGTAGCGCATGCCCAGCGCCCAGGTGTGCGGGGGCGTCCAGAAGAAGATCACCAGGAACAGCACGATGGCCTGCCAGCCGACCTGCCCGGTGACCGCGGCCCAGCCGATGACGACCGGCATGCAACCGGCCGCTCCGCCCCACACCACGTTCTGTGCAGTGCGGCGCTTGAGGACCATGGTGTAGATGAAGACGTAGAAACCGATCGTCGCCAGGATCAGCCAGGCCGAGAGCCAGTTGACGAGGAAGCCCAGCCACAGCACCGAGGCCAGGCCCATCAGGATCCCGTAGACCAACGCTGCGCGCATCGACACCGAGTCCCTGACCAAGGGACGACGCTCGGTACGCTTCATCACCTTGTCGATGTCGGCATCGACGACGCAGTTGAGCGTGTTCGCGCTCGCCGCACCCAGCCAGCCGCCGAACAGGGTGCTCAGCACCAGCAGCACCATCACACCGGCGCTCTTGGGCTCATCGATCGTCCGGTTGGCCAGCAGCATCGGCGGCACGGTCGCCACCAGCAGCAGCTCGATGACGCGCGGCTTGGTCAGCGCGAGATAGGCCTTGAAGGTCTCGAAGGCGCGGCCGATCGGACCCGCCGGTGCGGCGGTGTCGGCCGATTCGGTCTCGGGTTGAGGATCGACCTGCTGTTCACCTCGCGGCAATAGCCCGTGACCGTGGGTCTGATCCGCAATCCGCACGTACTCTCCTCGTCCGCACCGGCCGTCGTCATCCGACATGCGGAAGCGCGAGGGCCCAGGGATATCCGGGGGCCGGAACGGGCCGACGGCGCACGAATACACCGGCCTCCAGGCCGGTGTCCGAGACCCTTGCAGGTCTCCGGTCGTCCAGTGGTCGATCCCGATTCCACGAACCGGATACATCTACTACAGAACATGGTAGTTGGAATTTCGCGCGGCCGAAACCGCCGCGCCGTTTAGAGCGCTGGATCACCCCGTGCGGCGGTGCCGGACCTCGGCCGAAAACCGGGGCGCGCACGCCCAGAACGGGCGCTGTGACCGTCGCCGGGAACCGGTCGGTGCACGGCGACCTCGCTCCGCCGGGCGGACAGCACTAGGCTGGCGGGCGGCGACCGGCCCAGCGGTACTGCGGCGGATGAGACGATCCGGCGACGTGCCACCGTGGCCTGGTCGGCCGGACCACGGCCCACCACCTCACCCCAGGAGACCCCCGCAGTGTCGGTCACAGACGATATCCGCGCCCTCACCGTCGCATCCCACCCGGAGGACTGGTCCGATCTGGACACCCGGGCGGTCGATACCGCTCGCGTGCTCGCGGTCGACGCCGTCCAGAACGTCGGCAACGGACACCCGGGCGCCGCGATGAGCCTCGCGCCGCTCGCCTACACCCTCTACCAGCGGGTGCTGCGCCACGACCCGTCCGATACCGCGTGGCTGGGCCGGGACCGGTTCGTGCTGTCGTGCGGGCACTCCTCGCTCACCCAGTACATCCAGCTGTACCTGTCGGGCTGCGGTCTGGAACTCGACGACATCAAGGCGCTGCGCACCTGGGACAGCCTGACCCCGGGGCACCCCGAGTACGGGCACACCGACGGGGTGGAGATCACCACCGGGCCGCTCGGCCAGGGCCTGGCCTCGGCGGTCGGCATGGCGATGGCGGCGCGCCGTGAGCGCGGGCTGTTCGACCCCGACGCCGCGCCGGGCACCAGCCCGTTCGACCACGACGTCTACGTCATCGCCTCCGACGGCGACCTGCAGGAGGGCGTGACCTCCGAGGCCTCGTCGCTGGCCGGCACCCAGAAGCTCGGCAACCTGATCGTGTTCTGGGACGACAACGAGATCTCGATCGAGGACGACACCGGCATCGCCTTCGACGAGGACGTCCAGGCCCGCTACGAGGCCTACGGCTGGCACGTTCAGACCGTGGTCGGCGGCGAGAACGTCACCGGCATCCTCGACGCGATCGCCGAGGCGAAGAAGGTCACCGACCGGCCGTCGCTGATCGCGCTGCGCACCGTCATCGGCTACCCGGCCCCGAACAAGATGAACACCGGCGGCATCCACGGTGCGGCGCTCGGCGCCGACGAGGTGGCCAAGGTCAAGGAGGCCCTCGACTTCGATCCGGAGCAGACCTTCGAAGTCACCGACGAGGTCATCGCCCACACCCGCAAGGTCGTCGAGCGCGGCGCCGAGGCGCACGCGCAGTGGCGCGCAGACTTCGAGGCCTGGGCCGCGCGCGAGCCCGAGCGCAAGGCGCTGCTGCACCGGCTGCTCGAGGGCCGTCTGCCCGAGGGCTGGGACGCCGACCTGCCGGTGTTCGAACCGGACGCCAAGGGCATGGCCACCCGCAAGGCCTCCGAGAAGGTGCTGGCGGCGCTCGCCCCGGTGCTGCCGGAACTGTGGGGCGGCTCGGCCGACCTGGCGGGCAGCAACAACACCACGATGCCCGACACCCTGTCCTTCGGGCCCGAGTCGATCAGCACCAGCGAGTACACGGCCCACCCGTACGGACGCACGCTGCACTTCGGCATCCGTGAGCACGCGATGGGGTCGATCCTCAACGGCATCGCCCTGCACGGGCCGACCCGTCCGTACGCGGGCACCTTCCTGGTGTTCTCCGACTACATGCGTCCGGCCGTGCGGCTGGCCGCGCTGATGAACCTGCCGGTCACCTACGTGTGGACCCACGACTCGATCGGGCTCGGCGAGGACGGTCCGACCCACCAGCCGATCGAGCACCTGGCCGCGCTGCGGGGCATCCCGAACCTGGCGGTGCTGCGCCCGGCGGACGCCAACGAGACGGTGCACGCATGGAAGGCCGCGATCGAGCACACCACCGGCCCCAGCGCGCTGGCGTTGACCCGGCAGAACGTGCCGGTGCGCGCCGGCACCGCCGAGGGTGCGGGCGAGGGCGTGCGCCGCGGCGGTTACGTCCTGGTCGAGGGGTCGGAGGCTCTGCCCGAGGTCGTGCTGATGGCCACCGGCTCGGAGGTCCAGCTGGCCGTGGCCGCGGCCGAGCGGCTGGAGGCCGACGGGGTGTCCGCGCGCGTGGTGTCGATGCCCTGCCTGGACTGGTTCCTGGCCCAGGACAAGGAGTACCGCGACTCGGTCGTCCCGCCGCAGGTGCGTGCGCGCGTCAGTGTCGAGGCCGGCATCGCCATGCCCTGGTACCGACTGCTCGGCGATGTCGGCGAGGCCGTGTCGATCGAGCACTTCGGCGCCTCGGCCGACTACCAGACCCTGTTCGACAAGTTCGGGATCACGGTCGACGCGGTGTTCGACGCCGCGGCCCGTACCCGTGCGGCGGTCCGCTGACCCGGTACCGCCGACCCGCCCACTTGTAAGGAGTGAGTGATGACCAATCCACGACTGCAGGCGTTGAGCAAAGCCGGCGTATCGGTGTGGCTCGACGACCTGTCGCGGCAACGCATCGACAGCGGTGACCTCGCGGCGCTCGCCCGTGAGCACAGCGTGGTCGGTGTGACCACCAACCCGACGATCTTCGCCGGGGCGATCGGCGCGGGCGTCGGCTACGGCGACCAGATCGCCGAGATCGCCGCCGCCGGCGGGGACGCCGCGGCCGCCATCAAGGCGATGACCACCGAGGACGTGCGACGGGCCTGCGATGTGCTGGCCCCGCAGTACGAGCAGAGCGGTCACGTCGACGGCCGGGTGTCGATCGAGGTCGATCCGACGCTGGCCGCGGACACCGCTCAGACCATCGCTCAGGCCGCCGAGCTGTGGTCGATCGTCGACCGGCCCAACCTGATGATCAAGATCCCGGCCACGGTCGAGGGGCTGCCGGCGATCACCGCGACCATCGCGGCCGGCATCCCGGTCAACGTCACCCTGCTGTTCTCGGTCGAGCGGTACCGCGCAGTGCTCGACGCGTACCTCACCGGACTCGAGCAGGCCCTGGACAACGGCCACGACATCGCCGAGATCCACTCGGTGGCCTCACTGTTCGTCTCCCGGGTCGACAGCGAGATCGACGCCCGGCTGGCCACGATCGGCACCGAGGAGGCGCTCGCGCTGCGCGGCAAGGCCGGGCTGGCGAACTCGCGGCTGGCCTACGCCGCCTTCGAGGAGGTCACCGCCTCTGAGCGTTGGCAGTCACTCGCTGCGCGCGGGGCGAACCCGCAGCGGCTGCTGTGGGCGTCGACCGGTGTGAAGGACCCGGCCTACCCGGACACCATGTACGTCACCGGGCTGGTGGTCGCCGACACCGTCAACACGATGCCGGAGAAGACCCTGTTCGCCTATGCCGATCACGGTGAGGAGCCGGTGGACACCGTCACCGGCACCGCGGCCGCCTCGCAGGAGGTCTTCGAGGCGCTCGCCGCGGTCGGGGTGGACACAGCGGACGTGTTCGCCCTACTCGAGCGCGAGGGTGTGGAGAAGTTCGAGGTGTCCTGGTCCGAACTGGTCGACACCGTCACCGCGGCGCTGGCGAAGGCCTGAGAAGTGCAGATCGGTGATGCGGTGGCGGGCGCCGCGGCCGCGGGCAACCCCCTGCGCGATCCGCGAGACAAGCGCCTGCCCCGCATCGCCGGCCCCGCCTCGCTGGTGATTTTCGGGGTCACCGGCGATCTGGCGCGCAAGAAGCTGCTGCCCGCCCTGTACGACCTGGCGGCGGCCGGGTTGCTGCCGCCGAACTTCGGGCTGGTCGGCTTCGCCCGGCGCGACTGGTCCGATGAGGACTTCCGCGGCTTCGCGCTCGAGAACATCCGGGGGCGCACCCGGCACCGGTTCTCCGAGGCCGTGTGGGACCGGCTCGCCGAGGGCCTGCGGTTCATCCGCGGCACCTTCGACGACGCCGACGCCTACACCCGGCTGCGCGCAGCACTCGAGGAGCTCGACTCCCAGCGCGGCACCTGCGGCAACCACGCCTTCTATCTGGCGATCCCTCCGTCGGCCTTCCGGACCGTGACCTCCCATCTGGCCGCCCAGGGCCTGGCCGGGGACTCCGACGGCACCGGTGAGCGGTGGCGGCGGGTGGTGATCGAGAAACCGTTCGGGCACGACGAGGCCACCGCTCGGGCACTCAACCGCACGGTCGCCGAGGTGTTCCCCGAATCGGCCGTGTTCCGCATCGATCACTACCTGGGCAAGGAGACGGTGCAGAACATCCTGGCGATGCGGTTCGCCAATCAGCTGTTCGAGCCAGTGTGGAGCGCCCACTACGTCGACCATGTGCAGATCACCATGGCCGAGGACATCGGCCTGGGCGGACGGGCCGGCTATTACGACGGCATCGGTGCGGCGCGCGACGTGATCCAGAACCATCTGATGCAGCTGCTCGCGCTCACCGCCATGGAGGAGCCGGTCGGTTTCGATCCGGCCGAGATCCGGGCGGAGAAGATCAAGGTGCTCTCGGCGACGCGGGCGACCGGCCCGCTGGCCGAGACGACCGCGCGCGGGCAGTACACGGCGGGCTGGCAGGGCTCGAACCGGGTGTGCGGGCTCGGTGAGGAGGAGGGTTTCGTCGCCGGTTCGATCACCGAGACCTTCGCCGCGATCACCCTCGAGGTCGACACCCGCCGCTGGGCGGGCGTGCCGTTCTATCTGCGCACCGGCAAACGGCTCGGCCGGCGGGTCACCGAGATCGCGGTGGTGTTCCGCCGCGCCCCGCACCTGCCGTTCGACGCGACGATGACCGAGGAGCTCGGCCACAACGCGATCGTGCTGCGCATCCAGCCCGACGAAGGAATCACGATGCGCTTCGGGTCGAAGGTGCCCGGATCGGGCATGCAGGTGCGCGATGTGAACATGGACTTCAGCTACGGCCAGTCCTTCACCGTCTCCTCCCCCGAGGCCTACGAGCGGCTCATCCTGGACGTGTTGCTCGGTGAGCCGTCGCTGTTCCCCACCGACCGCGAGGTCGAACTGTCCTGGCGGATCCTCGATCCGGTGCTCGCCGCCTGGGAGGCCGACGGCACGCCCGAGCCGTATCCGGCCGGTTCCTGGGGGCCGGCCGGAGCCGAGGCGATGATGGCCCGCACGGGCCGGGAATGGCGGCGCCCATGATCGTCGATCTGCCCGGCACCGACACCGCCACGGTGCTGCGCCGGCTGTATGAACTGCGTGAATCCGGCGGTGCGGTCACGCTCGGCCGGGTCCTGACCCTGGTGGTCGGGGTCGGTGCGGACTGGTCGGCCGAACGCGCCATCGCCGCGGCCAACGAGGCCAGCCGGGAGCATCCCTGCCGGGTGGTGGTCGTCGCCGACGGCGGTCCGGCCGCCGAGCCCGGTCTGGATGCGCAGATCCGGGTGGGCGCGGACGCCGGTGCCTCCGAAGTGGTGCTTTTGCGGCTGTCCGGGGCGCTCGCTGCGCACCGCGACGCGGTCGTGCTGCCCTTCCTGCTGCCCGACACCCCCGTGGTCACCTGGTGGCCCGGACGCGGGCCGGACACCCCGGCCGAGGATCCGCTGGGCCGGATCGCGGTGCGGCGGATCACCGGGCCGACCGAGGACGATCCGCGGTCGGTGCTGGCCCGGCGCCTGGCCGGGTACCGGCCGGGCGATACCGACCTGGCCTGGTCGAACATCACCCAGTGGCGCGGGCTGCTCGCCGCCGCGATCGAAGCGCCCGCCTTCGGGACGATCGATTCGGCACACGTCGCCGGGGCCCGCGACGATCCGGCGTCCGACATCCTGGCCGGTTGGTTGGCGACCGCACTGGCCGTGCCGGTCACCCGCAGCGTCGGCCCGGCCGTGGTGCGCCTGGACGGCGACGGGCGCACGG
>Ga0079226_10001125_pt1 | contig 20308 bp, 16 predicted proteins | sample Poulit2014_FD_76345 | JGI IMG/M metagenome (GOLD analysis project Ga0079226, IMG submission 76345) | Agricultural soil microbial communities from Georgia to study Nitrogen management - Poultry litter 2014 | ecosystem: Environmental > Terrestrial > Soil > Agricultural land | place: USA: Georgia... | reverse complement strand
ATTATCTTTCCATGATCCATATAGAATACCTGATCACATAGCAAACGAATATCTTCTTTTGTATGACTGGCAATAATAATCAGTTTTCCTTCTTTCTTTAACTTTAATAATAAAGATCGAATTTCTTCGACTCCTTCATTATCCAGTCCATTCATCGGTTCATCTAATAATAAAATTTTTGGATTTTCCATTAATGCCTGTGCTAATCCCAGCCGTTGACGCATCCCAAGCGAATACTTTCCTACATGTTTTTTACTATCTGGATCTAATCCCACCATTTGAATTGCCTGTTTTATTTCTTTTTTTCCTATTTTATTTTGAATCATCGCCAGCAACTGTAGATTTTTAAATCCTGAATAATTTGGTAGGAATCCTGGATTCTCGATAATAATTCCTATATCATCTGGGATATCAATTTCTTTTCCTACTATTTTATTATTTACAAAAATTGTACCTGATGTTGGCAATACAAAACCACAGATGCATTTCATTAGCATCGTCTTTCCTGATCCATTTCTTCCAACGAATCCGTAAATATTTCCCTCTTTTAGCTCCATGTTAATATCATCTAAAACAACAGTATCGCCAAATTGTTTTCGTATATTCTCAATCCGAATCATTCACTCACCCCTTTCTCTACTGCATGGACAGCACATCAATTTGTTTTTTTCTGCTAACTATTCCGATTATAATTGTTAAAATCAAAATCAAAACTGTTGGCATTACAAACGCATACCACATTGGTATAATCTGCAAGCCATCTGGAATATTCCAAATACTCATAGTAGACCAATTGACTGGAGAAAACCAATATATCCATTCATTTGCACTTCCAAATCCAATCCAATTTACAACTGCGTCTAGAACAACGAAAAACACTGCCACTATAATCCCAGGAATATTTCGGTTGCAAATTAAATTTATCGTATAAATAATATGACCTAAAAATACAAAAGAAATCCATGCCGCCAGAAAGGTTAGCCCCTGTGCTACAGAAGGATAAATGATTTTTATTAAATTTTCTGGTAGACTAATCAAATCAATTTTATTTCCATTATTTATAAAATCTACAAGAAGAGATCCCCATAATTGGTCAAATGATACTACTGGCAATAAAACAAGCAACGGGAATATCATGATGAACACGAGATAGACAAACGATGCCATCCAAATATACATGCATTCTCCTGTCCACCAAGCTTTTCTTTTACTTCTTACAATAAAGTATGGTGTATCTTCTTCCATAAACGGAGCATTACAAAATAATAGGACTGCACCTAGATATACCAATATTTTTGCTATTGATTTTGCATCTGATACAAATAGGAGAGGTAAGATACATGGAGTTATTTTTAACCCATTTTGAACACCATACACAGTAGCAGTAGCAAAATATCGGATGATTAGAACTGATTCTATCGCTACAATCATGTAGATTCTCACATCCTTTTTCCAACGAATCATATTTCCCTTTGCCATAATAAATGCTCGTTTAAAACAATCCATTTTTCCACCTCTTTCTAAGCGAACAATAGAATCCCAAGCTCGTCAATATAATAAGTAAACCTAAAACCCCTGTATTATATAAGAATGATAAAATTGGATTTCCAATAAATGCAATACTAGGATTTGATGTAATTGCATTAAAAGATAAAAAGCTAGGAAACAACATTGAGATTGCGTATAGGAAATAAAATAATAAAAATGGAGCTCCAATTGCAACAAAACCATTCGGCTGTTTCACAGACATCCAAAGACCAAATAACGCTAAAAATGCTGCACATAGTCCAAAGTTCCATCCAAGAATTAATGCAAATCCTAATGGAAATCTCAGTGCTAGTGATTGATATGCATTATACCAACTAACATCCTGCTCTTGCATATCAATTCCCATAATAGGACTTAACACAAGAATACATAAGAAAAATCCTAATATTGTCGCCAATACTACACTCACTATAATTGCAATAATCCGAGACAATGTATAAATTTTAAGTCCAGAACGACATAAAATTAATCGAAAATATCGATGGTTCCAATCTTCACAATAACTAGCACTATAAATTCCTGCTAATAGTACAATAATAACCGTTTTGAACCGATCAAAATTTAACATAATCATTAATTCTCTTACACTGCTAAAATTTTCTCTTGGCAGATCAAATCTTATGATTGAAGAAATAGAATCTGTCATACTACTTAAACATACAGCACAAATACCTATTACAATAAATAAAAATTTCCAGGAATATATACTACGTTTAAAATCTACTTCTAACAAAGAACCAAGTTGTATTATCTTTTTCATGGTACATTTCTCCCACCTTTATTTATAATAAGAAACGTGAAAAATAAACCTATTCTACACGTTTCTTATCTTGAATTTTTTGTTTATTTTACATTAAAGTTCCTATATCTCTAAGATATTATTTTAAAGCTATAACTTGTTTTATGTCTCATTTGTCAAAAGGCTTCCCGTTGTCCCATCTAAAAGAATATAATCACTTAATTTTTTTCCATTTATTTCTTTACAATAAGTTACTTTCCAACTTGGTTGTAAAGTCATACAATTGTTCTGTGTATCCACATTAAAAGCAGAATAATAATATACAACCGAAACATCTGTAATTTGCTGTGCATCAATACCTATATTGCTTAAAATTGGAATTGCCATTGTTACAATTTCATGACCAGACAACATCGGAATACTTTCTTCTTGTATTATATTCGTCAAATGAGGGATAACAGATTCTAAAAAAAAGACTCCTTTTTCTTCACTATAATACATTTCGATTCTAGATTGTGCATCAATTCCTTCAATCGGAATTCCATTATAAGAAACGGTACAGAGTATTAAGAATGCCTCATCGTCTTTATCCCATTGTGGCAATTCTCCAATTAATTTTCCCTTCTCATCTCTAGCATATCCTGGGGATGGAATTGCAAATTGATATCGGTTCCACTGATCCATCTGTATTTTATTAAGAGAATCTGCATCCATTACATATCCATCTATATCACTTACTTCAAATCCAATCTTTTTTAATATATCTTCACAAATTGTCTGGGTTTGACTAATGGACACCCCATTCAATTCTTCATTGGGAAATACAGTTTTTAATATTATATCACTGTAAGACGAATTATAAGATACTTCATCGAATGAAAATTCATCTCCAAAGCTTCTGCCAGCTAAGCCTATAGCATTTGTATAACAGTCAACATCTGGAATTGAATTAAATATTAATCGACTCAAATTAGAACGAATTCCACAACTATCCATTGGGTTTACCATTCTTTCATCATAGTAAGTGTACAATGTTGTATCACTATATTTCTTCTCCTGCACCTGATCAGGAGTCAAATTTAATAACACATTCCCGAAAATTTCCATATCATAAGCCTCCATCTGCACTACAAGACGAGTTGCCTGATTATTTTCGGGCTCATGAATCACACCTTCTAACTCTATACTCTCTTCTTGATTTTGTCCTCCATAAAGTAACGCTACTCTTTCTTCTGGAGTCATAGTCATACTACATCCACATAAACAACACATCAAACCTATCAAAATAGTTATTACCTTACTTTTCATAAGCTTCCTCAACCTTCATTTATTATTTAATATAAAAGTTCCCAACAGCATCCATGAAACAGACTGTATTTTACATGGGATAATTTATGGATATTAGATGGGCTAGCCTGTATAAACCAGCATTTATATCCGTAGTATAACAACAAATTCTTTCTATTTTCCCAATAATTTTCTTACAAATTTCTTAAGATTCCTCCATTCGACTTCTTTGTATCTTTTTTATATAGAAAGCTCTAATTAATTCAGATAAAAAATACGAACCATCCTAAAAGACAGCTCGTATTTTCTGTGTTACTTAATTTAACTTAATCTCGATCCAAATAATTTTCTCCGTTTCGATATTTTTCATCGAATTCTCTTCGATATCGCTCTTCTCTTTCTTTTCCTTTTTTATAAGATTTTATAACCGATACCGAACAAGAAATCGTTAGCAATATAGCTAGTACAATACTCAAAGTATCTCTTCTTTGTATAGCCACAATTATTTGCACTATACTTACAATCACCATAAGAACTGCATCAATTTTTTCACCTAAAAACATCGTTTTCTCCTTATCAAATATGAAAATTTGTATGTTAAAAACTACTTGAAAAATGCATAAAATGAACATAATAATTATATCTATTTTTCTAGATAGGGACATTGTTTTCCCCTTTTCTCTGTTACTTTTGTATTTTAACTGTTAGTGATAAAAAGTGTTTGAAAAAGTAGCAAACAGAGGATCCGTCTAAATTAATATATCATTTGTATGCCTCATAAATACATATACTGACACCTGCTATCAACACCAACATAAAAATTATAAAAGGAAGTAACGTATTATTCCCAAGAAAGGATGCTAGTAATCCTTCTCTTCCATTATAATAAAATGGGTTGTAGAGTGTACGAATAAAACAAACAAATGAAAACATGAAACCTATCACACATAAGATTATTCCACAAATGAATTTTTTCAATTTCTTCTCTCCTTTTACATTCATTGTTATATTTCTACATAAATTACCATTACTCCATTATTAAACCATATTCTACAATACAAAAATCATTTAGTAACGAATAGTCGCTTCCAAAAAATTTTCTATCAACATCTTCAAATGTAATATTTTCTTGGTTTGTCACTACTATGTAATAGCACTCATATGCCGCATTTTGACTTCTTCCTTGTAATGTTTGTAAATAACTGTATTCTTTTCCTCCAACCGCATAAATATGCTTGTTTTCCCTATCTATTACCTGGTATTCTATCTGATATCCTATTAATTTTTCTGTCTCAACTACATCTTCTTCTTTTCTGCAACCAGTCAACATTATGATAAGAAAAACAATAATAATACTAGTTTTTCTCATATTAACCTCCATTCTATTATATCGATCTTTTTAACTGTTGATTTGCCCCTATTCACACTATTATTGTGATATGCAAAAGAACACTGAAATAAAGATTCCTTTTATTCGCAACCTCACAAACCACTTATCAAGACACTTTCCTGCTCCTTCCAAAAAGAACAAGAATATAAGGAAATAGAACAATTGCAATTCGATCAATCCAAAAATTCATCGCATTTACATTAATCTCTAATACAATACTCCTAATAGATTCATAGACAGAAAAAAGAGGTTTCCCGTCTGCATCGTTATTTCTTCCCCTTTCCCGTTACTTTTGTATTATTAATCTATCACATTCTCTTATATTTTTCAATTAATTCGTAATAATTGGAACTTAATTCGTAATAATTGGTATTAAATTCTTATATTATTATTTTACAATCATTTTATCCTATTATTTTTCTTTTATCTTCTCTTTCCTTCTTGCCATTTTTGTAATTTAGTTTTTATTTCAGAACTATATTTTTTAGAGATTGGAATAAATTTTCCATTCATCAATTGGATGGATTTTTTTTCGATTTTCACGATGTATTCTGGATTTACAAGATACGACTGATGCGTCCGAATAAAGGACTGCAATACTACCTGTTCTTCCAATTGACTTAATTTTCCTACAAATTTCTCTGTTTTCTCCATTGTAACCATCTCGATTGTTCTGAGATCACTTTGAAAATATAGGATATTTTTTATTTGTTCCTCATAACTAACCCCATATATCGTATATCGAAATTTTCGTTCCCCTATTATTCGTACACGAAATAGTTTATCCAATACTTGAAAAATTTTTTTCTCTGTCAATGGTTTTAAGAGAAAGTCAAATGGTCGGTTTTGAAACAATTCAACCACATGTCTTTCATCTTCCGCCATATAAATAATCTCTGTTTTTTCATTTTTCCTTATTTCACGGAGCCATTTTCCTACTTCGATGCCCGTTTTTCCTTCCATTTCCATATCTAAAAAAATAACATCAAAGAACATTCCCAATTGTATCTTTTTTTCTATGGAAATCCCATCTTGAAATGGACATAGCAATATATCTAATTTCGTTACGCTTTTATATTGCTCAATCATTCTAATCACAGTTTTATTCTTATCGCAAACAGCAAATCGAACTATTGTTCTCCCCTCCCCATCACATATAGCTTTTGTATCATAATGATATTCACAAAGCAAATCTAAAAATCCACGGTTTCTTTTATATATAGTATACTATTTTTTCCAAAGTATTTCAACTGTTAATCATAAATTTTTACATATTTATCCCAAAAAATTGCTGTATAGAAGGAGATATTACTATTTTCTTCTATACAGCATTTGTTTCATCATTTTATGAGGCTTCACACAACTAGAGCCACATTCATCAACCTATGTTTTTCTGACAAATATCTTCCAAACAGCATTTCTCACAATGGGGTTTTGTCCTTGCAGTGCAGATGTCCCTTCCATGAAATACAAGCCTATGGCAAAAGTCGCTTCCTTCTTCTGGAGGAATGATTTTCCAAAGTTCCATCTCTACTTTCTTTGGTTCTTTGATTCCATCTACCAATCCGATACGATTTACAAGGCGAATACAATGGGTATCGGTTACGATTGCAGGCTTCTTGAACACATCTCCCATAATTAAGTTTGCGCTTTTTCGCCCTACTCCTGGTAGTTTTAATAATGCATTAAAATCGTCAGGAACTGCTCCTTGATACTGATCCCTCAGCACTTTCATACATGCACTAATATCTCGTGCCTTACTGCGTCCCAGTCCACATGGTCTTACAATTTCTTCAATATCCTGTACCTCTGCCTCAGCCAATGCATTGACATCTGGATATTTAGCATAGAGATCTTGCACTACTACGTTGACTCTGGCGTCCGTACATTGTGCTGCCAACCGTACACTCACTAATAATTTCCATGCCTCATTATAATCCAGTGTGCAGCCTACCTCTGGATATTCTTTTTTTAAACGCTTGATAACTTCTAATGCGAATTCTTTCTTTTCCATATGGTTCACCAAGTTTTTTCTATTTATCCTTCCTTATGATTCTTCATTTAAGTATCCTAAATCCGTTAAATACCATTTACCATCTTTATTCACAAAATACCATCTCATATTTCCAGGAAGAGATTCTTGCTCTACTGTAAAGTTTTGGAATTTCACATGGAAATTATACTGTACATCACAGCTAAAACAACTGTCAGAATAGTAATTAAAGTTCGATACATTCATAGAGTCAAATCCATAACTAGCAATATATTTCGTTGGATAAAATCCAGTTACGGTTAATTTGATATTTTCTTCTAGTTCGGATCCTGGCATAATATAGTTATAAATTTGCTTACTGACATCAATAAAATTCATTGCATAACTATTTACAACTCCTTCTGCCATTGTTTTAAGAGGAGCAATTTCTGCATCCGACATTGCATAGGAAAACGCATAGTTATGGTCATCTTTTTCCAATGTCAGTTCTCTTCCATTTCCAGTCGTTGCTGCAATTTCTGGTTCATTTAATAGTCCCGATATTTTATAAGTAGTACTAAGTGGCACTTCGGATAAATAAGTCTGAATATTGGATAATTCTGGATATACAACATCATTTTCGGTAATATATTCTTCTCCTAATCTATGTCCATTCACAGTAACAGCAACTCCCTTTGGCACGGTTACCGTATAAGTTGCAGTTTCAGGCAGATATTCCGATACATCCAATCGATCAAATCCCCATAAATTGAATTTGAATGCATTTTTTCCTGTTACTTTTAGAGTCACTTTTCCGACTGGCTGATCGTCTGCTTTTACCAAATAGGTAGGAGTTGTAGCGGTATTTTCTCTTGCTTCTTCAAATGTAAGATGCTTTCCCCTAATCAGCTCTTGATACCAGCTTACCCAGACCGAAGAATCTTCCAATGCACCAGCATTGCCAAAGGTTTGATTGCTGATTAAATCTGAAATCTTCTCTTCATTAAAAGATTCCATTGTGCGTTCCATTCCATGTACTGGCATACCATTCTCATAATCTTGAATAAAAAACCAGAATACCGTTAAACCAACTGCCAACGCTGCCAACATCACTGCCGTATAAATAAGAAGTCCCTTTTTAAACTTCGATTGTTTTTTTTCTTTTTTCATTGTTTTCCTCCCAAACGGATATAATTCGCCCAGCGGTCGAATCACTACTATTAATGAAAGTCGAATGTCCACCCAGTACGGGAGAGAAATCCCCTGCCTGTTTGGTCATTGACGACACTTTTATAGTAATTTACGGTGCTACAAGATAGGCAGTTGGACAGGTTCTTGGTCCTGTTGGAGAATATGGACTATTAACAACCTCTCCATTGTAAACCATCTGTGTAGAAGTTCCTCCATCCATCGCTGCTGCATTGACTGCTCCATAATCCTGCATAATATAAACCAGTTCTTTAAACGTTGCGCCAATACTATTTGCCTGTCTTCCATCCACAGTTAATAGCAATACGGAACCATCTGCTCGCTGTCCAATTGCAGTTCTTGGATTTTTACCCCCTCCATAGACAGATGTATCTGGAACCGAAAGCGGTTCTCCATTAATAATTAAAAACGGTCCTGTTTCATGTAATGTATGTACACAATCTCGAATTCCCATTTCAATTGCCTGGCGTAATGTCATTTTTCCAACTACAAGAATATTATCTTTATTAAACCCAGTAATATTATAGACTTCATCCATACTTCCTGCCAGCACATTTCCTTGAGAGATCACACAGCCAACTGGCATCGCGGAATAAGCATAGCTTCCCATATCAACAAACTCACCGCCGTTGATTCCTCCTACTGCACCATAGCGTTTTGCAATATCTGCAACAACCTGTCCTGTTCCTTCTTTAAACTCTTCCACTGTACCAACAAAAATACGAGATGGATCTTTAACAATCATCATTTTCCCACGATATGTTGTTCCCATCACATCTTCGATCTGAATCTCTGGTTCTTCCTGCGGTGTTCCATTCACTTCTGCATTTGGATCCTCTGTATTCTCTTCTTGTTCTGCAATATGAATTAGATCCGTATCCGATACCGTGCCTTGTGCAACTTCCTGCATTCGATTTTTTTCTAATATTTCGTCAATCTCTGCCTGAGATAAATATAGATTTGCTACCCATCCCATCGCACTAGACTCTTGAACTGCACAGACAAATTGTTGTTTTGCCGCAGAAGAAGGGCCTTTCACGAGTATCCACATAACGCCATACAAACCAATAACAAGCAGCAGTAACGTTACGAAAATAACGGATAAAATCCGCAATATAAGTTTCTTCATAACTCCATTTTTCTCCTTTTTCTTGTAACTTTAAACACTTTTGTTTACTTTTTAAATATCCACTTCTTTTGAATCTGATAACTAAATAAAAACAAAATACAATCTACAATTATTTTTACGATCACACTTGCCCCATAACGCTCTAATTGTAAAATAGAAACAATTCCCCATACACCGCCATAAGACAACAACATCTGGCAAATACAGAGAATATAATACTTTACAATTGTCTGTTTGGCTGGTTCTTTAGAATGAAATACAACGGTCTGATTCAATGTAAAATTAAATAACGAAGACCCCACTCTTGCCAATATAGTTGCCACAAAGATGGATTGTTTGAGTGAGAAGAATGACTGAATTAGCATTCCTATCACAGTATAAAGTCCTAAATCCAATAAACACGATGCAGCAGAGCTAAACACAAATTTAAAGAAATAGGCAAAAATTAATTTATAAATCTTAAATGAGTCTACAATTGGATTAAAATGAGAGGAAGCATTTTCTTCTATATAAACCGTTTCAATCGTAACTTCCCGAAATGGAATTTTTTTCTCTTTTAAACGCAGCAACATATTCGTTTCATATTCAAACCGCTCTCCTCTTAACTCAATAAAATCGGCTAAATACTGTCTTGGAATCGCCCGAAGCCCCGTTTGTGTATCGCTTATCTTTAATCCACATATATAACGAAACACCCAGCTAGTCATATTGTTGCCAAACTTACTTCTAGGAGGTACATGATCTCCTGAAAAGTCTCTGCATCCTAAAATTACTTGATTTTTTGTTTTTAACATAGCTTCTGTACAAGTAGCGATATCTTTTGCCCTATGCTGATTGTCTCCATCAACGGTCACAACTCCCAAACAGTTTGGACGATTTTTTAAAATATAAGAAAATGCCGTTTTTAAGGCTCTTCCCTTTCCCTTATTTTGTTCATGCGTTAAAATCGTACATTGAGAATACCGAGCAACTGTCTGAAATGGCTGCATATGAGCTTGATCGCTTCCATCATTTACTAATATAATATCGTTGAATCCAACCTGTATTAGCCCTTCTACTACTTGAATCAACTTTTGATCTGGATTTAACGAAGGTATAATAACTGATACATTACCTTCCATCTGTACTCCTTTCAAAGATAAAATCTCCACAAATAGTATAAGTTTTATCTTTCTTATAATCGCTATTTTTTCCTAAATACCTTCAGGTGAAACATCCCTTTATTGGGTAACTCATATTATAATCGATCAATTACATAAGTACAAGACATTTTTCCTTATTTTTCGATGCTTTTCTCATTTTTTTCCATTGAGATATATGCGACAAAATGCTACAATATGTATAACTATTTATTTCTTAAATATTATAGAGGTGCCCGCAAAGTGGGTCTGGAGGAAGTTTATTATGAATGATGGATTAAAATTTCCCTTGTATTGCTTTTCTTTTTTTATACTAATTACATTTTTCTTATCTTTAAAATTCTCTGTTTATGCAGAAGAACCAGCTCAAACTTTGGAGACACAGATTACAATTAGCGATGGACAGGATGCCTCTGTTTTGAAAGATCAATATGTATCCTCTAAATTAACGCTTACCCCTGGTACTCAAATTACCATTGAATCTTCTTCTAAAATCGGTTCTATTTACCTGATCTGGGATATTCCAGTTCCTGGATGGACATTACAAGCAGATGGTAAAACAAGTACACATGGAAAAAATGGATTTTTACATGAATATGTGTTATTAGACCGTCCATTTGAATCTATCACAATGCAAATTCCAGAAAGTGGAGCTGTTCTTTGTGATATTACTGTTTTATCCCCTGGAACACCGCCTTCCAATATTCAAATTTGGGAACCACCTTTGGAAAAGGCAGATCTTTTGCTTTTATCCACTCATGCTGATGATGAACATCTCTTTTTCGGTGGTACAATGCCCTATTACGCTGGAGAAAAAGGACTGCGTGTTCAATTAGTATATTTTTGCAGTCACACTATGAATGAACCTTATCGAGAACATGAAAAACTTAATGGGATGTGGTTACAAGGTGTAAAAAACTATCCCGTTATGGGAACCTTTCCTGACGAATATTCGATGGATTTGGAAACTGCATTAACACAATATAATTATGACGAAGCCGTTCAATTTATCGTAACTCAATTGAGACGATTTCAACCGCTAGTCGTGCTTGGTCAAGATCTCAATGGAGAATATGGACATGGGGCTCATCGTCTCACTGCTAAGGCATTAACAGACGCCGTGCAACTTTCCAATCAGCCTGACTATGATTCACAGACTGTAGAACAGTATGGTTTATGGGATGTTCCAAAAACGTATCTTCATCTTTATCCAGAAAATCGTATCCATATGAATTGGAATATTCCACTGAAACGTTTTGGCGGTCAAACTGCTTTGCAAATGGCAGATGCAGGATATAAACTGCATGAATCTCAACAATGGTGCTGGTTTTATGTCTCCGATTCTTATGAATATAGCTGTGCAGAGTTTGGGTTATTCCGTAGTTTAGTTGGACCAGATGTAATCGGTGGAGATTTTATGGAAAATCTTGTTCCGTACGATCAGCAAGAAACAACTCCTGCTGCTCAAGCAACAACAGAACAGACAACCGAAGAAAAAACTACTAAAAAACGAACGACAGAAGAACAAATAATAGAAAAATCACATTCCAAAACAAGTTTCATCACTGAAACAGCAACTTCCAAAACGAAAATGGCCAGTTTCGATTTATCTTCAATCAACATTGGAGTATTAATCGCTGGCATTGCAATTATTATTATTGGATTCATCTTAATAATTGTATGTAAACAGAAACGTTAATACAATTATTCAATGGATAAAAAAGAGCTACTCCTGCATTGTCTTTCCAGTATAGCTCTTTTTTTCTTGGTTATTAAATAAAAATTTCTGGATGAGCATCAAAGATTTTTTCTTGATAGACTGCTTTTTTTTCTTTTTCCATAAGTTTTTTTATTGGCTGCAATTCTTTTATAGAAATTTTTTCTAATTTTTTTAATCGTTTTTCACTTAAGTTTACCTGAGATAAATTTTCCATATAGTAAGCCTCTAAATAGTTCCAGAAGATAACGCTTGCACCATACCTTTGTTTCAAACTCTGTGCGATTAAAAGTCCTTCTGGATCAAAATCTCCAGCATAATAAAATTGATTTTCTTCTGCAAGTAAATCCATCAATACAAATGTAGCAAGTTTCGGCTGACCATAAGTACATAATGCCGAGCAATCTGGTTTATATTCCATTAAAACAGAAAAAATACTTGGATTTTCTACAACATAAATAATTTTACTAGAAGATGGTTTACTCGTTGCTTTTGAAAGTTTCTCCAATAATTGCAATGTTATCAATACTGCTTCTTTTCGTTCACAAAATCCCTTTAGTCCAGCATGAGTTCTACCATCCTCATCGGTTCCAATAATCCCATAAGTTAATACATAATTTGAAAGTTCATCTTTTAAAATTCCAGCTCGATAGAACAATTCTCTTTTCTGCTCTATATAATTTTCTGTGCTTAGTTCTAAATCAAAGTAAAATTGTAAAAAGGCACTTAAAAGTCGCTCTCCCAATGTTCCTTCATCAAAATAATGAGGGTTTCCCGTTATAGAAGCAGCAAAAACATCCAGCCGTTTTCTTTTCTTCTCCAGTATTGGAAGATGATCCACTGCTTTCAATACTGATTTTAATGCCTGTTCTAACTCTGCTTTATCCCTTTTGTAATTTTGTATCACAGTGTAATAGCACTTCCCCTTTTCCCGCAAAACCGATTCCATCCATTGCTTTCCAAGTTTCCCAGACGCTAAATCAATATTCTGAAAAAATTCCTGTTTTTCCTGTTGTTGTTTTTGTTCTATTTCTTTGTTGCTCACCAATGGTTCCTGAAAAAACTGTTCCAATATCTCTTCCCAACTAAATTCTGCAAATTTGCTATTTTTTAATGTCTGTTCCAACATTTTTGTTGAAATAAATACTGTTTTTGTTTCTTTATAATCTTTTTGAAAAAATCCTCCAAGATCTTTTCTTTCTTTTTCTGTAAGATTATCTAATCTCATGGTTCCTGCCAGCCGTCCTAAACTTTCGTATTTTTGTCGAGTTTTCTGAAATAGTTTTCGAAATACTGAACGACTTTTAAAATATTTCTGACATTCCTCCATATTTGCAACTCTAACACTATCCATCTTTTTCTTCCTTTATTTTTGAAACTAAGCTACGTGATTTTCCATTCCATATATAAGAAATAACTGTAACATATTTGGCATTTTCTGGACGCACTAGTTGATAAATCGCAAGTGCAGGAACTGTTTCATAATCTCCCCATAAAATCTGAGAATTAATCATAAAATTAAATTCAAATTTTACCATAAGTCGAAACATATCTTTAATATTCATTTCATCCACACCTGCAAAAGCCTCATCCAACGAAATTAAACGAGGGGCATCGTTTCTGGCGCCTGCATATTTTGCCACTACTGCCGAGAATAACGGCACATACATTGCCATCGCCTTTTCTCCCCCACTAAAGGTAAAGAAAACCCGATCAGTCAATTCTTTCTTTCGTTCTCCTGTTTTTTGACACTCTAACTGAAATTCAAACCATTGGCGGTAGTCTAAGACATCTTTCATAATCATATGAAATGACTGTGTAATATTCACATCTTCTGCAGTTTTTCTAGCTTCTTGAATTTTAGAACGAAAATGTTTCGACATACACGTAATTTCTTCTTCTTTCATAATTTCTACATCTTTTTGCAAAAGTTGGACCAGTTCTTTTGTATCCAGCTGTTCTTCTTTATCTGCTCGCTTACTCTTCCAACATAGACGTAATTTCAATCCACTAGAAGTTTGCATCGATTCCATCAACTGATTCATTTTTTCAATCCAACGTTTACTTGCCTGTATTCGACTGCGAATTTTTTTGCTGATTGTATTTGCTAGAATATCTTCAAACAATTCCCGATCTTTTTCACTTAACAATTGGGTTTGTTCCAATACATCCTGTTCTAACTTTTCTATTAATTCGTTCAGCCGAACGGTAACACCCCGATATTTTCCTACAATGTCAATTCGTTTCACACTGATCGTTTGTCTTTCATTCTCCTGATCCAATTCTTCAAACAATGTTTGAATTGTTAAATTATATTCCAACAATCCTGCTCGATTTTGGTGATAAGTTTCTTGAACATTTCCTAATAAATCAATCTGCTTTTTATTTCCAAACTTTCCTGATAATGTCTTACAAATAACTTGTACCTGTTCTTCTAAGTTTGTTGTAGAAATAAAATCCGTGTTAATATAACCTAATTGGTACTCCAATTCAAACGCTTTCTGCATCCATATATAATCGTTTTGTACCTTTTCCAACTCTATTTTATTGGCTTCTCTTTCTTTAATCAACATCATTTTTTGATCATTTAAATAGGTATTTTGCTGAACCGATTTTTCTTTTTCTTTTGGAATCTGTTCCAGTCGCTCCATACAATAATCTAACTGTTCCTTTATGGATTCATAATTTGTTAATGAAAGCTGTTTTTGAATTGAATCTCTTATATGTTGCAAAGTTTTTAATTTTCCTGAAACCATCCCGATCTCATAGAGAATATCATCAATATCCTGATCAATTTCTTCCAAATATTCCTGAGAAATTAAAATATTTTTTCGATCATTTTGATACCCTGCATGCAATAATTGAACTTTTACTAATTTCTCCTGATAAACTTTCAAATGGCTGAGTGCCTGATGAAATACATCAAGACGGATAGTTAATTCAATTTTACTGCATATTTTCTGTACATCACTTCGAGTTTTTTCCAATTCTTCTCTTTGCTTTTCCAGTTTTTCTTGTTGTTTTTGAATCTGATAACTGCAAAGCTCTAATTCCTGTTCTTTTGCATTCAGCTCTTTTGCTGCTAATTTCATATCTTCTACTGATGGAAAATTTATCCATTCTGTTTCCAATTGCTGTTTTCTGTCATCCAATCGTATTCTTTGTTGCTCTAACTCTTGTTGTGAAAGAATGTAGAATTCTTTTTGTCGGATTAACTGCTCTATCCTCTCTTTCCGATAAGTTTCTCTGGCATGAACACCAATATAACGTGGCTGGTATGTTTTTGTAATTGTTCCCTCCAACACACCTAAGCGATAATTTCCACTGGAATCAATCCAAGTTTGTGCTATTTCAGAATTCCATCCGATGGACGTTAAAACATTTAAAATATTTTGGTCAAGCCAATGATCGTCGTTTCCACTATCTGGTTTCAATACTTGTTTCAAATTTTGTTGAATGGATGACGGATTCGTAAAAATATATTGATCACATATGCCAGCTTCTGAATTTTGAACCTGTTCTCGATACTTCGGTTCAATAATTAATGCATCTAACACCCCCATTTTTAGTAATGCTTCTTCTAAAATTGCCGCCTGTTTTGTCCCCAATGAAGATTCAAAATCAACTGCCTGATAAAATGGAAGAAATGGAATTTTATTTTCCTTCAAATACTCTCGATTTTTCTTTACTTCTTCCGTTCGTTCTGGTTCTGGATCTTTCTTTTCCTCCCATTCGTTTCGTTCTCTGTCCAGCTCTACTATTTTTTCCTGTACTTCATGAATCTGACCTATAATTTCTCTTTGATGTGATTGTATTCTTTCTTTTCCTTCATAATAATGTTCTCGAATGCAGTTTTTAATTTCTGCATAATCCTCTCCCATATAATAATCTTCTATCATTCGAGATATTTTTTGCAATGTTTTCGAGTCTATATCCAATTCTTGACTTTCTTTCCCCCAGTGATACAGTTTCTCAACTAATTCCCCTTTGATTTCATGCAGTAAATTATCATATTGCATCTGTTCCCTCTGTATATGATCTCTCTCCCGACTCATCTTATCTAATTCTTCCAGAAACTGGCTATATCTTTCCTGTACTTGCCGCTCCTTTTCCAGTATATTTACTCCTTTTTCTATGCGTGAAGTATAATCTTGAAGCAACTTAATATGCATTGAGAATGGATACGATTGTTCTGGATACTGCATTAAATTATCTTTCATAAATATAAATTCATCAAACGAAATATCTTCCAGTTCTTCTTCCATTTGTTCCAAAACTTCTTCCAGCTTACTCCATTTTTCCTCGCCACTTTCCGTCTGTTGTTTTTTGTTACTCTCGATTTGTATTCTTTTTTCTTTTTTCGCCGCTAATTGATTATTTTTTTCCTGCTGTTGCTTTTTTAACGCATTAATCTCTTTTAAGCAATCGTTTTCCTGTTCCTTTAAATGGAATGCATCATTTTGATCCAACGATTGCTTTTCTTTTTTTAATACTCTTTCTTCTCGTTCTAACTCTTCATAATGTGTTTTCTCTATTTCCCGTTCTAATTCTAATTGTTCCAGTTTGTTTCCAAATTCACATTCCTTCTCTTCACATTTTCTGAATTGTTTTCTTTTTTCATTATAAGCAAAAGCTTTATTATACAGTACAATTTGATTGTATTGATGATACACTTTCTGGATCTGCTTAGCAGCTTTTACACTTTCTTTGGCTGCATCCAAATTTATTTTTAATCCATCCATATTTTCAATTGCTTCTGACATTGGACGCAAATCATCTTCGGAAAGTGTTTGTAAAGAACTGCTTAAAATATCATTAATGATACTTGGTTTAAACTCTTTGGAAAGTTTTGGAGTACGAAGCTGGATTAATAAATCTAACAATTCCCGATATTCTTCCATTGTTTCAAATCCAAACAAAACACGATTTACATATTGTGCGTATTCTTTTTGTGTATCAAATACTTTTCCGCCTTCCCCAATTCGATTTTTTAATTCGATTTTCGTTAAACTAATCTTTTCCCCTTTTTCTTTATATAAAAAGAAATCTTTTCCAATCCTTCTTCCATCTGTAATTCCAAAGTACCATATGTCCATCTTTTTGTTTTTTCTGGCACGCATCCCAATCCCAATTGTTGTATACATCTCACTTTCTATTCGTTTTAATTCCATATACAGATATGCGATTCGTTCTTCCCTCTCATCTCCCTCTTCCAAAAGATAATTTTCTATTTTTCTAGCTCTTGACCCAAATGGATCCAATCGTTCAGGACGCATATTTCCATCTAAAAGAAGTGGAATAAAACTTTGCATCGTAACGGACTTTCCTGATCCATTAGCACCTCGCAATAGCATTCGTCCTTGTAAGAAATAAAATTCTTCTTCATCGTAATACCAAAAGTTAATTAATCCTACTCGGTGAATTTCCCATTTGCTGTTCATAACTCATCCTTTCTTTTTCTCAATAACAAAGTCACTTGGATAACTACCTGTAAGTTTCCCTAATATTGGATTTACCCAAATATCCTCTTTGTGTTCTTCAATTAATTCTAGTTGTATCATATAGTTTTTTATTGTTTTAATAAATTCTCCTGTTGTCATTTCACGGTACGTTTTAATCATTCCTGCTCCAAAGCGTTCTTTACATTGTTCTACTATATTTTGAAATTTTTCTGACGGTATTTTGAGCCGCTCATCTGGCGGAATACAAAGCTCACCATTGTTTACTTTTTCATGAATGATTTGGGATATCAGCAATGAAATATCTGAAATTGTATTTTCTTCTGGAAAACACCGTCCCATTCCACAATGTTCTCCTAAAATTAGAAATGCACTCGTCCTATGTACTTGTAATTCACAATCAAGCATTTCCTCTAAATCGCCTTGAATCAAATTGCGATAGTGCCGAATATACGCAAAATCCTCTTCACTATCCTCTGTTTTGTACATTGCTGGAGACATTAAAAGTTGGCGATAGACTCGCTGTCTTCGTACAATTCCTCGATCTTCCTCCAAATCAATCCATTCTTCTTTCTGAAATTCGATAGGAGATTGATAATTCATAATATTCTGTGTAAAATTCCTCATAAAATACCGTGAAACGCCTGTATTTTCGTAGAGGACTTCATTTGTATTATCTCTCGCAAATCCTTCTTCCGTTCCATCATTTGTCTCCATCATTCCATTTACAATACAGAATTTAATTACTTTTACTAAATGTCTGCGGTAATGATATAACGTCCAATCAATGGATTCTTCTTGATAATGGCTTTGAATATATTCTGTAAGCTCTGATAAAACAAATTGTTCTTCCGTCTCTTTATCTTCTAAAAACATTAAAATCAAACAGAGAAATGTATACTCAATCTTATCCGAAAACTCTAAAATTCCCATCCATTTTTGCGGTACAGCAGGAAGTTTTTCCAATTTTATTAAATATGGATTTATAATTACCTGGTATCCTAGTTTTTCCGTTAGAAATCGTTTAATTGCTGGAAGTTCATCTTTTATTTTGTAATACAAATCTTTCTCTTTCGATTTTAAAATCCAACGTCGATCTAACAATGTTTCCAATACATTCATCTTTATTTTCCTTTCTTACCAGCGCAACTTTTATTTAAAGAAAAACTAATGTGTAAGCGGGCATTTGTAATGTTCCATCCGTGCAGTTTAAAACACAGGTTTTCCCTTTTTCTTCTACATAGTATTCCAAACCATCTTCTGTCTTTGCACGGTGTTCTTTATTTTCCAATGCTTTAGAGAGCCACAAAAGGAATACATCTCTTACATGTGGTTCTATAACAGGAAGCGAATCAAATTCTAGTCTCTGTCCTTGAATATAACTTTGAAGAAGCATTCGTTGTTCTTGCAATTGTTGAATCGTTTTGTTTCTTGTCTCCTCTTTTTCTAAACTATATTCAACAATTGCAGTCCGTTTTGTTTTTTCCCGATAGGTTCGTACTCTCGGTGTCACAATAATATTGCATGGATCTTCCTCCCATACACCACTATTGATACTTTCTGTTTTTCTTTTAAAATCACCATTTAAATGAAGTGGACGTTCAATCCCAAATATACTGGCTGCCAAACAATGTGCTTCTTGAATATCATTACATTTCGAAAACATCACTGCCAATTTATAATATTCTTCTTTTCGATTCGCCCCACTATTGCTTCGTTCGCTAATTCTAGCTGCATATCGGGTAATTTTACGAATAATTTCATTTGTAGTATCAAATACTTTTCCAACTTCAGAATCCCCTCCATTTTTTCCAATAAACCACTCCAATATACTCTTCCACCTTCCCCTTATTTTTTCAGCAATCTGTTCTTTTTCTACATCCATTTCAAGCCTTGGAATAGACCATTCATACTCTGTAATTCGCTCCAATATCAAATTCGTAAAACTTTCCTCTATCTCTTTTAAATACACTTCTATTGCAGATGCATTCATTTGGAGACTTTTTACAAAACTTCTTAAATATTCAATTAGCCGATCTTTAAATAGCAAAAATTCCTTTGTTTTCATCATTTCTTCTGCTTTCATACTATTTAATTCTCTCATGTAATCCTGGTAGTTTTGATTTAACCTTACGAAATCATTATTTAAATCACTCCACCAGCCATATAACCGTTCATCGCTTTCCTGGCTTATGGAGGTTATCTCTGATATAGAGTTTTTAATCCGTTCCAAAAGCGTTGGCTCTAAAGAAGCTCCTTCAATAAATAGATTTTCTAAACGAATCACCATTCGTTCAATTTCCACAGTATATTCCGATAACTGATACCGAAACTTCTTATTTTTAAATTCTTCAATACTAGAAACTTTCTTTGTATCTTGTATTGTAACTAAATTTTTCCAGTTTACAAGCATAGTTAGATCTTGTTGGCATTGTTCTGGTGTATACTCAGCAAAATAAGCATCTTCTCTTAATTCTTCATAAACTTCTTCTTGATACATCCAATACTTTAACTTTTCATAGTTGAGATAGAAAAGACGCACAATACAACGATACCGATCCGTGTTATCTACTGTTAAATATTTTGTTTCTATCAATGGTTTCAATAATTTTTCATGCACTTTCATACTACAATCCGTTCCTTTTTTATTTCTTTTATAAACTTTATCATAATAAACAAGCAAACTCAAGCTCATTACTAGTTATTTTTTTAACATTAT
>Ga0079226_10001124_pt1 | contig 20308 bp, 19 predicted proteins | sample Poulit2014_FD_76345 | JGI IMG/M metagenome (GOLD analysis project Ga0079226, IMG submission 76345) | Agricultural soil microbial communities from Georgia to study Nitrogen management - Poultry litter 2014 | ecosystem: Environmental > Terrestrial > Soil > Agricultural land | place: USA: Georgia... | reverse complement strand
ATTTTATTAATATTTCTGTTTATTATTTTGCCCGCTATAATGAAGAGTAAAAAAGATAAGAAAAAGATTGAAAAACAGAAAAGAAGACGGGCTGTAAGAATCCCAACTTCTCCAGAACCCTTAAAATCTGAAAGGGCAGAAGACTTTGACGAAAAGGTAGAAGAATATGAGGAAATGACGGAAAGATATGATCAAAAGGTAGAGGAATATGGGAGACCTATAACCACGAATTATGATGAGGTTGAAACATTTTTTAGCGAAGATGATGATAATAAAAAGGATAGATATTACGAAAATATCTTTGAAGATGTGAAAGACGGCTATGGTGAAGATTATGATATTCAGATTGAAATATTAGATAAAGAAAAGGGAAGAACTGGTCATAATTATATAGGGAATAAAGAAGATATTCTTAAAGGAATAATTTTTTCTGAAATATTATCTGAGCCTAGAAGTTTAAAAAATAGAAAAAATTTTTAGAAAAAGTGCGTATTTATACGCACTTTTTTTGTAATACCTACTATCATAAAGGCATAAATTAAAGAGAGGGAGGCTTTTATGATGGATAATATGGATAATATTAAATATAATATTTCAGAGATATTTGAATTACCTAAAGATATAGTTATGGATTTAGCAAAAATTACAGTAATAGGAAATATTCAAGTGTATGTCTCCAATCATAAGGGAATTATTGAATATAGCTTAGATACTGTTAGGATAAATACGAATAATGGAGTCATTAAAATAACAGGAGAAAATCTGCATATAAAAACTATTATGGCTGAAGAAATAATTGTATTAGGATATATTGAAAAGATAGAATTATTAAGCTAAGGGGTGCAGATATGTTAGCCATAAAATTATGGAATTATTTTAAAGGATATGTTATTATTAAAGTTGAAGGTTTAACCTTGGAAAAGTTTTTAAACCTTGCAGCTAACAGTAATATATACATTTGGGATATTAAAAGAATGGATTATACATTGTTAGAAATGAAGGTATCTATTAAAGGATTCAGAGAATTAAAAAAGATTGCCAATAAAGGAGCTTGTAGAGTATATATAAAAGAGAAAATAGGATTTCCTTTTTTTATGAATAAACTTAAAAAAAGAAAAATGTTAGGTTTTGGATTTATAATTTTCCTAGGGCTTATATTTTTTTTAACTTCATTTATTTGGGAGATAGAAGTAAGCGGCAATGAGATTACTTCTAATGAAGATATTTTGGAATTATTGGAAAATATAGATGTTAAATGTGGTACAATGAAATATAATGTAAATAAAGACCAAATTAAGGATATTATATTAGATGAGATTGATGCTTTATCTTTTGTAAATGTAGAGGTTAAAGGAACAAAATTAATAATAGAAATAAAAGAACAGGATCTACCCCCAAAAGCAATTGGTAAGGATACACCTTGTCATATAGTTGCTAAGAAGAAAGGGGTAGTTGTTAAAATTGTAGCTAAAAATGGAAAAGGTCTTGTAAAAGAAGGAGATATAGTAAAGGAAGGTCAAACGTTAATTTCGGGAATAATAGAAGATGAAGAAGGTGAAAATAGCTATTCAGTTCACTCTGAAGGAGAAGTACTTGCTATTACACGATATTCTCATCAGATGGAGGAGCCTTATATAAAGGTGGTAGAGGAAGAGACAGGAAGGGTGCACGCCGAAAAGGAAATTAAGATTGGTGAAAAAAATTTTCGACTATCCAAAGGAGAAATACCTTTTGATAAATATGTAGAGGATATAGAAGAAAAAAAGTTAATAAATAAAGATATAAATTTACCTATTAAATTAATCGTTCATAATTACAAAGAAGTTAGAAGTAATGAAATCAAACGAAATTTAGAAGGATTAAAAGAATCTACTCAAATTAAAGGGGTAGAGGAAATAAATAAAAAATTATCTAAAGATGCAGAAACAGTATCAAAGGATGTAAAATACTTTGCTGAAGATGACAAACTTATAACTATAGTAGTATTAGAGGTTATGGAGGATATTGGGAAAAAACAAATTATAACAAATGGGGAGGACTAGGTTTGAGTAAAGATATACAAGAGATAAATATTCCAATTGAAAATAGCAATCTTATATTAGAACTTTTTGGTGAATTTGATGAAAATATAAAAATAATTGAAAAGGAATTTAATGTAGATATTGTTTTAAGAGAAGGAGAAATTAGAATATTAGGTGAAGAATTATCTGCAATCTTAGCAGAAAGATTAATATTGAAATTGATAGATATATTAAAAAGGGAAAAAAGATTGACAAAGCAAGAGTTAATGTATACTATTCAATTAATACATCGGGGAAAAGAAGATAAAGTAAAAGATTTGCTAGATGAAACAATATGTGTAACCGATTTAGGAAAAAGTATAAAGCCTAAAACTTTAGGACAAAAAAGATACGTAGATGCTATCAAAAATAATGATATAGTTTTTGGTATTGGGCCAGCAGGTACTGGTAAAACTTATATAGCCATGGCAATGGCTGTAGATGCATTTAAAAAGAAAAAGGTAAATAGAATAATTCTTACTAGACCTGCTGTAGAGGCGGGAGAAAGCCTAGGATTTTTACCAGGTGATTTACAAGAAAAAGTAGATCCATATTTAAGGCCTATTTACGATGCGTTGTTTGATATATTAGGATTTGACACTTTTATTAAATATATGGAAAGGGATTTAATAGAAGTAGCACCACTGGCCTATATGAGGGGAAGAAATTTAGATTCCTCCTATGTAATATTAGATGAAGCACAAAATACTACAAATGAGCAAATGAAAATGTTTTTAACAAGGTTAGGCTTTGGTTCTAAGGCTATTATTACAGGGGATATAACGCAAATTGATTTACCTAAAGGCCAATCTTCAGGTTTAAAGACTATAACAAAGATTCTTTCAGATATTGATGGAATAGAGTTTATTAATTTAAATAAGCTAGATATTGTTAGACATCCTTTAGTACAAAAGATAATTGAAGCTTATGAAACATACGACAATTAGGAAGATAAAATAGGGGGTTGTCCCATGGGAAACAAAAAGGTAACTAATAAAAGAAGAAAAAAGAAAAGGTTTAAAATTTTAAGGGAAAATAAAAAAATGAGGAACAGTTTAATTTTAATAATCTTTACACTAATTCTTTTTTTTATTGTTATTGATAATATTCAACCTAAAAAAATAAGTGTAAAACCAGGAGATTTTGCTCCTTATGAAATAAGGGCAACTAGAGAATTAGTAGATGAAAGAGGAACAGAGAAGCTAAAAGAACAGGTTATGAATAGAGTGGAGCCTAGATATAGAATTGCCCCTTCTATTCAAATGAAAATGAAAAATGACATTAAAGACTTTTTTAATATAGTAAGAGATGTGAAGGCCAATGATAATATAAGTGTAAATAAAAGGATCTCATTATTGGAAGAGCAATCTAATATTCAATTGACTAAGAAAGAATATAATATGGCTATTCAGCTAGAATATAAGACCTTAAACAATTTAGAAAATTCTATATATGATATAATGAATCAAATAATGAGTACAGGAATAAAAGAAGAAGAGCTAGATTATGAAAAAGAAAATGTGAGAAATGTTTTTGAATCCTTAGAAATGTCTACAAGTGAGCGAGAGCTAGGCATAAGCCTTATTAATTCTACTATACAGCCTAACAAATTTGTAGATGCTGAAGCAACCCAGAGAAAAAAAATAGAAGAGGCAGAAAAAGTGGAACCGGTTGTAGTAAAAGAACATCAAGTTATAGTAAGAAAAGGAGACAGAATAGATGAAAATACTTTGGAACTTGTTAGAGATTCTGGTCTATTAAAGGAAAAGGAAGGCTTTGAAATAAGTACTGTAGCAGGAACTATTATTTTGGTTATTTTAATAGAGTTGACTATCTTTTTATACCTATATTTTTTTAATAGGGAAATATTTGATAGTTCAAAGATATTAATTTTAACAATAATGATTATAGCAATAATAATAATATCTAAAGCAGTATATAATATTTCTCCTTATGTAATGCCACTGGCTTCTGTAGCTATGTTGTTATCAATACTTATTGACCCAAAACTTGCATTAGTAATTAATTTTATGCTTTCATTTTTGTTAGGAGTTATGTTAAACCTAGATGAAAGTATTATTGCAATGTTTTTTATAGGAGGAAGTGCTGCTGCTTTTAGTGTAATTAATTCTTCCCAAAGATATAATATATTTTTTAACGGACTGATAGCTGGAGTAGTTAATGTTTTGACCATTCTTGCCTTTGGATTAATAAAAAAGACCGAAATAATTGATACATTAATGAGAAGTGGTTATGGAATTATAAATGGAGCATTCTCTGCAATTTTAACTATTGGAACACTGCCACTATGGGAAAATGTTTTTGAGGTAATAACTCCACTAAAATTATTGGAGTTATCTAATCCTAATCAACCTTTATTAAAAAGATTACTTTTAGAAGCCCCTGGAACTTATCATCATAGTGTAATTGTAGGGAATTTAAGTGAAGCTGCAGCAGAGGCAATAGGTGCAGATCCTTTAATAGCTAGAGCTGGTTCTTATTATCATGATATAGGTAAATTAAATAGACCATATTTTTTTAAGGAGAATCAATTTGGTATAGATAATCCTCATAATAAATTAAATCCTACATTAAGTACCTTAATTATAACAAATCATACAAAAGATGGACTAACTTTTGCAGAAGAATACAGTTTACCAAAGGAAATAAAAGATATTATAGTTCAGCATCATGGAGATACTTTTGTAGCTTATTTCTATCATAAGGCTTTAAAAGAAAAGAATTCAGAAGAAGTTAAGGTTGAGGATTTTAGGTATAAAGGACCTAAACCTCAAACTAGGGAAGCTGCATTAGTTATGTTGGCAGACTCAGTTGAAGCAGCTGTTAGGTCTATAAAAGAGCCTAACAAGGGAAAAATAGAAGAAATGATAAGAAGTGTAATACAGGGTAAGTTGAAGGACAATCAGTTAGATGAATGTGATTTGACTTTAAAGGATTTAAATACAATTGCTAACGCTTTTTCCAATGTAATGTTAGGTATTTTACATGAGAGAATAGAATATCCTAACATTAAGGCTGAAGAAATAAAAGGAGAGAATTAAATGGAAATCTACATTGAAAATAGGCAAACAAAATTAGATATAAATGAGGAAATGTATGAAGTAGTAGAAAACGTGGTAAAAGAATGTTTATTAGAAGAAAAAAAAGATTTAAATATAGAGGTTAGTGTATCTTTTGTAGACAATGAGCAGATCCAATTATTAAACAAAAATTATAGAAATGTAGATTCAAAAACAGATGTTTTATCTTTTCCAATGAAGAACCAATTAAATATTCCAATAGTTCCTTTAGGCGATATAATTATTTCCCTGGAAAAAGCTTCAGAGCAAGCTAAAGATTTTGGTCATTCCTTTATAAGGGAAGTTGCTTATTTAACGGCTCATAGTATGTTTCACCTATTAGGCTATGATCATGAATTAGGTATGGAAGAGAGAAACATAATGAGAGAAAAGGAAAAAAGGGTAATGAAGAAGCTGAAAATATTTAAAGATGATGACTAAAAATAGGTGATAGTATATGAAAAATAAAAATTTAATTGAAAGTTTTAACCATGCTGTTGAAGGTATTATATATGCATTAAAAACTCAAAGAAATATGAAAATTCATTTTGCAGCAGCTTTTTTAGTCCTTTTCGGAAGTTTGTTTTTTGATTTTACTAGAATTGAATTACTAGTTATATTTTTTGCTATTTCTTTTGTTATAGTAGCAGAACTTATTAATACTTCTATTGAAAAGACTATAGATCTTATTACAGATGAATACCATCCACTTGCCAAGATAGCAAAGAATGTAGCAGCAGGTGGAGTTTTAATATCAGCAATAAATGCTCTTGTAGTGGGATATTTATTGTTTTTTGATAGATTAAATCCTTTTGCGAATGTAGTTTTGTTTAAAATAAAACATTCACCAGTCCACCTTACTTTTATAGCTTTGGCTTTAGTGATAATTATTACTGTTGTTATAAAAACTATATTTCAAAGTGGAACACCATTTCAAGGTGGGGTTGTAAGTGGCCATGCGGCTGTAGCTTTTGTGTTGGCAAGTTCTATAGCCTTTATGGCTGAAAATATTTTAATCTCTACATTAGCATTTATAATATCAATAATGGTTGCTGCAAGTAGAGTAGAAGGCAAAATTCACTCACCTGTTGAAGTGATAACTGGGGCAGTTTTAGGTATACTAACTAGTATAATTATATTTCAGATTATTGGATAATGAGGGATGCTATGAAAAAAATATTTCTTATCTTAGGTTTAGTATTGTCTATGTTTTTGTTATCTAGTTGTACTAAATTAGATAATATAACTGAATCAGAAGAAGAGGAAGAAATACTGGAACATGTCTTTTCATCTTTAAGTGGTTTAAAAACTAGTGAAGATAGAATAAAGGAAAGACCAGTAGCAATTATGTTTGATAATCATCCTAATGCCAGGTGGCAATCAGGTTTAAGTGATGCTGAATTAGTCTATGAGTTTAAGGTGGAACATCCTTATACAAGGTATATGGGGATATACTTAATTGGGGAACCAGAATTATTAGGGCCTATAAGAAGCTCTAGACCTTATTTTGTAACTACTTTATTAGAATATGATTCTATTTATGTAAGGGCAGGTGGAAGCCAAGAAGCAGAAAAGAAGATTAAAGAATTAAATATATCAGACATTAATGGTGTTTCTGATTCTATGGAATATTTTTGGAGAGAGTCTAGCACTGGTAAAGAAAGTCCCCATAATTTGTATACTAGTATGGAATTTATAAGGAAAGCTGAAAAGGAAAAGGGATATAATAAACAAAATAATTTTCAAGGATTTAGATTTAATGAAGAAATTATAGCTATAGATGGTTTTGATGTAAATAATATTGAAATTAAATATAATAAAAGCAATACAACCAAATATGTATTCGATAAAGGTAAAGGTAATTATACTAGGTATAAAGATGGAGAACTCCATATAGATGAGTCTAATGAAGAACCTATAATTGCAACTAATATAATAATTCAACAAGTAAATTCTAATGTAACAGATGAAGAGGGAAGACTTGATATGACATTAATTGGTGAAGGAAATGGTATTTTTATTACTCAGGGAAAAGGTATGTTTATAACCTGGGAAAAAGAATCAATTTCAGAAAAAACTTATTTTTATGATGATTTAGGAGAAGAACTAAAACTAAATCCAGGTACTACTTGGATACAGGTAACAGATATTGACCCCGATTTAATAATTAACTAGAGGTGATTACATGGACAAAAAGAAACTAATAAAAAAGGCTTTAGAGGCAAAAGAAAAAGCATATGTTCCTTACTCTAAATTTCATGTAGGAGCGGCTGTTCTTACGGACAAAAATGAAATATATACTGGATGTAATATTGAAATAGTTTCATATTCTCCAACATTATGTGCAGAGCGTACAGCTATATTTAAAGCAATTTCAGAAGGTGAGTTAAAAATAAAAGCCATTGCAGTAGTAGGAGATTCTGAATATACTTATCCTTGTGGAGTTTGTAGGCAGGTTATTAGGGAATTTGGAAAAGATGCACTAATAATAATAGCAGATTCAGAAGATGATTATAAAGAATATTCCTTAGATGAATTATTACCCTATAGCTTTGGACCAGAAGATTTAGAAAAAGATGAGAAATAGGAGTGAAACAATGTACAGGTCAGGTTTTATAACAGTAATTGGTAGAGCAAATGTAGGAAAATCTACTTTATTGAATAGTATAATAGGTGAGAAAATATCAATAATTTCTGATAAACCTCAAACTACAAGAAATAAGATACAATGTGTTTATACAGAGGAAGATTATCAAATAGTATTTTTAGATACCCCAGGAATACAAAAACCAAAAAATCAACTGGGAAAATATATGCTAAAAGTATCAAAAAGTACTTTGGAAGAAGTAGATCTTATAACAGTGTTAGTAGATGAAAGCTTGAGAACTGGACCAATTGATAAGTATATATTTGAAGAAATGAAATATATAAGTACTACTAAAATACTTTTAATTAATAAAATCGACAAATTAGAAGATAAAGATATTCTTAATTTAATAGATAAATATAAAGGATTGAACATATTTGATGAAATTATTCCTATATCGGCTATGGAAAATATAAATATAAATGAATATTTAACCATATTAAAAGAATATTTACCAGAAGGACCAAAATATTTTCCAGAGGATATGATTACTGATCAACCACAAAGCTTTATTATAGCAGAGATTATTAGGGAAAAAGCTTTGTTTTATTTAAAAGAGGAAATTCCCCATGGGATTTTTGTATCTATAGACAATATAGAGAAAAGAGAAAGTCAAGATATAGTAGATGTAGACGCAACTATTTATTGTGAAAAAGGTTCTCACAAGGGTATTATTATTGGAAAAGGTGGAAAGATGCTTAAAAAAATTGGAACTGATGCTAGAAAGGATATAGAAAAACTTTTAGGCAGTCAGATTAATTTACAACTGTGGGTAAAAGTAGAAAAGAATTGGCGAGATAAAAAAAACAAGCTAAAATATTTTGGTTATCAATAGATTGGATGTGACTTAATGCTTGTTAAATCAGAAGGAATAGTACTAAAAGAGATACGTTTTAAAGATACTAGTAAAATACTTACTATTTTTTCTAAAGATTTTGGAAAAATTCATGCTATGGCCAAAGGAGCCTATAGGCCTAAAAGTCAATTAACTGGATGTACTCAAGTATTTGGTTATAGCGATTTTACATTTTTTAAAGGGAGAAATTTTTATCATATAAATCAGGGAGATATAATAAATTCCTTCTATGATTTACGAGAAAATATGGAAAGACTTATGTATGGTTCTTATATATTAGAATTAGTAGAATATTCTATAGTAGAGGAAGAGCCAAATGAAAAACTTTTTTTGCTTTTAGTAAAAGGATTAAAAGTACTATCTAAATTAGAAAAGGATTTTTTAAAGTTTGTAATAGCTTTTGAATTAAAGTATATTTCTTTTTTAGGATATAGGCCTTATTTAGATAAGTGTGTAATATGTGGAAATAATAATTACAATAGAGTAAAATTTAGTTATCATCAAGGTGGTATAATATGTGATAAATGTTTTGAGACAGAGCCATATTGTAAAAATATTGATAGAAATGTAATTATGCATTTAAAACAATTGTTGTATTCGCCTTTAGATAAGCTAGAATCCATTAAAATTCCTAAAGATGTCATGAGTAACTTACATGAAATCATGGTAAAATATATATTAATAAATATTGAAAAAGATAACTTTAATTCATTGAACTTAATCGAAACTATTACAAAAAATGGAGGAATATAATATGGATATATCTCTTGAGGATATTGATAAAGTAGTAAAAAGAACAAACGTAAGCTATGGAGAGGCAAAAGAGGCTTTAGTGGGAAATGATGGGGATGTGATAAAGACAATTATTTATATAGAACAACAACAAAAAACTTGGGGCGAAAATTTGACTAATAAAGGGGAAGAAATAACCGATAAAGTTAAAGAGATTCTTAGAAAAGGAAATGTAACCAAAATAATAGTAAAAAAAGATAATGAAATAATTATGAATATTCCAATAACAGCAGGAGTAATAGGAAGTATAGTGGCAGCACCAGCGGCCTTATTAGGATTGGGTGCAGCGATGCTTTCAAAATGCGAAATTGAAATAATGAAAGAAGATGGGAAAATAATTAATGTAAATGAAACTCTAGAAAAAGATAATAAGTGAAAAGGTATATGGCTATTGACAATAAGCTTGTTTTTTGCTAAATTATATTCTATAGACAAATTTTTATAAAGCCACAATGAGAGAATACCTATTTAAGGGTATTAAATAGGGTGGAATCGCGGAAGAAACCTTTCGTCCCTATATAGGGATGTAAAGGTTTTTTGTGCTACATAGTACTAAATGGTATAAATTAGGGAGGAAGATAAAATGTTTTTCCAAGATTTAATGTTGAAATTATTAGATTATTGTGGGAGTAAAGGTTGCATTATTTTAGAACCCTATGACATTGAAAAAGGTGCAGGAACTATGAATCCTCATACATTTTTAAGATCTTTAGGCCCAGAACCCTGGAAAGTAGCTTATATAGAACCTTCCAGAAGACCTGACGATGCAAGATATGGAGAAAATCCTCATAGGGTTTATCAACATCATCAATTGCAGGTAATATTAAAGCCTTCACCAGAAGATGTACAGGATATATATTTAAAAAGTTTAGAGGCTATAGGTATAGAACCATTGAAACATGATATTAGATTTGTAGAGGATAATTGGGAAGCACCTACATTAGGAGCATGGGGCTTAGGTTGGGAAGTATGGCTAGATGGTATGGAAATCACTCAGTTTACTTATTTTCAACAAGTTGGAAGTATAGATTGTGAACTTGAATCAGCGGAATTAACTTATGGCCTTGAAAGAATAGCAATGTATATTCAAGATGTTGATAATATATTTGACATACAATGGAATAAAGATATTAAATATGGGGATATATTTAAACAAGCGGAATATGAACAATCAGTCTATAGTTTTGAAAAGGCAGATATTCATGCATTAATAAAATTATTTAATATGTATGAAAAAGAGGCACAAGAATGTATAGAATCTGGGTTAGTAATGCCTAGTTATGATTATGTCTTGAAATGTAGTCATATTTTTAATGTCTTAGATGCTAGAGGAGCTATTAGTGTTAATGAAAGAACCCATTATATATCTAGAGTTAGAAATATAGCTAAATTAGTGGCTGCAGAATATTTAAAGGAAAGAGAGAAAATGAATTACCCTCTTCTTAAAAAAGGAGGTAATAGAAATGAATAAATATTTATTAGAAATAGGGGTGGAAGAATTACCAGCAAGATATGTTGACCTTGCTTTAGAACAACTTAAGGAAAAAGGGGGTCAACTTCTAAAAAAAGAGAGAATAGGATATGAAAATATTTCAGTTTATGCAACTCCCAGACGTCTAGTATTAGTAGTGGATGGTATAGCTGAAGAACAAGAAGATCTAGAAATATTAAATAGGGGTCCAGCTAAAAAAATTGCCTTTGACGAAGATGCTAATCCTACAAAAGCTTTAGAAGGTTTTATGAGAGGCCAAGGTGTAACTATTGAAGAAATAATCCTTCAAGACTATAAAGGGGAAGAATATGTTTATGCAAATAAAATTATGAAAGGAAAGCTTGTTAATGAGATACTTAAAGATAAGATTCCAGGTTTAATAAAAAGTATTCAATTTCCAAGATCTATGAAATGGGGGGGGAAAAATTTAAGGTTTGCTAGGCCTATAAGGTGGATACTTTCAATTTTAAATGATAAAGTAATTAATTTTAAATTAGAAGGTATTGTAGCAAATAATTTTACAAGAGGCCATAGATTTTTAGGAAGTAATAATATAGTGATTAACCATGTTGATGAATATTTCGATAAGTTAAAGGATAATTATGTAATAGTAAATCAAAATGAGAGAAAAGAAATAATAGAATATGGTTGTAATAAATTAGCTAAAGAAAAAGGAGGGAATCTACAGCCTGATGAAGAATTGTTAAATGAGGTGGTAAATATTGTAGAATACCCTACACCTATAATTGGTCGAATTAAAGAGGAATACTTAAGGCTCCCCAAAGCAGTTGTGGTAACTCCAATGAAAGAGCAATTAAGATATTTCCCAGTAGAAGATGATAAAGGTAAATTACTTCCATATTTTATTACTATTAGAAATGGAAATGATGAGTATTTAGATATGGTTATAAAGGGAAATGAAAAAGTATTAGGAGCGAGATTAGAAGATGCTAAGTTTTTCTATTTGGAAGATATAAAGAAACCTTTAGAAGGGTATGTAGAAAATTTAAAAACTACAATATTTCAAGAGGAATTAGGAACTTTATATGATAAGACTATTAGAGTTCAAAAATTAGCTATAAAGATAGGTCAATATCTAGAGGTAGGAGAAGAAACACAAAAGAATATTAAAAGGGCAGGATATTTGTCCAAAGCCGATTTAGTTACTTCTATGGTAGATGAATTCGCTGAATTGCAAGGAACCATGGGTAGACAATATGCCATGAATTCTGGTGAAAATGAAATTGTGAGTTTATCCATATATGAACAATATTTACCAAAGTTTTCTGGTGATAAATATCCAACTACAACAGCTGGCTCAGTACTTAGTATAGCTGATAAATTAGATACAATATCAGGTAGTTTTGCAATAGGTATACACCCTACAGGTTCTCAGGATCCCTATGGCTTAAGGAAGCAGGCTTTAGGTATTATAAACATCTTACTTGATAAAAAAATGAACCTATCTCTGGGAGAGATTATTGATTATGCACTATATATTTATGTGGACGAAAATGGTTTAATTTTTGATTATGAAGAAAAGAAGAAAGAAATACAAGGCTTTTTTAAGAATAGAATTAGGAATTTATTCATATACATGGGCATGAGATATGATATAGTAGATGCAGTATTAGAGACAAATATAGATGATGTATATGATTTAAAATTAAGAGCAGATAAGTTAAGCCTGTGGTTAGACAAAGAAGAAATAGAGGAAACTTTAGTGGCTTTTAATAGAGTATCAAATATTGCTAAAAAGGCAGAAAATGATGAAGTAATTAAAGAGTTGCTAATAGAAGAAGAGGAAATCAATTTGTATGAAAGCTTTAACCGAGTGGAAGAAGAAGTATTGAAATTATTGAATAATAAAGAGTATGACAAAGCCTTAGAACAATTTAGCAGTATCAAAGAACCAATTGATAAATTCTTTGACCAAGTAATGGTAATGGTTGATGATGATGAAGTTAGAAACAACCGATTAGGATTACTTAAGAAAATATTCAATACAATGCTTATGATTTGTGATTTATCAAAAGTAGTTTATAAATAAAGATCACAAGATAGGGTGGTGATTGATATTCAATTAAACGATAGACAGGAAAAAATAATAGATATTGTGAAAAATAATCAGCCTATTACAAGTGAAGCTATTGCAAAAAGGCTTAAGCTTACAAGAGCTACCCTAAGACCAGATTTAGCTATTTTAACAATGTCAGGAATATTAGATGCTAGACCAAATGTAGGTTATTTTTATACTGGAAAGACAGCCCTAAGTTTCTTTTCAGATAAAATAAAAGGTATAAAAGTAGATGAAGTAAAATCGGTACCTATAATTGTGGATGAAGAAACTAGTCTTTATGATGCAATAGTAACCTTATTTCTAGAAGATGTGAGTTCTATAGTTGTAACATCTAATGGATTATTAACAGGTGTAATATCTAGAAAAGATTTTCTGAAAAATGCCATTGGAGGATTAGATTTAGAGAAAATTCCTGTAGGTGTAATTATGACTAGGATGCCAAATATTGTTATGGCTTTTTCAGATGAAAATATACTTGAAGCTGCTATAAAGATAATAGATCATGAAATAGATAGTCTTCCTGTAGTAGAAGAAGTGAAAACTAAAGATGGAGAAATAGGTTATAAAGTCCTAGGAAGAATTACTAAGACCACTATAGCAAGGTTATTTGTTGAACTTGGGAAAAATGATTAGGGGGGTCACATATGAAGAAGAATATTATAGTTTATATAGTATCGGACTCCATTGGAGAGACTGGTGAACAAGTAGCTAAAGCTGCTGTAAGCCAATTTAGTCCAGAACAATATGAATTTAGAAGATTTCCATATATTATAGAAGAGGAACAAATGGCAGAAATACTAGAAGAGGCTAAAAATGAAAATGCCATTATTGTTTTTACAATAGTTATAGAATCTTTAAGGAAATTTATTATACGGGAAACGGAAAGACTTGATATACCAACTGTTGATTTAATGTCTCCAGTATTGACAGCTATTGAAGAGGTACTTGGATATCAACCTAAGAGGGAATCAGGTTTAATTAGAAGGCTAGATGAAAAGTATTTTAAAAAGGTAGAAGCTGTAGAATTTGCAGTAAAATATGATGATGGGAAGGATTCAAGGGGAATAAAAAAAGCAGATATTATTTTAGTTGGTGTGTCTAGAACTTCTAAAACACCATTAAGTATGTATTTGGCTCACAAGAATTATAAGGTAGCAAACGTGCCTTTAGTACCAGAGGTACCCCCGCCTGAAGAATTGTTCTTAAAAGATATAAGAAGGGTTTTCGGTTTGGTGGCAAATCCTATTAAACTAAATAAAATAAGGCAGGAAAGATTAAAATCACTAGGTCTTAGTAACAATGCTAATTATGCAAGTATAGAAAGAATTAAAACAGAACTTGAATATTCTAAGAGAATAATGGATAAACTTAATTGCAAGACTATAGATGTATCAAATAAGGCAGTAGAAGAAACTGCAGGAATGATTATTGATATTATGAAAGAAAACTTTGGAGAGGAAATGTTTAGATAGAAGTGTTGTTAAGGCAGCACTTCTTTTATTGTCTAGGTAAGTATATTTTTTATACAATAGAAAGAATAAAAATAATAAAGGATTATAGGCAAGTTTGTTGTATATATTAGTGATAGGTTTTATTATTTAAAACTTGGAAAAGGGGTAAATATATGAACATTAGACAAGGAATTGAAGAGTTAGAGAAAGATACTTTGTCTGTTCAAGCTATATTTAGTAGTAATACAAAAGGTAGGTTAATAAAGGAAGGAAAATGTAAAGTTAGGACAGAGTTCCAAAGGGACAGAGATAGAGTTATTCATTCTAAAGCCTTTAGAAGATTAAAACATAAAACTCAAGTATTTATAGCTCCTGAAGGAGATCATTATAGAACAAGACTTACTCATACCTTAGAAGTTGCCCAAATATCCAGAACTTTAGCAAGAGCTTTAAAATTAAATGAAGATTTAACAGAAGCCATAGCCTTAGGTCATGATTTAGGGCATACACCCTTTGGACATACAGGTGAGGCTGTATTAAATAAATTACATCCAAAAGGTTTTAAACATAATGAACAAAGTTTAAGGGTTGTAGATATTTTAGAGCATAATAAAGATAAAATAGGGCTAAATTTAACCTATGAGGTAAGAGATGGAATATTGAATCATTCAGGAAATAATAAACCTAAGAATCTAGAAGGGGAATTAGTTAGAATTGCAGATAGAATTGCTTATATAAACCATGATATTGATGATGCTATAAGAGCTAGAGTAATTTCTAAAGAACAGTTGCCAGAGGAGTGTATTAAAATATTAGGCGAGACCCATGGAGAACGTATAAATACAATGATTTTAGATATTATTGAGGAAAGCTTATGTAAAAAAGAAATTAGAATGAGTAATTTAATAAATTATAATACTGAAAAGCTAAGGGATTTTATGTTTGAAAATGTTTATTTAGATAAAGATGCAAAAAAAGAAGAAGAAAAAGCAAAATATATTATTACACAAATATATAATTATTACACCAACAATTTAAATAGATTGCCTAGGGATCATATTAGTTTTTATGAAAAAAACAATTTACCTAAGGATGATATGGTATGTGATTATATAGCAGGTATGACGGACAGGTATGCTATTAAAACTTTTTATAATCTTTTCATACCTAAACCTTGGGAAAAATATTAAAAAGAAGGATTATTAACTTTTATGTCGAATATATGAAGGTGATTTGTTATGTCAGCAAATATAAGTGAAGAAACTATAGAAAGAATTCGTTCTAGTAATGATATAGTCCATATAGTATCTCAATATCTTGATTTGAAACGGACAGGCTCTAATTATGTAGGATTATGTCCTTTTCATAGTGAAAAGACTCCATCTTTTACAATAACACCATCAAAGCAATTTTATCATTGTTTTGGTTGTGGCGAAAATGGAGATATAATTAGTTTTATTATGAAGATGGAAAATTTAGCCTTCCCTGAAGCTGTTAAATTATTAGGAGATATGGCAGGAATAACAATTGAAGAAAAATCTGTAGATGTGAAAAAACAAAAAGAGAAGCAAAAATTTTATAACTTAAATCGAGAAGTAGCAATATTTTATTTTAAAAATTTACAACAGGATAAATTAGCACAAAAATATTTAGCAGATAGGTCTATTGGGAAAAGTACTATTAGAAACTTTGGATTAGGATATGCATTAAATCAATGGAATAGCTTAGAAAATTATTTATTAAGTAAAGGATATGAAGAAACAGATATAGAAAAGGCTGGATTAATATCTAAAAGGAAAAAAGGTAATGGATATTATGATAAATTTAGAGACAGAATAATGTTTCCTATTTTTGACACTAAAAATAGAATAATAGGTTTTGGTGGAAGGGTTATTAATGATTCAAAGCCTAAGTATATAAATTCACCAGATACACTAATATTTATAAAAGGGAATAATTTATATGGTCTTAATTTGGCTAATAAGTATTCAAAAAGGGAAAGGGTGGTTTTAGTAGAAGGATATACAGATGTTATTTCCTTATTTAATAATGGAATTAGATATGGAGTTGCAAGCTTAGGAACTGCTCTTACAAAAAATCAAGCTAGGTTACTCAGAAGATATGGGGATAATATATATATATGTTATGATTCTGATGAAGCAGGACTTAAGGCTGCATTTAAAGCAATTAACATTTTCAAGGAGATAAATATAAATGCAAAGATAATTTTACTACCTAAAGGGGAAGATCCTGATGAATATATCAACAAATATGGAAAGGACAAATTTGAAGAGTTAATTGACAAGGCCCTAAATTATATTGATTATACAATCTTTTTAAATAAAAGAAAATATAATCTAGATATAGTAGAAGAAAAGATAATGTTTACTAAAAACATTGCTAAAGTTCTTAAGAAAGTAAAAAGTCCTATTGAGCTAGATGCATATGTGGATAAGGTTTCTATGGATACGGGGATAGCAAAAGAAGCTATTAAAAATGAAGTTTATGGTAGAAATATAAATATCCAAAAAAAACCACAGAATAAGTATAGTAAGAGCAATTATAGAAATACTAAAAAGGAAATAAACCCTGTAGAATCTGTTCTAGAGGCAGCTCATTTAAATGCGGAGAAAAGTTTAATAAAGTTAATTATTGAAAATAAGGATATATATAATAAGGTTAATGTTTTAATAAAGCCTAAGGATTTCATGAATTTAGAATGTAGAGAGATTGGCAATCTTGTATATGATTTGTATGAAGAAGAAAATATTATAGAAAAAGATTATTTGGTAGAAAATTTAAAGGGTACAAAAGGTATAGACATTGATAATGTAATAGAAATACTAAATATGGACATTATTATACCAAATGATTCTGTTAATAAATTAATTGAAGATTTAATTGATACTATAAATTATTCTAAACTTAAGATTCAGAGAAAAAATATTATGAAAAAAATCCATGATATAGATAATAAGAAAGAAAAGGATGAAGGAGATGTTAAGATATTAAAGGAATTGAGCCTGAAGTTATTAAAAATAGACAGGGAGTTGAAACTACATTCATAGTTTTGCTGAAGGGAGGGAGTTTAAATGACTCAGAATGCAAAAAAAACTAAGGAAGAGAAGATGGAAGCAATTAAGAAACTAATGGATGAAGGTAAAAAGAGGGGCATGTTTACCTATAAAGAGATTATGGACTGTTTAGGGGAAATTGACTTGAGTTCTAAACAAATAGATGATATATATGAAAAATTTGAAGATATAGGTATTGATATAATAGATGAAAATGAATATGAAGAAAATATTGAAATTAAAGAGGATAAAGAAAAGTCTAAAAATAAAAAGGTAAGTATACCCCTTACTAAAGGAACAAATGTAGACGATCCCGTTAGGATGTATTTAAAGGAAATAGGGAAAATTCCACTTCTTACAGCAGAGGAAGAGGTTGCATTGGCAAAAAGAATGGAAGAAGGCGATGAAGAAGCAAAGAAAGAGTTGGCAGAAGCAAATTTAAGGTTAGTGGTAAGTATTGCTAAGCGATACGTTGGAAGAGGAATGCTATTTTTAGATTTAATTCAGGAAGGTAATTTAGGTCTTATGAAAGCTGTAGAAAAATTTGATTATAAAAAAGGTTATAAATTTAGTACCTATGCTACCTGGTGGATACGTCAAGCTATAACTAGGGCTATTGCGGATCAAGCAAGGACAATAAGAATTACTGTCCATATGGTGGAAACCATTAATAAACTTGTACGAGTTCAAAGACAGTTGGTTCAAGATCTAGGTAGAGATCCAAATCCTGAGGAAATAGCATCAGAGATGGATTTAGAAATAGAAAAGGTTAGAGATATAATGAAGATTGCTGAGGAACCAGTGTCATTGGAAACTCCTATAGGAGAAGAAGAGGATAGTCAATTAGGCGATTTTATTGAAGATGAACAGGTTCAAGCTCCAGTAGACGCAGCAACTTTTACCATGTTGAGAGAACAACTTATGGAAGTTTTAGAAACCTTAACCCCAAGAGAACAAAAAGTATTGAGGTTAAGGTTTGGAATTGATGATGGAAGAGCTAGAACTTTGGAAGAAGTAGGAAAAGAATTTGACGTTACTAGGGAAAGAATAAGACAAATAGAAGCGAAAGCTTTAAGAAAACTTAAACACCCTAGCAGAAGCAAGACACTTAAAGATTTTTTAGAGTAGATTAAAGATTCGCTAAAAGAGCGAGTCTTTAATCTTCATTATTTTATTGTATATTTTTATTTATTTTATTTAGAGAGGAAGAAAAAATATGAACATATCTAATAGATTACTAACTATAGCAAATTTTGTTCCTAAAAATTCAATAGCAATAGATATAGGAACCGATCATGGCTATATACCAGCCTATTTAATAATGAATAATATAAGTAAAAAGGTAATAGCCACAGATATTAGTGAGGAATCTTTAAATAAGGGTAAGAATTACATAAAGGGTTTAAAACTTGAAAATGAGATAGAGACAAGAATTGGAGATGGGTTTGAAGTATTAAAATCTTTTGAAGCTGATACAGCAATTATTGCGGGTATGGGAGGACTTCTTATAGCTGATATATTAGAAAGTAGAAAGAATATTTCTAGAACTATTACACATTTTATATTACAGCCTATGGTTGCTTCAAATAAATTGAGAGAGTATTTATATAATAATAATTTTGAAATATTAGATGAAAAGCTTGTTAAAGAAGGAGAAAAATTTTATGAAGTAATCTATACAAAGCATGGTAAAGGTTATATAGAAAAAGATATTTATTTTGATATAGGAAAAAAACTTGTGGAAAATAAAGATCCATTATTAGAAGAATTTATTAACTATAAAATAAAACTTGCAGAAAATATATTAGATAAAATAGAGGATAAAACTACCTTAAAAAGTAAAGAAAGAATGAAGGCGCTAACAGAGGAAATTGAAAAATATAAGGAGGTGCTAATGTGTGTTAAAGGCTAAAGAAATTATTGGAATTTTAGATAATTGGGCTAAACCTTATTTAATTGATAGCTGGGATAATACAGGATTTCAAATAGGGGATCCAAACAAAAAAGTTGAAAAGATTTTGCTAGCTTTAGATTTAGATAATAAAGTCCTAAGGAAGGCTAAGGAAATTAAGGCGGATATGATTATTAGCCATCATCCCATTATTTTTGAACCTATAAAGAAAATTACTACAACAGGCTATAAAGAGAAATTAATATATGATATTATAAAAGAAGAGATAGTCGTATACAATGCCCATTCAAATTTAGATTTAGCTATTGGAGGGGTTAATGATACCTTTGCAGAATTATTGGGGTTAGAAGATGCAGAAGTACTTAGTACTTCTTATATCGAGCCTTTATATAAAATAGCAGTAGGCGTGCCAGAAAGTTATGCAGATAAAATTAGAAATGTTTTAGGAGAATCTAATGCCGGATGGATAGGGAATTATAGTCATTGTACTTATAATTCCGAAGGATTTGGAACCTTTATGCCTAGAGAAGGCACAAACCCCTTCATAGGTGAAGCTAATAAACTAGAGAAAGTGAATGAAATTAAAATAGAAACAATTGTAGAAGAAAAAAACCTAAAGAAAGTTATAAATAAAATGATAAAAGCCCATCCCTATGAAGAAGTAGCTTATGATATTTATCCTTTAAAAAATAAGAATAAGGAATATGGATATGGAAGAGTAGGAAATATAGAAGAAATGCTATTAAAAAATTTTTTAGATTTGGTAAAAGAAAAACTAGATGTAAATCCTATAAGAGTTCATGGATATAAGGACAAAACTATTAAAAGAGTTGCTATTTGTGGCGGAAGCGGGGCTAATTTTAT
>Ga0079226_10001123_pt1 | contig 20319 bp, 17 predicted proteins | sample Poulit2014_FD_76345 | JGI IMG/M metagenome (GOLD analysis project Ga0079226, IMG submission 76345) | Agricultural soil microbial communities from Georgia to study Nitrogen management - Poultry litter 2014 | ecosystem: Environmental > Terrestrial > Soil > Agricultural land | place: USA: Georgia... | reverse complement strand
ATCTAAGTATGGATTACCGACTTGTAAATAAAAAGGGATTGTTGGATATCTATGATGTATCATTTTAGCGAATTCATAATCTTGATCGTCAAAAACGACAACTTTTAAATTTAACGAATCAGGCATACATTTTTCTATAACTTCATCCAAAATAGTGAGGTTCGGTTTCATTTTTGAACTTGGAGGTTTTGGACTAATAGTTAAGTCATCAATTTGTGTCATCCATGGTTGGAATTTACTACCTTGTGTTTCTAGTGCACTCTTAATATTTTTAGTTTCAAAAAGCTCTAATAATTCTTGAATACCTTTAATGAGTGCAGGATTGCCTCCTGAAATTGTTACGTGATTAAATGATTCACCAGCAATTTCATATAATGAAGCGTAAATCTCTTCGGCAGTCATCATGCGGATATCCGCCTTAGCGCTACCATCCCACGTAAAGCTAGAATCACACCAACTACAACGATAATCACATCCAGCTGTGCGTACAAACATTGTTTTTCGTCCAATGACATGGCCTTCACCTTGTATTGTCGGTCCGAAAATTTCTAAAACTGGAATCTTACTCATTGTTATGCTCCTTTGGTCTATATATAACGTAACTTGTTGGGGTTTCTCTAACGTAGACTTGTAAACATTTTGGTTGGTTGTCTCGTTCATCTAATGATGCTTGTACCATTTCATAAATTGTTTGTGCAACGATTTCTGTCGAAGGACTTTTACCTTTAAATTGAGGTAAATCATTGAGTAGATAATGATCAAATTGATCATGAACTAATTTTTTTAATTCACTGAAATTCACTAGGAAACCATTATGGTCTAGTACATCTCCGCCAATTGTTAAATTGACAAAATATGTGTGACCGTGAGTGCGCATACATTTACCTGCATCTTCGCTTGGTATATAGTGAGCTGCAGAAAAGTTGAAATCTTTGTTGAGTTCGAAAGTGTATGGATGTTGAACGCTAGGATAATTTTGTTGGAACATATTATTCCGCTCCTTTTTCTCTTAAATAAGCGTGTAAACCTCTTGCTCTTAATTTACAAGAAGGACAATCACCGCATCCTTCGCCGACGATGCCATTGTAACAAGTGAGGGTGTTATATCTAATGTAATCTAGTACGCCGAGTTCGTCACTTAACGCCCAAGTTTCTTTTTTGTCTAGCCACATCAATGGTGTGTGAATGACGAAGTCTTTATCCATAGATAAAGATAACGTGACATTCATAGATTTGATAAAGCTATCTCTACAATCAGGATACCCTGAAAAATCAGTTTCACAAACACCAGTAATAATATGCTTCGCATTTGTTTGATAAGCTAAAGCGCCTGCGAATGACAGGAATAAAAGATTTCTTGCAGGTACAAATGTATTAGGCACACCGTCTTCATCAACTTCAATATTCATATCATGTTGTGTTAATGCATTTGGCGTGAGTTGTGATAATAAAGACATATCTAATACATGATGCTTTATGTTATGGGTTTCTGCGATTTGCTTGGCAACTTGAATTTCTGTATCGTGTCTTTGGCCATATTCGAACGTAACTAATTCGACTTCCTCGTAATATTTTTTTGCCCAAAATAAACATGTCGTACTATCTTGACCTCCGCTAAATACAACGATGGCTTTTTTGCTATTTAAAGATTGTTGCGTCATATATCTTGCACTCCTTAATCATGTCATACTAGCTTTTCTTATGTACGCTATGACGGCATAAAAAAACGTCTATCCCATATAAAAAGATAGACGTTGTTTATGTGTCTAGTTTTTTATAGAGGGTGTCAGCTAGGAACCTCTTTATATTCATTTATATCGTGATAAGAATAATACATTTAAGCTGTAAAATCAAGGTGAGATTTGTGATAATAAGTATAATAGAAATTGAGAGATATTTGAAGAGGTGAGGTAATGATCTTAATCATTGATAATAAAGATTCATTTACATATAATATCGTGGACTATATTAAACGGGGGTTTGAAGGGGAAGTGCGGGTTGTAGACGTTGAAAATATATCTATTCAAAAAGTTAACCAAATTTTGCCAGATGCTATAGTTATTTCTCCTGGACCTGGATCACCTGATGATTATCCTGTTTTAAATGAAGTGTTAAAAGTATTTTTTAAACGAGTGCCCATTTTAGGTGTGTGTTTAGGTTTTCAGCAAATTATAAATTATTTTGGTGGAGACATTATTAAAGGAATTAAACCTATTCATGGACATACCACGCAAATACATCATAATGGCAAGGGTATATTTAAAGATTTACCAAAATCATTTAATGTTATGAGATATCATTCTTTAATTGCAGACCATAATACATTTCCAAACGCTTTAGAAATAACAGCATCAAACGAAACAGGTGTCATCATGGCATGTGCACATAAAATATTTCCTGTTTATGGCGTACAATATCATCCTGAATCTATGCTCAGTGAATATGGCATCGAGCAAGTAAAATTATTTATAGAAATTGTGGAGGCGTCTCATGCAAATACAATTTAATTATCGTTATTTATTAGATGAAGACCAATATGAAACATATCGTTATAAACTCACGCATTGTAAGAATAAACAAATCGCTTATCAGTTGGAAGAAGTAGGAAAAGTGATAGACTTTGCAGAAACATATCAACAACAAGGTTATTATGTAGCATTATATTTACCGTATGAAGCGGCGCCTTTTTTTAATAAACAGATGGCCACAGTACAAATAAATGATAAATATGTTTATGCAGCTGCTTACGCTTTTGATAAAAAAGAAGACATGTCATCCAGTCGTAATAACAAATCATACATCCAAAAGTGTAAATTCAAATTTCAATTAAATGAGTCCCAATTAATATCCCATATTAGAAACGTTCAATCTGCAATTGTAGAAGGCAATACATATCAAGTGAACTATACCACACGTCTTATAGATAAAATCCATTATCCTATTTCTACATTATATGAAGTACTACAATGTGAAAATCATGGTTTTTATTCGGCATTGATTGATACTGATGAAGTGCAGTTGGCATCATTATCGCCAGAATTATTTTTCCAAAGAGGTCCGTTTAAATCTAGAGACAATACATTGCTAAGTAAACCAATGAAAGGGACTATAGCGAGAGGTTTAACCGAAGCCCAAGATCAACAAAATTACCAGACACTGATGCACTCTTCCAAAGATAAAGCTGAGAACGTCATGATTGTTGATTTGTTGAGAAATGATATGAGTCGAATTGCGCAGACAGGTACAGTTAAAGTATATAAACCTTTTAATATCGAACGATATAATACGGTGTTTCAGATGACATCAATGGTGGTTGGGCATTTGTATCAAGAAACTCCGCTTATGCATGTATTAAAAGCGTTATTCCCATGTGGTTCCATTACAGGAGCCCCTAAAATTAATACAATGAAATATATTAAATTGTTAGAACAGACACCAAGACATGGCTACTGTGGTACTGTTGCACTATTATTGCCAAGTGGAAAATCTATATTCAATGTACCCATTCGAACAATTCAATATATAAACAATCAAGCAATATACGGAGTGGGCGCTGGTATCACAATAGATTCTATTCCTGAAGCAGAAGTACAAGAATTTAAGGATAAAACTAAAATACTGGAGAGGTTATAATGCAATTATTCGAAACAATGCGATTAGCAGAAGGTAAGTTTTCGAGGTTATCATACCACAAAGCAAGGATTAAACAGGCATCAGCTCAACTGGGGTTTGTGTATGACGAAAATGAATGGGAGCAATTAATTGAAACGCTAGTAAATAAGTATACTACAGGAGTTTACCGCGTAAAGGTGTTGTTAAACGAATCTGGCTCTTTAGACTATGTTGTTGCAGAATTATTGGTTAAGAACAAATTTACAGCAAAATTGACTCCATTAACAAGTGATGTAAATAAGAAAAAACTCACACATAAAACGACAGATAGAAAACATTTAGAACATAATCATCATACTGATCTTGTGCTGTTATACGATAGAAATGGAAAGCTATTAGAGTTTGACATAGGCAACCTTATGATAAAAGAAGGCGGGCAATTTTACACACCGATATATAATGAAGATTTTTTACGCGGTTGTATGAGACAATCCCTTATAGATGATGGGAAATTATCACAAAAAGACTACACTATAAATGAATTTAAAGAAAAATTACAGAAACATGAGATACAGGTATTTCTTATAAATAGTTTACGAGAGGTTGCCGACGTTGAAATTTATCTATAGAATATAGAAAGTATAATCAGTGGCTTTACTGTTAATATAAAAGCGATTGATATTTTGAAAATGTCGTAGCAGAACAATCAGAGCATAACCCTCGATTAACTATTAGTTATATATAACTAGGCTTTTCATGAAATTAACTTTAATGATATAGCACTATACTATAAAAACTATTTACAAGAGAGTGCAGAAGTAATAAAGTAAGAATTTACAAACAGCGAGTGAGGCATAATAATGATGATATTGGTTTGGATACTGACAATTATTATAATAACCATAGTGACAAAGTGGTTTGTAAGCCGTTTGCTGAAACATCAAAAGACTTATATTGCGAAGTTCGTAATACTAGTCTCTTGCATGATTCAATTTGTGCTAGTCTATTTTTTAGTCAAAGCACTAGTGTATTATTTAGTGCAAGCATTAAATGTATTTTATCATCAGTAAGAATATAAGGGGTGAGCCTATGAAGATATATAGCCAAGGAGACCAAGCAATTGTAATTTCTATAGAAAAAGAAGTCTCTAAAGATTTGACCGAAGATTTATTAGCACTAAAAACATATTTATTAGAAAAAGACTATACTTTTATCACTGAAATTGTACCAACAGAATCAGATATGATGATTTGTTATGATGCAAGAGATATGATTAAACATCATAATATTAAGTCTCCATTTATATATATGCGTGCATTAGTACAATCTGTCCATTTAGAAATTAAACATGAAGACCAATCTGCAGAACCAATGGAAATTCCAGTGGTTTATGGTGGTGAGTTCGGGCCAGATTTAGATTCCTTATTGAGGTACTATAAATTAGATTTTGATACATTTGTGAAATTACATACCCAACCTAGTTATTTTGTATCAATGATGGGTTATACCCCAGGCTTTCCATATCTTACGGGAATGAATAAGCGTCTATATGTCAATCATACAGGTGGTGAGAAGACATTCATCCCTGCAGGTTCTGTCATTTTAGAAGGAAAGAAGACTGGTATTACTACAATAGACACTTATGGTGATTGGTTAGTCATTGGTTATACCCCGATTCGATTATTTGATCCAGAATGTACAGACTTCACTAAATTAAAATTAGGGGATAATGTTAAATTTAATGCCATAACGGAAGATACGTTGGACTTAGGAGGCTTTGAACCATGTCAATCATAATAGAAGGTGAAGGATTATTTACAAGTTTCCAAGATTTTGGTCGTAAAGGTTACGAGCATAATGGTGTGATTCCTGGAGGGGCATTAGATCCATTATCTCATGAAATTGCAAATAGACTGGTAGCTAATGATAAGCGAGAAGCTACCTTAGAAATGACAAATAGAATGGCTAGCATTCGTTTTACTGAACCTACCTTAATCGCGTTAAGCGGAGGCAGCTTCAAAGCAAAAACTGAGCATATGAAAGTATTACCAAACAAGTTATACATGATGGAAAAAGGCGATGTGCTTGCGTTTACTGAAACAAATCATACCTCTAGAGTATATTTAGCAGTTGGCGGTGGATTTGAATTGGAAGAGTGGTTAGGCTCAACTTCAACTGATTTCAAAGCGAAAATAGGAGGCTTTCATGGACGTCAGCTGAAAAAAGGCGACGAAGTCAACATGAAACGCAACTATACAGAGCGACATTTTAAATTGTTTGAAAATCTGGAAGAAAAGCATCAAACAGATTGGGGCATTGATGGCTACGCGTTATCGTTTAATTACATGTCTGACGTATTTCATGTCATTAAAAACAAAGGGACAGAAGACTTTGAACAGGAAGCACTAAGTCATTTTACACTCGGAGAATATAAAGTGACGAGTAAGGCAAATAGAGTGGGAATGTATGTAGAAGGACAACCAGTGAAAGCTTTTTATGAAGATATGCCAGCACATCAATCTGTTCAAATTGGAACGATACAAGTAAAAAGAGATGGCACGCCGATAATTTTGTTGAATGATCACTACACTTTAGGTAGCTATCCTCAAATTGGAACGATAGCGAGTTATCATTTAACTAAATTAAGTCAGAAGCATCAAGGAACAAAATTAAAATTTCAATTTATTGATATTGAGACCGCAGAAAAGAATTTGATTAAATATACAAATTGGTTAAATCAGTTATTTCATGGCATCGAGTATAGAATGCAACTAGAAATGTTGAAATGAAAAAATTAAGTATATATCATTAATGCGCTGTAACACCTCAAATTAATTTTATGGGGGTTACAGCTTTTTTTATAAGAAAATTGAAATAATCACTTTGTTTATATACGACTCTAGTCCGATTATTATAACAAACTATCAGAGTATAATTAAAAAGCATATTATTTCTTAATAATAGATTCACGTTCGATTCACAAGCATTTAATAAAGTAGTGTGAAGAGGACAAATTGCGTTGGAAAGTGTGTTTTTACTTGAAATTTGACTGAAATTGCTTTATATTTATAAATTGAACTATATGCGTTTTGTTACAAAAACATTACAAAATGATAAGAATGTGAAGGCAACGTTAATGAATATAAAAAACGTTCAATCACTTTATACAATATAGATGATTAAAATTACAAACCATAATTCGAGTTTATAAAATGAATAAATTCACCAAACTCTAGTGTATAAAATTTTCTAAGTACATACACAATTATTTAGCATTTTATGTTAATAATAAACCTAAAGAATTAACACTTGCCAACAAGGACATATGCTAATTAGATATATTAGCATTATTAACGAAATTTATTTTAGTAACTTTGCCATTTTTACTAGGTATGGATTATTTTCCAACCTATATTAATTTATATCGGGGGAAACGAACATGAGTATACACAAAAAGAAGTTAACTCTTTTTGCGTTTTTTATTCTGACGGTACTCACAGTCGCAATTAAAACGTATTTTTCATATTATGTTGATTTTTCTTTAGGTGTTAAAGGGTTAGTACAAAACTTAATCCTATTAATGAATCCATACAGTTTAATCGCTTTAGTATTGAGTGTTTTCTTGTTCTTTAAAGGAAAGAAAGCATTTTGGTTCATCTTTATTGGTGGCTTTATTTTAACTTTTTTACTATACGCGAACGTTGTTTATTTCAGATTCTTTTCTGATTTTTTAACATTTAGTACATTGAACCAAATTGGAAATGTTGATTCCATGGGTGGAGCGGTCACAGCTTCATTCAAATGGTACGATTTTGTATACTTCATTGATACAATTATTTTCCTTTTTGTATTAATATTTAAGCAAAAATGGTTAGATAAACGCGTGTTTAGTAAGAAGTTTGTGCCAGTCGTTATGGCGGCAGCTATTGCTTTATTCTTCTTGAATTTAGCTTTTGCTGAATCAGATAGACCAGATTTATTAACACGTACATTTGACCACAAATATTTGGTTAAGTATTTAGGACCGTATAATTTCACTGTCTACGATGGCGTGAAAACAATTCAAAATAACCAACAAAAGGCATTAGCAAATGAAGATGATTTAACTAAAGTATTAAACTATACAAAACAAAAACGTGTTGAGCCTAACCCAGAATATTTCGGCTCAGGTAAAAACAAAAATGTTATCAAAATTCACTTAGAAAGCTTCCAAACTTTCTTAATTAATAAAAAAGTGAACGGTGAAGAAGTAACACCATTCTTAAATGAACTTTCATCAGGAGATGCCGGGTACAGGTACTTCCCAAACTTCTTCCATCAAACTGGACAAGGTAAGACATCAGATTCAGAATTTACAATGGATAATAGTTTATATGGTCTACCACAAGGGTCTGCATTTTCGTTGAAAGGTGATAATACGTACCAAGCATTACCAGCAATACTTGATCAACAGCAAGGTCACACATCCAATGTGATGCACGGTGACTATAAAACATTCTGGAACCGTGACCAAGTATACAAACATTTTGGTGTAGATAAGTTCTACGATGCGACATATTATGATATGTCTAAAGAAAATCTTGAAAACTTAGGACTAAAAGACAAAGAATTCTTTGAAGAATCAGCTGAATATTTAGCTAAAGAAGAAGAGCCATTTTATAGTCATTTGATTACTTTAACAAATCACTATCCATTTACTTTGTCTCCAGAGGATGCAACAATAGAGAAGCCGAATACAGGAGATTCAACGGTAGATGGGTATATTCAAACGGCTAGATACCTAGATGAGTCTTTAGAAGAATTTGTAAATGAACTGAAGGAAAAAGGACTTTATGAAGATTCAGTTATTATGATTTACGGTGATCACTATGGTATTTCTGAAAATCATAACAAAGCTATGGAAAAAATATTAGGTGAAGAAATTACACCAGCAAAATTCACTGACTTAAACCGTACTGGTTTCTGGCTGAAAATTCCAGGCAAAGAGGGCGGAATAGACAAAACATATGCAGGTCAAGCAGATGTTATGCCGACGCTTCTCCATATAATGGGTATTGATACGAAGAACTATCTCATGATGGGTACTGACATGTTATCGAAAGAGCATAATAATACAATACCTTTTAGAAACGGTGACTTTATAACGAAAGATTATAAATATTTGAATGGTAGAATTTACGATAATGAAAATAATGAACCAGTAACAGAAGAACCAAAAGATTTTGATAAACGTAAGCAACAAGCTGAAAAAGATCTAGAAATGAGCGATAATGTTATCAATGGTGATTTATTGAGATTCTATGACAACCCAGATTTTGAGAAGGTAAAACCTTCAGAATATAAATATAAACCGGGTCCCGAAGCACAAGGAAGTAAAAAATAGTAAAAGAAAAGAGCCGATATGCCTCGTTGAGGTATGTTGGCTCTTTTTATGTTTCAATCATTTTAAATTATTGAAGTTAGAAATAATGATATTAAATTAAACAAGCTATGTGACAAGCTGTTTTGAGCGTGTACATAGCTATGAATTGAATGTAGGTTAAGTCTGATAACCGGTCTTAATTTTAAATTTCCCTTCTATCCAAGTGCAACATCTAGTATCATCATAATCGTGAAGCCTACCATTAAACTTAATGTAGCAAGGTCCGTATTATTGCTTGATTGTGAATCTGGAATAAGTTCTTCAACGACTACAAATATCATTGCGCCAGCTGCAAATGCTAAAGCATAAGGTAACATAGGTGAAACCATAATAACTGCGGCTGCTCCGATAGTGGCAAATATAGGCTCGACAATAGCTGAAGCTTGTCCGTAGTTAAAAGCTTTCCATCTAGAAGCACCAGATGCGCGTATTGGCATTGACAAAGCAGCCCCTTCTGGGATATTTTGGATGCCAATCCCAATAGCTAACCCGAGTGCTCCTAAAAATGTAGCTTGCCCATTACCAGAAGCGATACCACCAAAGGCAACCCCTATTGAAAGACCTTCAGGTATATTGTGTAACGTAATTGCTAATACTAATAATGTATTTTTCTCGAGTTTTTTTGTGCCTACGCCTTCATGATATTGTTTTGTATCCTTTGTATTTGGATGTATGTGAGGAATAACTAAATCCAAAGCACGTATAAATAAACCTCCCAATATAAAGCCAATAGCAGCTGGCATCCATGGAAATGACGTGCCTTCACCGTAAGCGATGGCTGGTTGTAATAGTGACCAAAAACTAGCAGCAATCATAATACCTGCAGCAAAACCTTGCATTGAATTAAGTAATTTATCATTAACACGTTTGAAAATAAATACAGATGCCGCTCCTAACGCAGTTAGCAGCCATGTGATAAGACCAGCTATTAATGCTTGGACGTAAGGAGGTAAGTTTTGGAAAAATTCCGACATAAGCTTTGCTCCTTTGTATCATTTGAGTTCAAAAAGGTGTATAATATATAGAACTGAAATTAAGTTTAACAGAAACAATTATTATTTTCGATATTAAAAATTTTCGATATTAAAAAGGATGTAGAATGATGGAAGCATACAAAATTGAACATTTACATAAGTCATATGCGGATAAAACGATCTTTGATGATTTACATCTCTCTATTTCTAAAGGCGAAAAAATAGGGTTAGTCGGTATTAACGGTACTGGCAAGAGTACTTTATTAAAGGTGATTGCAGGATTAGACGAAGATTTCGATGCGGATATATCGCATCCCAACGCATATCGCATCCGTTATTCTTCTCAAAAGCAAGAATTTGATCGCAATATGTCTGTTTTTGAAGCTGTATTGACTTCAGAAACTAAAACACTTCAAGTCATACGTGCATATGAAGCTGCGCTGAATCAGTATAGCAAGACGCAAAGTGAAGCAGATTTACAAAAAATGATGCAAGCACAAGATGCTATGGATGCGAACCAAGCATGGGATTATAGTGCAGAAATAAAAACGATATTATCTAAATTAGGAATTCATGATACTACGAAAGAAGTGAGCGAACTTTCAGGCGGTCAACAAAAAAGAGTAGGACTTGCTAAGACATTGATTGAACAACCTGATTTATTACTGTTGGATGAACCTACCAACCATTTGGATTTTGAATCTATCAATTGGTTGATTAATTATGTGAAACAATATCCTCACACAGTACTGTTTGTAACACATGATCGTTATTTCCTAAATGAAGTATCGTCACGTATAATTGAATTGGACCGTGGAAAGTTACAAACGTATCCTGGTAACTATGAAGACTATATTGCGCAACGTGCAGAGAATGAAATCATTGAACAAAAACAACAAGCAAAACAACAGTCATTATATAAAAAAGAACTTGCGTGGATGCGTGCTGGTGTAAAAGCACGTACTACAAAGCAACAAGCACGTAAAAATAGATTTAGCGATCTAGAACAAGATGTTAAGAATCAACATCAACAAGAAAAGGGCTCTTTAAATCTCGCTTATTCTAGGTTAGGTAAACAAGTTTTTGAACTAGAAGGTTTGACTAAGCGTATTAATCAGACAACATTGTTTGAAGACATCACTCAAATTATTCAAAGTGGCCAGCAAATTGGAATTGTTGGACCTAATGGTGCTGGGAAGACTACACTACTGAATATTCTAAACAGTGAAGATCAAGCGTTTGAAGGTAGTTTGAAAATAGGTCAAACAGTTAAAGTAGCATACTTTAAACAAACTGAAGAGCGCTTAGAGCGAGATATAAGAATGATTGATTATTTAAGAGAAGAAAGCGAAGTTGCTAAAGAAAAAGATGGCACTTCAGTTTCAATTACACAATTGCTTGAACGATTCTTATTCCCAAGTTCTACACATGGTAAAAAAATATATAAATTATCTGGTGGGGAACAAAAAAGGTTATATTTACTAAGATTATTAGTGCATCAACCCAACGTGTTGTTACTAGATGAACCAACAAATGACCTCGATACTGAAACACTGACAATACTTGAAGATTATATTGAAACATTTGGTGGGGCAGTGATTACCGTAAGTCATGATAGATACTTTTTAAACAAAGTAGCACAAGAATACTGGTATATTCATGATGGTAAAATGGAACGCATTATAGGTACATTCGAAGATTATGAAATGTATAAAAAAGAACAAGATAAAACGCAAGAACAACAAAAACAACAAAAGCAACAAACTAAAATGAAAGCCCATGCGAAAAAGAAAAAGGGTTTAACTTATAAAGAAAAACAAGAATATGAAACAGTGATTGAACGCATCGAAGAAACTGAACAAAGATTAGAAACAATTGAGGAAGAGATGATTGCAGCAAGTTCAGATTATGCTAAAATCAAAGAATTAAATGAAGAACAACGACGTCTGAATCAGATATATGAAGATGATTTAGCAAGATGGAGTGAGCTAGAAGAATTAAAAGAACAATGAGGGATTTTTAACATGGAATCAACTTTAGCACATTATTTTGGCTATGACACATTCCGTCCTGGTCAAAAGGAAATCATAACAAAAGTAATGAATCATCAAAATACACTGGGTGTATTACCTACCGGTGGGGGAAAATCAATTTGTTATCAAGTTCCGGGATTAATGTTGGGTGGTACGACAATCGTTATCAGTCCTTTAATTTCGTTAATGAAAGATCAAGTTGATCAATTAAAAGCTATGGGTATACATGCAGCATACTTAAATAGTAGTTTAACTCAAAAACAACAAAAAGAAATAGAAACACAACTTAAAAAAGGCGAAATTCAATTTTTATACGTAGCTCCTGAACGTTTTGATAATGCTTATTTTGTTCAAATGTTACAACAATTAACTATACCGTTGGTGGCTTTTGATGAAGCGCACTGTATTTCTAAATGGGGGCATGATTTTAGACCAAGTTATCAAGAGGTGATTCATAAAGTATTTGCATTGCCTCAAGACTTCGCTATCGTAGCGCTCACGGCAACAGCAACTATTGAAGTTCAAAAAGATATCATGGAACGTTTGAATATTAATAAAAACGATGAGATTAAAACAAGTACGAAGCGCCGAAATTTAATTTTCCAAGTGAACCCAACATATCAGAGACAAAAATTTGTGTTGGAGTATGTCAAAGAACATCAAAAAGAAGCTGGTATTATTTATTGTTCAACAAGAAAGCAAGTTGAAGAATTACAAGAAGCGTTATCCATTACAGGAATTAACAGTACAATATATCATGGGGGGCTTTCTAATAAAGAGCGTGAAGCCGCACAAAATGATTTTGTTTATGATCGTGTACGTGTCGTGGTGGCTACCAATGCTTTTGGTATGGGGATTGATAAATCCAACGTGCGATTTGTAATTCATTACAATATGCCTGGCGATTTAGAGTCTTATTATCAAGAAGCAGGCCGTGCAGGCCGTGATGGTTTAAATAGTGATTGTGTTTTATTATTTAGTGAACGAGATATTGGTTTGCATCAATATTTTATATCCTCGTCGAAAGCAGATGATGATTATAAAGACAAAATGGGTGAAAAACTCAATAAAATGATTCTCTACACCAAGACGAAAAAGTGCCTCGAAGCTACATTAGTACATTATTTTGAACCAAATGAAAAATTAGAAGAATGTGAACAGTGTAGTAATTGTGTACGAGAAAATAAAACATATGATATGACACATGAAGCAAAAATGATTGTTAGTTGTATCGCACGTATGAAACAAAAAGAAAGCTATAGTGTTATTATTCAAGTGTTAAGGGGTGAAGACTCTGATTACATTCGTTATTGTGATTACAATGAATTATCTACACATGGCATTATGAAGAATTACACCACTTCAGATTTGAGTCATCTTATTGATGAATTAAGATTTAAAGGCTTTTTAAATGAATACGATGAAATATTAACATGTGATAATTCTGTTAAGAGCTTATTAAGCAATGAAGTGTCAATATTCACCACACCATTTAAACGTAAAACTACGGAAAAAGTGGCTATCAATACTGTAGAAGGGGTGGATCGCGCATTATTTGATGAACTTATTGCTGTTCGTAAGCAATTAAGCGAAGATTTAAGTATCCCGCCAGTTAGTATCTTTTCTGATTTTACATTAGAAGAATTTGCTAAAAGAAAACCAGAATCAAAACAAGATATGATTGCAATTGATGGCGTTGGTAGCTATAAATTAAAACATTATTGCCCGATGTTTTTAGAAACAATTCAATCCTATAAAGCTAAAATTTAACTATATATTTAGTTTATTACGAAGCTAATACATTATATCATTAGCTTTTGTTAAACAGTACAATACTACAGCGAAGTTAATTTCAATCGAATAATATACTATGTAACAGAAAAAACATAGCTATATTTTAAGTTTGAGTTAACTTCGCTTTTATTTTTAAAATTTGGTTAGAATTTTTGAGTTACAGTCGCAAAATTTCATAAAATACTAGATTTGTACATAATATTTATGAAAGTAGGGAATAGTTGTAGTAAATGTAAATTAAGTTTACGCGAAAAATAGACATGAGAAAATGAAGGTGACAAAGTGATAGAATTTAAAAATGTAGCAAAAAGATATGGAGACAAAACTGCCGTTGATGATGTCAGTTTTAATATAAAAGAAGGCGAGTTCTTTGTGTTAATTGGACCGTCAGGTTGTGGAAAGACGACTACTTTAAAAATGGTGAATCGCTTAATTTCTTTATCGGAAGGTTATATTTATTTTAAAAATAAACCTATTAGTGATTATTCTATTTATGAAATGCGTTGGGATATTGGTTATGTATTACAACAAATTGCGCTTTTCCCACATATGTCGATTAAAGAAAATATTGCACAAGTACCACAAATGAAAAAGTGGAATGATGCAGATATTGATCAACGTGTAGATGAATTAATGAATATGGTTGGTTTAGATCCCAAGTTATATAAAAATCGAAAACCAAGTGAGTTATCAGGTGGACAACAACAACGTGTAGGCGTTATACGCGCATTGGCCGCCGATCCTCCTGTTATATTAATGGACGAGCCATTCAGTGCTCTGGACCCTATTAGCCGTGAGAAATTACAAGATGATTTGATTGCGTTACAACAAAAAATAAAAAAAACAATTATTTTCGTAACGCACGATATTCAAGAAGCAATGAAACTCGGAGACCGTATATGTTTATTGAATGAAGGCCGTGTAGAGCAAATTGATACACCAGAGGGGTTTATCACTAATCCTAAAAATGACTTTGTGAAGCAATTTATGGGCGACGAAGTAAAACGTAATGTGAATGATATAAAATTATCCGAACTCATTGATCATCTTCCAAATATTGAAGCTGGACAAAATCATGAAAATTATCCTGTTCTTCAGAGTGACAAAGTCATAAATGATGTATATGAGTATCTAGTTGATCATGAGGGCATTATCATCAATGATACGACAGATGCAACGCAACATATATTGAAGCGAGAAGATATCTTCAAATTTTTATCTCAACTCAAAGGAGGTAGTAATGGATGAATACATTCATTAACACTCTTGTAGAGCGTAAAGGACAATTATTAACTACGATATTAGAGCATATGCAAATATCATTTATTGCGTTGTTGATAGCAACATTAATTGGTGTCCCTTTAGGTATATTACTCACTAAAACACGTAAGCTTTCTGAAATTGTGATGAATATTGCTGCTATTTTACAAACGATACCATCACTTGCTTTACTTGGTTTAATGATACCGTTATTTGGTATTGGAAAGGTACCAGCTGTTATTGCGTTAGTAGTCTATGCACTTTTACCGATTTTAAGAAATACATATACAGGTATTAATGAGGTTAACCCATCATTAATAGAAGCGGCAAAAGGAATTGGTATGAAACCAGGACGCAGATTAAGTAAAGTCGAATTACCAATTGCAATGCCTGTCATTATGGCAGGTATTCGTACAGCTATGGTGTTAATTATTGGTACAGCGACATTAGCGGCGTTAATTGGAGCAGGTGGTTTAGGTGACCTTATATTATTAGGTATCGATAGAAATGATACCTCATTAATTCTAATTGGTGCCATACCTGCTGCATTGCTAGCAATATTATTTGATTTAGCTTTACGCTTTATGCAGAAGATGTCATATAAGAAATTACTTATCTCATTAGGTGCGATAGTAATTATATTATTATTATTTATCCTTGGACCTATGTTAGCTCAAAAAGGCGAAAAAGTGACATTAGCTGGTAAACTTGGATCTGAACCATCAATAATTACAAATATGTATAAGATTTTAATTGAGGAAGAAACAGATCATACAGTTCAAGTTGAAGACGGCATGGGTAAAACAGCGTTTCTTTTTAATGCTTTAAAATCAGATGACATAGATGGTTATCTTGAATTTACTGGTACAGTACTCGGGGAATTAACAAAAGAAGACTTGAAATCTAAAGAAGAGCATAAAGTATATGAACAAGCTAAATCAAGTTTACAAAGCAAATATGATATGACGATGTTAAAGCCAATGAAATATAATAATACGTATGCATTAGCAGTGAAAAAAGATTTTGCTGAAAAGCATAATATTAAAACTATTGGTGACTTGAATAAAGTAAGTGATGAAATTAAGCCTGGTTTCACGTTAGAGTTTAATGATCGTGAAGATGGGTATCCTGCAGTGAAAAAAGCGTACGACCTTAATTTTGGTGACGTCAAAACAATGGAGCCTAAACTACGCTATCAAGCAATTGAAAGTGGAGATATTAATCTAATCGATGCATATTCAACAGATGCTGAATTAAAGCAATATGATATGGTTGTATTGGAAGACGATAAAAACGTATTCCCTCCTTACCAAGGCGCTCCTTTGTTTAAAGAATCTTACTTGAAAGAGAATCCAGAAATCAAGGCGCCTTTAAATAAATTAGAAGGCAAGATTTCTGATGAAGAAATGCAACAAATGAATTATGAGGTCACAGTGAAAAAAGAAGATCCATATGAAGTGGCTAAATCATATTTAGAAAAGCATAATTTAATCGATTAAACTCATAATGGGTTCGGATTACAAGTAATGATGGCAAAAGTTGTTTACTTGATCTGAACCCGTTCTTTATTTAATAAATGGGATGATTGGAAACGACGCATTGATTTCCAACTATTATTGGGTTTATAATAGTTATTAAGTTTTGAAATTTCTGTAAATTTAAGGAGGCCCGAAGCAACAATGAAAAAGCAAATTGAACAATTATCAGCGTATGAACCTGGCTTATCGCCGAGAGCATTAAAAGAAAGTTACGGGATTGAAGGTGAATTACATAAATTAGCCTCAAATGAAAACTTGTATGGACCATCACCAAAAGTAAATGAGGCAATTCAAACTCGTTTAGACGAGTTACAATTCTATCCTGAAACCGGATCTCCATTAATTAAAGAAGCTATCAGCAATCATTTAAATGTTGATACGTCACGTATTTTATTCGGAGCAGGACTAGATGAAGTTATATTAATGATTTCACGTGCAGTATTAACGCCTGGCGATAAAATAGTCACTAGTGAAATGACATTTGGACAATATTACCATAATGCTACAGTAGAAGCTGCTGACGTTGTTCAAGTCCCTTTGAAAAATGGAGAGTTTGATTTAGAAGGCATTTTAGCACAAGTAGACGATGATACAAAGCTTGTATGGCTATGTAATCCAAACAATCCAACAGGAACTTACTTTACACATGAAGAACTGCAACAATTCTTAAAACGTGTGCCAAGTCACGTACCGGTTCTTATAGACGAAGCTTATGTAGAATTTGTAACAGCAGAAGATTTCCCAGACACTTTAGCGTTACAGGAACAATATGCTAATGCATTTTTATTACGTACTTTTTCAAAAGCTTACGGTTTAGCAGGTATGCGTATTGGTTATGTGGTAGCAGCGCAAGAAGCGATTGAAAAATGGAATATTATTCGCCCACCATTCAATGTAGGTCGTTTATCAGAATATGCAGCATTGGCAGCGTTAGAAGATCAAGATTACTTAGATTCAATACGTGAACGTAATGCGCAAGAAAGGGAAAAATTCTTTAACTTAGACGTAAGTGATAGATTCTTCCCGAGCCAAACTAACTTTGTTTATATCAATACAGATAAACCACATGAATTATATGAAGCATTTTTAAATGTAGGTTGTATTACGAGAGAGTTTCCAAAAGGTGTACGTGTAACAATAGGTTTCCCAGAGCAAAATGATAAAATGGTTGAAGTGCTTAAAAATTTTGATTTTTAAATATAAATAATAATAACGTTCAACAAACTACAGATATGTATGAATATTAAATGTAATTTAAAGGTTCATAAATGGAATATTTGCTTTAACGGCAATAGTATTTAATTATGAAGTGAATTATATTTATAGGTACAATTTTGGTTTCGTTGAACGTTATTTGGTATACTGGGAAATGAAGATGGAAGTTATATACGGGTATTGTTTAACTGATATTAGGATGATATATAACAAATCATGAAGTTACTGAAAAGGGAGTAGAGTAGGAAATGAAGAGGAAATCGATTGCGATTGATATGGATGAAGTACTTGCTGATACAGTAGGCGCCTTACTTGAAGATGTAAATAAACGCACAGATTTAGGTATAACCTATGAAATGTTGGATGGGATAAAGTTAAGACACGCTATGCCAGAACATGATGGACTACTAACAGAAATTTTAAGTGAACCTGGATTTTTTAGAAAGTTACAAGTTATGGATGATGCACAAGATGTAGTTAAAAAATTAACGGAACGCTATGATGTTTATATTGCAACTGCAGCAATGGATGTCCCAACCTCATTTCATGATAAATACGATTGGTTGAGACACTTTTTCCCATTTTTAGACCCACAACATTTTGTGTTTTGTGGTCGTAAAAATATTGTTAAAGCGGATTATTTAATCGATGATAACCCTAGACAATTAAGTATATTTACAGGGACTCCAATTATGTATACTGCTACACATAATATCAATGATGATAGATTTGATCGTGTGAACAATTGGAAAGATGTTGAAAAATATTTCTTAGGAGACAGTGAATATAATATTTAATTAATAAATAGAATGTTTATATAAGAAATTCAAATAAACACCAAGCCAAAGGATGTATAATGGCTTGGTGTTTTTTATATTTGAGTGGGTGTATTCGATTTTCAAGGACACATACAATTATACATTCAAATGGCCTTATTCTTCTGCAGTTTCATCGACTTGTTTTTCTTCTGGTAACGTCAGTATTTGAATTGCGTTTGGTACAACTTCGATTTGAAGCGGTGTTTTTAAAGAGATTTCTCCATCGATATCTACTTTCATTTGTGGTTCTGTATCGATCGTAATCTTCTTAGCTAAGAGATGCTTAATACCATCTGTCATCTTGTTCCAATTCATACTGTCACGTTGTTTAAATATATCATTTAATACACTGGTTCTGTCTTCTGTAAAAATAAATGTATTCAAATAACCGTCATGGGGCGATAAGTCCGTTAAAGGTATTCTACTTCCGCCAATGAACGGCCCATTAGCCACTACAAGTAATGTGGTATTGCCTTCAACTTCTTTATCATCCACAGTAATTTTATAATCAAAGTGTTCAGGATTAAGTAAAGTTTTTACCGTAGAACCAACATAACTTAGCTTTCCAAATACATCTTTATTACCATTTTGTACGTTTTCAGCATTTTGAACAATCAGCCCCATACCTACAAAGTTTAATGCATATTCGCCATTCACTTTCATGACGTCATAAGTTCTTAATTCTGATTCTTTGAGTTGTTCACTTGCGATTTTATGACGTGGGTGTAAATTTAAAGTTTTTATAAAGTCATTAAACGTTCCCCCAGGTATAATACCGATTGGGATGTTTAATTGGTGTTGCATCATACCATTAACTAGTTCGTTAACGGTACCATCACCACCTAAAATAAAAATAATATCTACGTCATCACTATAGCTTTGTTCTTTGATTTTTTGGCAATAAGTGATAATATCTCCTTCGTTTTCACTTAATTGGATAGATAAATGTTTGCAAAATGTCGTAAGTGATGATGTAACATCACCGAGACCTCTATAAATATCTTTAATACCAGAATGTTCATGGTAAAACAATACACCGTGTTTAAATTTTGTTTGAGTCAATTTATTCACCATATTTCATTAAAGTTTTGAGGTGCTTATTAATTTTACCCTATTTTCAATAAAATTAAAAATATAGCTATATGAGGAAATCATTATTTAATACCTCGCATACCTTTGACAATTTTTGGTACAAAGGCAAGAATAATAAGACTGACTACAATAGCGATACCGCCTAAGAATAGGAAGTAATTTTTATAACCTAGTGGTTCGATTAATTTAACGAGTGTCCCGTTAATGGCTTGAGCACACGCATTAGTAAGTAACCATAAACTCATCATTTGTGTGTTAAAAGCTTTAGGTGCAAGCTTAACTGCTGCACTGTTACCAGTAGGTGATAGACATAATTCACCAATAACACAGATGATATATGACAAGATAATCCAGTTTACACTAATCATTTCGTCACCAGATGATATGCCTATTAACCCAATCATTATGTAAGAAGCCCCAGCTAGAATTGCACCTAGTACAAATTTAGTAGCTAAGCTCGGCTGACGTCGAGCCATTTTAGCCCATATAATTGAAATGACTGGTGCTAGTAATACGATAAATAATGGGTTGATAGATTGGAATAATGTTGGACCGAAATCT
>Ga0079226_10001122_pt1 | contig 20335 bp, 23 predicted proteins | sample Poulit2014_FD_76345 | JGI IMG/M metagenome (GOLD analysis project Ga0079226, IMG submission 76345) | Agricultural soil microbial communities from Georgia to study Nitrogen management - Poultry litter 2014 | ecosystem: Environmental > Terrestrial > Soil > Agricultural land | place: USA: Georgia... | reverse complement strand
GGGTGCCGACAGGACCCGCTGCGGGTGCCGCCACAGCCGAGCGGACGACGGGACTCGAACCCGCGACCCTCACCTTGGCAAAGTGATGCGCTACCAACTGCGCTACGTCCGCATTGCTCTGATGTCCAGAGAACCACAACTCGGGGCCGGTGACCCTTCGTTGTCGTGTGCAAAAACTGTATCGAACGTCTGCCGGGCTCGATCATCCGGGGGTGCCCGTTCGTTCAGCTCAGGTCGTGCGGGATCAACCGTGTCAGTGCCTCGTCGATATCGACCCACAGGTGTTCGTTTCCCGGAAGCACGACATCGTAGGTGCGATCGAGGAAATCGGCAAGCTCCTGCGCTGCGGTTTCGAACATGGCATGGCCAGATGGTGAACTCAGCTCCACCACGACCGCCTCCGGCGAGTCGGCCGAGGGGCGGATACGTACGTCACCGTCTCCCGTTTCCGCGAGTAGTCCGTCGGCCAGCAGGTCACGGGCGAAGACCCACTCGACCCAGCCCGCGCGTCCGGTGCGGAACGCGGCGACCACCGCGTACGGGTCGTGGGTGTCGTAGCGTAGTTCGACCTTGACCGGTACTGCCGGAGTCTGGGGTGCCAGCAGGTCGAACATCGCGGCTGAGCGGAGTGTCACATGGTCGTTGTGCATCGTCCTACCCTTCCGATGTTCTCGCGGTCGGCACAACCGCTGCTGTCTGCGAGACGATCCGGCGGCGTACGGGATACGCGGCAGCGGCAAACTTCACTCGATCGGGTGTACTCATGGGTCCCTCGTCGTTCGTCATCCTGCGTAGTGGATCATGATCCCGTGATGGCACGGCAGTCACACCCTACATACTGCGCTTTCGGTGCCGTCGATGACAGGCGTGACACCCGAATGTAGGTAACCCGACATCGTCCAAGGCATGGTGGCCGGGGTGGCAGGGACGGCCGGTCATTCGCGTGAAACTGTGTTCGTACCGTAACTAGTCGGGTGTGTCGTGGACAGGAACGGCAACGGCACCCCGTGACTGCGGCGGCCGAGCGGTCCGGTAGTGTTGCTCGCCAGCAGCCGACGGGCGATTAGCTCGGGCGATTAGCTCAGCGGGAGAGCGCTTCGTTCACACCGAAGAGGTCGCTGGTTCGAACCCAGCATCGCCCACTCGACGAAACATCCACCGGGTTCGGTCGGTGCGATATCGTACTGGGGCGCCGCACTCGGGTTGGCGACATGGTGGTCCGGGACACGTTCGCGACTGATGGCGGGCGACGACCGCCGCTGGCGTAACGGCTAGTATCGGGGTTGGCAGTCATCCGGAAATCACCCAAGGAGTCACTCGTGTCCGATCCGTCGTCAGTCGCCGCCGCGTCCACGTCTCGCGTGGTGGTGCCGGCAGGCACTACGGCGGGTAGTGCGATCCGCGAGGCCGGCTGGTCCGGTCAGGGTCCCGAAGCGATCGTGGTCGTGCGTGATGCCCAGGGCGAGTTGCGCGACCTCGCCTGGTCGCCAGAGGTGGATGCCGAGGTGGAGCCCGTCGCGGCCGACACCGCGGACGGTCGTGCGGTGATCCGGCACTCCGCGGCGCATGTGCTGGCCCAGGCGGTCCAGGAACGCTTCCCGGAAGCCAAGCTCGGTATCGGGCCGCCGGTGCGGGACGGCTTCTACTATGACTTCTCGGTGGATACGCCGTTCACTCCGGAGGATCTTCATGCGTTGGAGAAGCGCATGAAACAGATCATCAAGAGTGCGCAACGATTCTCCCGTCGGGTGGTTCCCTCGGTGGCGGAAGCGAAGAGTGAACTGGCCGACGAGCCGTTCAAACTGGAGCTCGTGGATCTCAAATCCGATGTCACGGATGTCGACACATCGGAGGTGATGGAGGTCGGGGCCGGTGAGCTGACGATCTACGACAACGTGGACCCCCGCACCGGAGAGGCCGTGTGGGGCGATCTGTGCCGCGGGCCGCATGTTCCGACCACCAAGCACATTCCGGCGTTCGGTCTCACCCGCGCGGCCGCCGCCCACTGGCGTGGTGACGAACAGCGTCAGCAACTGCAGCGGATCTACGGCACGGCGTGGGAATCGACCGAGGCCCAGCAGCGGTACCAGGAGATGGTGGCCGAAGCCGAGCGGCGCGATCATCGCAAGCTCGGTGCCGAACTCGATCTGTTCAGTTTTCCCGAACAGCTCGGTTCCGGGTTGCCCGTGTTCCATCCCAAGGGCGGGATCATCCGCAGGGAGCTGGAGAACTATTCGCGTCAGCGGCACATGGAGGCGGGCTACGAGTTCGTCAACACTCCGCACGTCACCAAGGAGAACCTCTTCCGGACGTCGGGACATCTGGAGTCGTTCAGCGAGGGCATGTTCCCGCCGATGGAGGTCGAGGGCACCGACTACTACCTCAAGGCGATGAACTGCCCGATGCATCACCTGATCTTCGATTCGCGCGGGCGTTCCTACCGGGAGTTGCCGTTACGGCTGTTCGAGTTCGGGACGGTGTACCGCTACGAGAAGTCCGGCGTGGTGCACGGGCTGACCCGCGTCCGGGGAATGACCCAGGACGACTCGCACATCTACTGCACCCCGGAGCAGTTGGCAGGCGAATTACGGTCGCTGCTCGAGTTCGTGTTGAGCCTGCTACGCGACTACGGACTCGACGATTTCTACCTGGAGCTCTCCACGCGTGACGACTCGCCGAAGTTCCTGGGCGAGCCGCACGAGTGGGAGCAGGCGACCGAGGCGCTGCGCGCGACAGGGGAGGAGTCCGGGCTCGAGTTGGTTCCGGACCCCGGTGGTGCGGCCTACTATGGTCCGAAGATGTCGGTGCAGGCCAGGGATGCCATTGGTCGGACCTGGCAGATGTCGACCATCCAGGTGGACTTTCAACAGCCGAAACGGTTCGAGCTGGAGTACACCGGCGTTGACGGTTCGAAGCAGCAACCGATGGTCATTCATCGGGCACTGTTCGGCTCGATCGAGCGATTCTTCGGTGTGCTGACCGAACACTATGCCGGGGCGTTCCCGGCGTGGCTGTCACCGGTACAGGTGGTGTGTATCCCGATCGCGGACGAACACGCCGCGCATTTGCGGGATGTGGCGGAGCGTCTCCGTGCGCGGGGAGTACGGGTCGAGATCGACGACGGTGACGACCGGATGCAGAAGAAGATTCGCACTCACACCAAGGACAAGGTCCCGTTCCTGCTGTTGGCAGGGGGCAAGGATGTCGCCGCGGACGCGGTTTCGTTCCGGTGCCGCGACGGCGGTCAGGTCAACGGTGTGGACTCCGCCGAAGCCGTGGAAGTGATCTCCCGCTGGATCGACGATCGAGTGAACGAGTCGCCGACCGCGGAGGCGTTGGAGGCGGTTGTTGGTCAGTAGGCGCGTGGCCGAGGATCCGGTTCCGGAGCTGACCCCGCAGGACGGTGTCGGAATTTCCGACCCGCTGCAGCGCCTGTGGACACCACACCGGTTGGCGTACATCCAGGGTGACGACAAACCGGACAATGACGAGCCACCGGAGTGCCCCTTCTGCCGGTTGGTCAGACTTGCGGACGAGGAGGCGCTCATCCTCGCACGCGGGAACTCCACCTACGCGGTGCTGAACCTGTATCCGTACAATCCTGGTCATCTCATGGTGGTTCCGTACCGCCATGTTGCCGACTACACCGATCTGACGGCGGCCGAGACCGCGGAGCTCGCCGAGTTCACCCAGCGAGCGATGACGGTTGTGCGCACGGTGTCGTCTCCTCACGGTTTCAATATCGGTATGAATCAGGGTCCGGTGGCCGGCGCGGGGATCGCCGAGCATCTGCACCAGCACGTGGTGCCGCGCTGGGGCGGGGACAACAACTTCATGCCGGTGGTCGGGCATACGAAGGTGCTGCCCCAATTGTTGGACCGGACCCGCGAGTTGTTGTCCGAGGCCTGGACGTAGCAACCCGCGGGATCGGTCGTTGCGGGGTCAGCTCGAAAGGAAGGCCTCGATCTCCAAGATGATCTTGACTTGTTCGCTGAGGAAACTGTTTCCCTCCGGTCCGATGCCGAAGTCGCGGCGGCGCACGGTTGCTTCGGCCGAGACGCCGAGTGTGGTGGCGTCGTTGTTGGCGGGGTTGGTGCCGACGCCGTTGAACTCGGCCTGTAGCTCAACGGGTTGGGTGACGCCACGCCAACTGAGTTGGCCCTCGATCACGTACTCTTCGTCATCCTTGGCGCGAATGCCGGTGGAGCGGAACGTCATGGTCGGGTGGTTGGCGACGTCAAAGTACTCCTCACTCTTGAGGTGCTCGTCGCGGCCGTGCTGACCGCTGTCGATCGAGGCCATGTCGATGTCGGCGGTGACGCTGGAGTCGAGGATGTCGTCGCCGGTGACCACCTGCCCCGAGACGTTGTTGAAATTGCCGCGCGACTTGGCGATCCCGAGATGCTTCACGCTGTAGGTGATCTCGGAGTGTGCGGGGTCGATGGTCCAGGTGCCGGCGAGGTAACCGGGAAGTTCGGTCGTTGGTGCGCTCATCGGAACTCCTTTGCTGCTACACTGACGGTGATTGAGCGTTCAATCAAAACGTACCAATGGTTGATTGAGCGTTCAATCATGGGTTGGGTAGATCACGACGTGCGAGGCGACAGGGATGAGTGAGCCGGTAGTGGGAGTCTCCGATTCGGGAACGCGTTGGCTCGGCGAACAGGAACAACAGGTTTGGCGAAGCTTCGTCGCGGCCACGGAGATGCTCGAGGCGCATTTGGCTGGCCAACTGCAGCGTGACTCGAACATGCCCTACACCCATTACGAGGTCCTGGTCAGACTTTCCGAAGCCGTGGACTACACGATGCGCATGAGTGACCTCGCCGCTGCCTGCCACGCCTCGCGGAGCAGGCTCTCCCACGCGGTCGCGAAAATGGAGGACAGTGGATGGGTCCGTAGGACCTCCTGTCCGACGGACAAACGTGGTGCCTTCGCGATACTGACCGCTGAGGGGCTGCACGCGCTGGAACGGGCGGCCCCCGGGCACGTCGCAGCGGTACGCCGCCACCTGTTCGACGTTCTCACCAACGAGCAGGTGAGTGCCCTCGGTGAGATCGGTGCAGCGATCGTCGCGGGGCTGGAGAGGGAGTGTGCCGCCGCGGGCGAGACGGCCGACGAGGTCGGAGGAGGGGACGGGGAGACGGGACACGCGTCGGACGACGGTGCTTACCGGTCTGATCGATCGGCTCGATAAGCTACCGGGGCCCGCCCATCAGCACAACCGGCCCCGTTTGCGACCTCGACCATGCTCAATGTCCTCGCGCGCGCCTCCGTGTCACGCGTCACCGACCCGATCGGCAGGGCACTGGTGCGGGCGGGGCTCACACCGAACGGGATGACCCTCGTCGGTACCGTGGGAGCGATCGCGTGTGCTCTGGTGTTCTTCGGCCAGGGAATGTTGCTGTGGGCGACGTTCACGGTGTGGGGATTCGCCATGCTCGATCTGTTGGACGGTGCGATGGCGCGCGCCCAGGGGACCGGGACACCGTATGGTGCCGTGTTGGACGCCACCTGTGACCGCTTGGCGGACGGCGCGGTGCTGGGTGGCGTCGCATGGTGGGCTTTCGCGCTCTCGGGCAACCACCGCGCCGGAGTGGCGGCGCTGCTGTGCCTCGTTCTCGCCCAGGTGATTTCCTACGTGAAAGCTCGTGCCGAGGCAGCGGGCCTGGCCGCGGACGGCGGTCTCGTGGAGCGGGCGGAACGGTTGATCATTGTGCTGGTCGGTACCGGCCTGCGCGGTCTGTGGGTTCCCTATGCGCTGGAAGCGGCCCTCTGGCTGCTCGTGGCCCTGGCGTTGTTGACGCTCTTCCAGCGTATGGTGGCTGTGGCGCGCAGCCAACGCACCCTGTACGCACCGGAGGGCCGATCGTGAGAACCGTCGCGGGATGGGCGAGCCTGCTCGGTTACACCACGGGGTGGCGGTTGGTGCGAATGCTGCCGCACCAGTTGACCCGTACGATGTTCTCGCTCGGAGCCGACTTCGCGACACGGCGTGGTGGCCGTGGTGTGCGTCAGCTCCGCGAGAACCTGTCCCGTGTCGTTCCGCAGGCCGACACGGCGGAGCTGGACGAACTGACCAGGCGTGCGATGCGGTCCTATGCGCGGTACTGGCAGGAAGTGTTCCGGCTGCCCGCGATGGACCACCGGGAGATCCGTGCGGAGACGACGGTCAGTGGTGCCGAGTATCTCGATGCGGCATTGGAAGAGGGCAACGGGGCGGTGCTCGCGTTGCCGCACACGGGAAACTGGGATGTGGCCGGCATCTGGGCCGTCGGACATGTCGGCACGTTCAGTACGGTTGCGGAACGACTCGAACCGGAGTCGTTGTATCGACGGTTCGTCTCCTACCGGGAGTCGCTCGGTTTCGAGGTCGTTGGGTACGGAACCGGGACGGGCTCGTATCGACCGTTGTTCCGCAGACTCCGCGGCAACGGTGCGGTGTGCCTCATCGCTGATCGCGAACTGTCCGCGGCGGGCGTGGAGGTCAACTTCTTCGGGGCACCCGCGCGGTTTCCCGCCGGGCCCGCACGGCTGGCGGCGAGCACGGGTGCCGCACTGTTGCCGGTGGGTTGTTGGTACACGGACGCGGGATGGGGACTGCGCATCCACCCCCGGATCCGGGTGAACTCGCGTGCCGAAATCCCGGCGGCCACGCAGGCGCTCGCCGACGTGTTCGCGGGCGACATCGCCGCCCACCCGGCGGACTGGCACATGATGCAGCAGGTGTGGGGACGGACCAGCAGTGACGAGACTTCCGGGGTAACCGGCGAGGTGGGTTGAACACGAGATGCGGATCGGGATCGTCTGCCCGTATTCCTTCGTCGTTGCTGGTGGGGTACAGAACCATGTGCGGGAACTCGCGCAAACGTTGCTCGCCTCGGGACACGAGGTCTCGGTCCTCGCGCCCGGACAACCCGATGATGATCAGCTCCCCGAGTTCGTCAACCCGGCGGGCCGGGCGTTGGCGGTCCGGTTCAACGGGTCGGTGGCGCGACTAGGGTTCGGCCCGGTTGCGTATGCGAGGGTGCGGCAGTGGGTGCGGACGGGTGAATTCGACGTGTTGCACCTGCACGAGCCGACGGCACCGAGCCTGTCGATGCTGGCGCTGACAGTGGCGGACGGGCCGATCGTGGCAACGTTTCATCTGTCGACCACGCGCTCACGGGTACTCACCGCTTTCACTCCCGTGCTGCGGCTGTTGCTGGAGAAGGTTACGGCGCGTATCGCGGTGTCGACCCTGGCGCGGCGGGTGCAGGTGGAACATCTCGGTGGTGATGCGGTCGAGATCCCGAACGGGGTGGACACGGGATTCTTCTCCGCCGCCGAACCGTTACCGCGGGACTCGGCCCGCGCGGTCACCATCGGCTTTGTCGGGCGATTCACCGAGCCCCGGAAAGGGATGGGCGTTCTGTTGGCGGCACTGCGTGAGCTGGTGCCGAGCTTTCCCGAACTACGGTTGTTGGTGGTCGGCTCGGGAAGTGAGCAGACGCTGCGGCGTGAGGCGGGTCCGGAGCTGGCGACCCGTATCGAGCTTCACGGCGCCGTGGACGACGAGACGAAGGCACGGCTGTTGCGCAGTGTGAGCATCTATTGCGCCCCGAACACCGGGGGCGAGAGTTTCGGGATGATCCTGACCGAGGCGATGGCCGCCGGAGCTCCGGTCGTTGCCAGTGATCTGGATTCGTTCCGCCGCGTGTTGGATGACGGCCGCAGTGGTGTGTTGACTCCCACCGGGGACAGTGTGCGGCTGGCCGGCGAACTGGCGGGGCTGCTCCGTGACCCCGAGCGGCGGGCGGAGCTCTCCCGGGCGGGCAGGCAGCGGGTGGCCGCCTTCGACTGGGAGCACGTGGCGGCCCAGGTGTTACGCGTCTACGAGACGGCCGTGCTCGCCGATCCGCGACGTGTGGGCGCCCCGCCGGGGAGTGAGCGGCAATGACGTTGCTGGGAGTGCTCCTCGCGGTGATCGTGGTGCTGGCCGTTGTCGCGGGCTTGGTGCTGCTGGCCACCGCGAACCGACTCGACAGACTGCACGTGCGGGTGGACGCGGGGTGGGCTGCCCTCAACACCGCGTTGCTGGCCCGGGCCGCGGTGGCTCGCGGCATTGCGAGCGCCGCTCGGCCCGGACAGTATGCCAGCGAACTTCACGAGGCGACGGAACGAGCAGAATCGGCGCCTCGCGAGGACCGCGAAGCCGCGGAGAACGTCCTCACGGTTCTGTTGGCCGACGTCGACCGTGACCTGCTGCCGTCCGCGCTCGCCGCGCAACTCGCTGACACCGAACACCGCCTCGTGATCGCACGACGGGTACACAACGACGCCGTGCGCGACACGCTGACGCTGCGCGGCAGACGTCGCGTCCGGTATCTCCGGCTCGCCGGGACGGCATCGCTGCCCGGGTACTTCGAGATAGCCGAGCCGGAACCGCGGCTGCCGCGCGATCCGTCGGCCCCGTGACCGTGGTGTGCCGCAGGCGGTGATTGTCGGTGTGCCGCAGGCGGTGACTATCGGTGTGCCACAGAGTCGTGTGTGGGCTGCCCGGAGCTTCCTCCAGAGCTGTACCGAAAAAGTGGACTGCCGAAATATCTTCACAGTGGATTGGAATGCAGTCCACGTCACTCGTAAACTGGCACATGCCAAACACTCCAGCAGCAGAAAGGCATCCAGCGTGTCCGAAGTTCAGTCTCCCGGTACGGTCGGTGATGGTCCCCGGGAAGTGCGCCGGGAGACAGCCGAATCACTGACCGGTGGCGTGATCATGGACGTTGCCACCCCCGAGCAGGCGAGGATTGCCGAGGACGCCGGGGCCGTCGCCGTGATGGCGTTGGAACGGATCCCGGCGGACATTCGTGCCGAGGGCGGCGTCGCACGGATGAGTGATCCGGAATTGATCACTGGAATCATCGACTCGGTGTCGGTTCCCGTGATGGCCAAGGCACGGATCGGGCACATGGTCGAGGCACAGGTACTGCAGTCCATCGGGGTCGACTACATCGACGAGTCCGAGGTGCTCACTCCGGCCGACGACACCAACCACATCGACAAACGCGCGTTCAGCGTGCCGTTCGTGTGCGGGGCGACCGGTCTCGGTGAGGCACTGCGGCGGATCAATGAGGGTGCCACCATGATTCGCTCGAAAGGCGAGGCGGGAACGGGGGACGTGTCCAACGCAACCAGCCACATGCGTTCGATTCGCAGCGAGCTGCGGAAACTCGCCGCGCTCCCGGAGGACGAGCTCTACGTGGCGGCGAAGGAACTGCAAGCGCCGTATCCGCTGGTGAAGGACGTCGCCGACCGCGGTCGACTCCCGGTGACGCTGTTCACTGCGGGCGGCATCGCGACGCCGGCGGACGCCGCGATGATGATGCGGCTCGGCGCGCAGGGCGTGTTCGTCGGTTCGGGCATCTTCAAATCCGGCTCCCCACAACAACGTGCCGAAGCGATCGTGAGGGCGACGGCGTGTTACGACGACCCGGATGTGGTCGCCAAGGTGTCGCACGGGCTGGGCGAGGCGATGGTCGGGCGCAACCCGGGCACACCGGGGGCCGGTTCCTAGAGCTTCCGACCAGGGCGTCCGGAGGCCTGCTGCTAGCGATCGGCCGCCGGCGCGGCGAGTGACACGCCCGACTCGGCGAGGTGGCGGCGGACCGCTGTCGCTACTGCGACCGCCTCCGGGGTGTCGCCGTGCACGCACAGCGACTCGGGGCGGACGCTGAGTCGAGTTCCGTCGACGGCGGCCACTTCGCCGGTTGTGACCATGTGTACGCAGCGTTCCGCGATTCCCCCGGGGTCGGTCAACACCGCCCCGGGCCGGGACCGAGGCAACAGTGAACCATCCGGAGCGTAGGCACGGTCGGCGAAGGCTTCGACGACGGTGGTCAGCCCTGCCTGTTCGGCAGCGGTGAGCCACGCGGAGCCGGGGAGTCCGAGAACGGGCAGGCTCGGGTCGAGCCGTTGAACCGCCTCGACGACCGCGTCGGCTTGTGTCTGGTGGTGCACGATCGCGTTGTACAACGCTCCGTGCGGTTTCACGTAACGCACCTCGGTGCCGCTGGCGTGTGCGCACGCTCGCAACGCCCCGACCTGATAGATGATGTCGGCGGTCAGCTCCTCCGCAGCGACGTCCATGAACCGCCTACCGAAACCTGCCAGGTCCCGATAACTGACCTGCGCACCGACCGTGACACCACGTGCGGCGGCACGGGCACAGCTACGCAGCATGATCGACGGGTCGCCCGCGTGGAAACCACACGCCACATTGGCGCTGGTCACGATGCCGAGCAGCGCTTCGTCGTCGCCGAGCGCCCACCGCCCGAACCCTTCTCCCAGGTCGGCGTTGAGATCAACATGCACGGCCGTCTCCTCCATCGGGGGATGATGGCAGGAACCGGATGGTTTGACCTGGACGGGTCTGTGCCGCCCGGTCCACGTCGTCCGCTAGCACGGTGGCGATCACCGGGTATCCGCCGGTCACCGGGTGGTCGCTGAGGAACAGCGTCGGTTGCTCGGAGGGCGGCACCTGGATCGCTCCCGCCACCATTCCCTCGCTCGGCAGCTCGGCTGTGCGGCGACGCGTCAACGGTGGTCCCTCGAGTCGCATGCCCACCCTGTCACTGCGTGGGGTCACGGTATAGAACCCGTCGAACAGGTTGGCCCGTGCTGCTTCGCTGAACCAGTCCTCGCGTGGCCCCGGCACGACGCGCAGTGAGACGTTTTCCGCCGGTGGTGGCGGCAGTGGCGCACAGTCGATCGCGGGCATGCTGCCGTGGGCGTGTCCGACGGGGAGCAGGGTGCCGGCCCGTAGCCTGGTAGGGCCGAGGCCGGAGAGTGTGTCCGTAGCACGCGAACCCAACACCGGTGCGACATCGATGCCGCCGCGTACGGCGACATAGCTGCGCACGCCGGCCGTCGGCGTACCGAGTCGCAGTTGTGCCCCGGTTCGCAGCAGCAGTGTCGAGTTCGTCGCTGCTGCCCGTCCGTCGAGGGACAGCGGACAGTGAGCCCCGGTCACCGCGACGAACAGGGTCCGGCGGGCGTGTGCGACGAGCCCGCCGAACGTCGTCTCGATGGCGGCCGCGCCGGGCTGGTTGCCGACGAGTCGGTTCGCGAGTCGGTAAGCGCCGCGGTCGGCGGCCCCCGAGCTGCCGACTCCGATGTGTTGGTATCCCACCCGGCCGCGGTCCTGCACCGTCGCGAGTGGTCCCGTGGCGGCGATCTCCAGGTCAGAGCTCATCATACCTCCTGGAAGCGCACCCGGGTCCCGGGACGCAGGAGGGCGGGCGGGTCACGGTCGGTGTGCCAGATGTCGAGGTGGGTGTGTCCGATCAGTTGCCAACCACCAGGCGACGAGCGTGGGTAGATCCCGCTGTAGCGTCCAGCGAGTCCGACGGACCCGGCGGGAACGTGGGTACGCGGCTCGGTGCGGCGGGGAACGGTGAGTCGTGGGGATCCGCCGGAGAGGTATCCGAATCCGGGGGCGAAGCCACCGAAACTCACGGTCCACTCCGTTCCGGTGTGTTCGGTGACGACCTCGCGTTCGCTCAGCCCGGTCAGGTTCGCGACGTCGGAGAGATCGCTGCCGTCGTATGTCACGGGGACGTGCAGCAGCTCCCCGGGGGCTGTTGAGTCGTAGTGCATCGGCGTCGCCCGGATGGCTTCGCGAAGTCGCGTCGTGTCGGCGATGTCGGGGTCGAGGTGCAACAGTAGCGTGCGTTCCGCCGGGACCATGCCGACCACACCGTCCAATCGTTGGTGTGCCAGACCCCGATGCAGTGCGTGCACTGCCGTGAGGTCGTCGAGCTCGACGAGTAGTCCCGAATCGGCGCACCGTAGAATGCGCATGGCACCCGCCTCTCAGACGTGTTCGGAGACCAGCACGGCTGTCGTGTTCGGTTCCAGTGCCTGGAACACGTGGGCCGAGTCGCCGGGATAGGCGATGTAGTCGCCGGGGGCGAGTTCGATCGGATCCTCGAGTACGCCGACGCAGGCCCGGCCGGATGCCAGCACCACGTGTTCGACGACGCCGGGCATGTGCGGTTCGGACTCGCGTGGTGTCCCGGGCTGGGCGGTGACGAGGTAGAGGTCGCGGCGGGCGTTCGGTGGGCAGGACGCCAGCAGCGTCGCCACATAGTCGGCACGTTCGGAGGGCACCGTCGGGCCCTCGCCCGACCGGATCACCTGCACCGCCGGCCGGGCCGGTTCGACGAGCCGTGCGAAGGGCACGTCGAGTGTGACCCCCAGCGCCCACAGTGTCTCCACGCTGGGGTTGCCGGTTGCTGATTCCAGTTGGGACAGCGTCGACTTGGACACGTTCGCGCGGCGTGCGAGCTCGGTCAGCGAGAGTCCGGCACGTCCCCGTTCGCGGCGGAGGGTGCTCGCGATCACGTCGAGCGGCGCCCCGTTGGTGCCGTCATGAACCATTGTTCGCTCCATGAGTCCGTTTGTTCGAGTTGACGAACGGCGATGGTGTGTTCATTATAGAGGTTATGCGTTCGATATGGCGAACAATCCGGTTCGAGCTGGACCGGGAGTTGGTGCGTGACATCGCATTGGTATGCCTCGCGGACGCCATCGTCGGCATGTCGTTCGGTGCGATCGCGGTGACCTCCGGACTCCCCATCTGGTTCCCGATACTGCTCTCTTTGATCGTGTTCGCCGGGGCATCGCAGTTTATATTCGTCGGGCTCATCGCCTCCGGAGGCAACCCGCTTGCCGCGATGGCGGCGGGTTTGCTCGTGAACGCACGGCATCTCCCGTTCGGATTCACCCTGGGAGACGTGTTCGGGACACGGTGGCTGTCACGGATACTCGGCAGTCACATCATGATCGATGAGTCGGTGGCGTTCGCGCTCGCGGAACGTGACCTCGGACGACGACGAGCGGCGTACTGGCTGTGCGGTGTATGCCTGTTCCTGTGTTGGAACGCGGGAGGCGCGCTCGGGGCGCTGGCCGGATCGCTCATCAGCGACACCGCCGCTTTCGGGCTGGACGCCGCGTTCCCCGCCGTGCTGCTCGCGTTGCTGGTGCCGTCCCTGCGGGATGTGGCAACGGCCAGAGCGGCCGCCGCGGGAGCGGCCATCGCATTGGCAACGGCGCCGTTCCTGCCCGCGGGACTGCCCGTGCTACTCGCGCTGTGCGGTGTAGTGGCCGGAACCGGAAGGGCCCGGCAGAAACCGAGCCACAACGAGTCGGAGTCGGTGACATGAACACCTTGTTGGTGACCGCGACCGGCGTGCTCGCGGTGGGCACGTTCGCCTTCCGGTTCGCCGGACCCGCACTGCGGAGCAGGATCACACTCTCCGCACGCGTGCAGTATCTGATGACGCTGGCTACCGTCGTGCTGTTGGCCGCGCTCGTCGTGACGTCGGGATTGCTCGAGGGCGGCGAGTTCGTGGGCCCCGCCCGCCCCGCGGGAGTATTGGTCGGGGGAGTGCTGGCATGGCGGCGGGCGCCCTTCGTGGTCGTGGTGCTCGCCGCGGCGGCGGTGGCCGCCGGGTTACGTCTGCTTGGTGTGCCCTGACACGTCCCACCCTCCACCCGGAGACTATCCTTGCAGTCGAGAAATGCAGCCGGCCGGCTCCATACGCATCGGATGCGCGGCTGCGGACCCGTGCCGTGGCTGCCGGGTGTCGTGTGAGGCCGACCCGGCCACACGGTGCCCGGGCACACGGTGTTGCGGAGCAGCATCACAGCCCAGGGCTACGACGAGACGCTTTGGAGGACACATGGCCGGCCACTCCAAGTGGGCGACCACCAAACACAAGAAAGCCGCGATCGACGCGAAACGCGGCAAATTGTTCGCCCGGTTGGTCAAGAACATCGAGGTCTCCGCTCGCCAGGGGGGTGGAGAACCGGAAAACAATCCCACACTCTACGATGCGATCCAGAAGGCGAAACGTAACTCGGTTCCTGCCGACAACATCGAGCGCGCGCGCAGGCGTGGCGCCGGAGAGGAAGCGGGCGGCGCCGACTGGCAGGCGGTCAACTACGAGGGCTACGCCCCGAACGGAGTGGCCGTGTTGATCGAGTGTCTCACGGACAACAAGAACCGTGCCGCCTCGTCCGTGCGTACCGCGCTGACTCGGAGCGGTGGTTCGCTGGCCGATCCCGGTTCCGTGTCGTACCTGTTCAACCGCCGCGGTGTGGTGACCGTGCCGAAGGACGGCGCGGCGGAGGAGGATGTGCTGGCCGCCGTGCTCGAGGCGGGAGCCGAGGAAGTCAATGACCTCGGCGAGAATTTCGAGGTGGTCGCCGAGCCGAGTGATCTGGTAACGGTGCGTGTGGCTCTGCAGGATGCGGGATTCGACTACGAATCGGCCGAGGTGAACTTCGTGCCCACCGTCACCGTGCCGCTCGATGCGGAGGGGGCTCGCAAGGTGTTCCGGTTGATCGACGCCCTCGAGGACTGTGACGACGTGCAGAACGTCTGGGCCAACTTCGACGTCAGTGACGAAGTGATGGCCGAGGTGAGCTGATCTCCGGGGCCGCGCTGGTCCCGGGTACGGGTGGCCAGCACACGCGTGAGGTGTGCCGTGTCTATGCCGCACGGCCCGGATACGGCAGAATAGCTGCGATGACCACCGAGGCGGATGTTGGCGCACAGGAGCCCGAAGAACACCGGCAGCTGCGTGAGTGGATCGTGGCCCAGTCGGAGACGCGTGGCAATGCCGTGATTTCGGTCGCGGGCGACGAGTACGGTGCCGGATACTGTTTCACCGTCAGTGCATGGGCGATGCACGGTGTTCCCGAGGCCGTGGTGGTCGGCCTGCCCGAGGAACTCGCTCCCGTGCTGTTGGACGCCTATGTGGACCGTTCCGCGGCGGGAGAACGGTTCGAGCCCGGCGGGGTGTACGAGGACTTTTTCGAGGGTGTTCCGGTGACGTTCGAGTGGGTGGCAACCGGTTACTATCCGGAGTACTTCGGCAGTGCCTTCCTGGTGTACCCGAGCGGTGACTTCCCGGCGCTACAGATCATCGTGGCTGCCCCCAGTGGGCACTGGCCATGGGACAACGGTGCTCCGGAGGGATTCGGGCAGTGGCAACCCGTACTGACCGACAGCGGACGGCCGGAGAGCTGGGATCCGGGGCAAGTGATCCGCTGAGCGGGCTACTCGCGGCCCGCGCGGCGTGCCCGACACACCGTGCCGTGGCCGGCGCGGTAGTGTTCGGGTCGAACGGTTGTTCGCCGCCGCCTGGAGGTGCCCTTGCGAGTACTTGGTGTCGATCCCGGGCTGACCCGTTGTGGCCTGGGGGTCGTGGAGTCCGGCACCGGTCGCGGAGCGCACTGCGTGGCGGTGGATGTGGTGCGTACCTCCAGCGATTGTGATGTGGCGAACCGACTCTTGCGGATCGCGACGAGGGTGGAGGAGTGGCTCGATTACTACGGGCCGGAGGCTGTTGCGGTCGAGCGCGTGTTCAGTCAGCAGAACGTACGTACGGTGATGGGTACCGCGCAGGCGGGTGGGGTTGTCGCGTCGAGTGCCGCACGCCGCGAACTGCCGGTGGTCTTCCACACACCCAGTGAAGTCAAGGCGGCGGTGAGCGGCTCGGGACGGGCGGACAAAGCGCAGGTGACGGCGATGGTCACCAAACTGCTCGGGTTGTCGAGCGAACCGAAGCCAGCGGACGCCGCGGATGCATTGGCGTTGGCGGTGTGCCATCTGTGGCGCCAACCGATGCGGGGACGGTTGGCCGAGGCGGAGGCGCAGGCGGCCACGCTCGCGCGGAATCATCGTTCCCGGCTCGCCGCCGCGAAGCAACAGGCAACCGGACAGCGATCGGCGACCGCGAGACGATCGGGCAACAGCGGAAGGAACACGAGGTAATGATCTCCTCGATCCGGGGTGAGGTGACCGTCGTCGGCCTCGACCATGTCGTGGTCGAGGTGTCCGGTGTCGGAATCGCGGTGCAGACGACACCGTCGACGCTCGCCACGTTACGCTGCGGCGAACAGGCCCGGTTGCACACCACTCTGGTGGTGCGGGAGGACTCTCTGACGCTGTTCGGCTTCGCCGAGGTCGAGGCACGCGAGATGTTCGTCCAGTTGCAGACCGTGTCCGGCATCGGTCCACGGTTGGCGCTGGCCGCACTCGCGGTGCTCGAACCGGGCGCGCTGCGGACCGCGATCACTCAGGGGCAGATCACGACGCTGACCCAGGTCCCCGGGATCGGTAAGAAGGGCGCGGAACGAATGACACTCGAACTGCGCGACAAGATGGCCGAGAGTACGGCCGAGCCACTCGACGGGCAGCCCTCCGAGCAGCCGGGAGCGGTTCGCGACGATGTGGTCGAAGCGCTTGCCGGACTCGGCTTCACGGCCAAGCAGGCCGAACAGAGCGTGGACAACGTGCTCGCGGCAGAGAATCCCCCCAGGGACACATCCAGCGCGTTGCGTGCGGCGTTGGCCACACTCGGCAGCAAGCGATGACGGGGAGTGCCGGAACGACCGGGGCGACTGGGATGATCGGAACGAGCGGGAGGTGTGTCGGTAGCCATGCACGAGGACGAGGTCAGCAACGCCGCGGCGAGTAACGCCGCGGAACCGATGCTCTCGGCGCTGCCGCACACGGGTGAAGGGGATGTGGAGGGGGCGCTGCGCCCGCAGCAGTTGCGGGAGTTCGTCGGCCAGACCCGGGTTCGTGAGCAGTTGCATCTCGTGCTGGAGAGCGCCCGGAAACGTTCGGTGCCGCCCGACCACGTCCTGCTGTCCGGTCCTCCCGGTCTCGGCAAGACGAGCATGGCGACGATCATCGCTGCCGAACTGGGCAGTGAGATCCGGGTGACCTCGGGTCCCGCACTGGAGCGGGCCGGTGACCTCGCGTCGATGTTGTCGAACCTGGCCGAGGGGGACGTGTTGTTCATCGACGAGATTCATCGCATCGCGCGGCCGGCCGAGGAGATGCTGTATCTGGCCATGGAGGATTTCCGTGTCGACGTGGTCGTCGGCAAGGGGCCGGGCGCCACCAGCATTCCGTTGGATGTCGCGCCGTTCACACTGGTGGGCGCGACCACGCGGGCAGGATCGTTGACGGGGCCGTTGCGGGACAGATTCGGCTTCACCGGTCACCTGGAGTTCTACGAGCCCGCGGAGTTGGAGGCGGTCGTCGACCGCTCCGGACGCATCCTCGACGTGTCGCTCGGGGAGGGGGGTGTGGCCGAGATCGCCCGGCGCTCTCGTGGTACGCCACGGATAGCGAACCGACTGTTGCGCAGAGTTCGGGACTATGCGGAGGTTCGCGGTGACGGGACCGTTTCCCGCGAGACCGCCCGTGCGGCGCTGGAAGTCTACGACGTGGACGAACTGGGCCTGGATCGATTGGATCGTGCCACGCTGTCGGCACTGGTGCATTCGTTCGGCGGTGGACCTGTGGGAGTATCCACACTTGCCGTCGCCGTGGGGGAGGACGTCACTACAGTGGAAGAAGTGTGCGAGCCTTACCTGGTGCGCATCGGCATGTTGGCGCGCACTCCCCGAGGCAGGGTCGCTACTCCCGCCGCATGGGAGCACCTCGGACTCTCCCCTCCGGAACAGAGCCAACCGCGTGAGGGACGGTCCGAATCGGGAGAGCGTACCCTGTTCGACTGAGACCGGTGCAGCCGATGCTTGCTCCTTCGGTGATGACTGGCACACTCGGAAAGAGACGCCCCGGACCACACGGGCCCTGTCGTGGCTGTGTTGGTCACACAACGGCTCGTTGAATGGAGAATCATGGAAGGCCTACTGCTCCCGTTACTGCTGATGCTCGTGGTCGCCGTGCCGCTGGTGCTCGGTACCCGTAAGCAGAAGAAACAGGCGCAACAACAGCAGGAGCTGCAGCGAAGCCTCGTCGAGGGTGATCGGGTGATGACGACCTCCGGGCTCTACGCCACGGTCACCGACGCCACCGACGAGACGACGATCGACCTGGAAATCGCCGAGGGCGTTGTCACGACGTGGCTGCGGCAGGCCGTTCGCGAGAAGATCCACGGCGACAGTGACGAGGTCGACGAGGAGAGCGAGGACAGCGACTCGGCAGAGGAGAGCGGAGCCGACGTGAGCGGTCCGGCCGACGAGCCGGAGGTTACCGCGGGTGCTTCGCTGGAGGCCGATAAGAAGTAGCCCCTTCAGTCGAGGTTCACGCGGCAGCGGGTAGTGTTCCGCTACTGCGCGGATGGAAGTGTCTCGAGTCTGTCGAACGGATCTCGAGCGCCCGCGTCGTGACACCGACACGGAGGAGCCAGACCGAGGAGAGCCACTGTGGCTACATCGTCCGGGCAACTGCGCCCGGGGCGCTATCTCGCCTTGTTCGCGCTGATCGTAATCGCGCTGTACCTGCTGGTCTTCTTGACCGGGGATCGAGAGCCGACGCCGAAACTGGGGATCGATCTCAAGGGCGGCACACGCGTCACGTTGTCGGCGCGGACTCCGAGTGGCGAGGCCCCTTCCCAGGAGGGCTTGCAGCAGGCGCAGGACATCATCCGTGACCGCGTCAATTCGACGGGTGTCAGCGGTGCCCAGGTGAATCTCAAGGGCTCCAACATCGTCATCACGGTGCCGGGAGAGAACGGCGAGAAAGCCAAACAGCTCGGCGAGACCGCGAAGTTGTCGTTCCGTAAGGTCGCGCGGGCAGTCCCCGTTGGTGCTGGGCAGTCCGGACAGAGCGGCAGTGGGGACGCGTCGGACGGCCAGTCCGGTGGGAAGTCGGGCGGTGACTCGGGCGGGGACTCGGGCGACGACTCGGCCGGGGCGGACCGTTCGGCGAACCCCTCCGGTGGTGGGGGAGCTGCCACCGCGGCGCAGCAGGACTCCGGCGATGGGGATCAGAGCACCGACGGCTCCGGCGACAAGGGCGCCACCGGTACCGAGGCCGACACCGGCGGGGACGACAGTGAAGCCATCAAGGCCGCTCTCGAGAAGCGACAGAATCCGAAACTGATCGCCGGTGACGACGCGGACAAGAAGGCCAAGCAGAAGGCGCGGAAACTCCAGCAGGAGGCGCTGAGTTCGCTGGACTGCTCGAAGCAGGATCCGCTGCGGGGCAACGCGCGCAATGATCGGCCACTGGTTGCCTGCAACCAGGACGGTACCGAGAAGTATGTGCTCGAGCCGGTGTTCCTACCCGGGCAGCAGATCGACGATGCTTCGGCCGTACCGCCCCAGCAGGGCAATCCCGGCTGGATGGTGAGCCTCGAGTTCGAATCCCAGGGAGGCGACACCTGGGCAGAGTTCACCTCGAACAATGTTGGTGAACGTGCCGCGTTCGTGTTGGACGGCCAGGTGGTGTCCGCGCCGAGCATCAACGAGGCGATGTTGCAGAACTCGGCGCAGATCACGGGCGACTTCAACCGTGCGGAAGCCCAGGATCTCGCGGAGGTACTCAAGTACGGTGCCTTGCCCTTGTCGTTCAGCCAGTCGGACGCGAAGACGGTCTCCCCGACACTGGGGCTGGCCTCTTTGCAGGCCGGACTGATCGCGGGCGCCGTGGGGATCGGGCTCGTGTTCGTCTACTGCCTGTTCTACTATCGCATCCTCGGGGTGCTGACCATCCTGTCGTTGATTCTGTCCGCCACGCTGGTGTATGGCGTGCTCGTGGTACTCGGCCGGTGGATCGGTTACAGCCTCGACCTTGCGGGCGTCGCCGGGTTGATCATCGCGATCGGTGTGACCGCGGACTCGTTCGTGATTTACTTCGAACGTCTCAAGGACGAGATCCGGGAGGGCAGGACGTTCCGTTCGGCGGTGTCACGGGGTTGGACGCGTGCGAGACGCACCATCCTTGCTTCCGATGCGATCCTGGCTCTCGCGTCGGCGGTGCTGTACGTGTTGGCGGTTGGTGATGTGAAGGGATTCGCGTTCACACTCGGGATGAGTACGGTCCTCGACCTACTCGTCGTGTTCTTGGTGACGCATCCGTTGGTGGTGCTGGTGGCGAAATCGAAGAAGTTGTCCAGCCCGTCCCTGTCCGGTCTCGGGGCGGTACAACGAATGGGCGTCGACAAGCGCTCGGCGCGCAAGCCTGCCGGTGCCGCTGCGAAGGAGACCTGACATGGTCGGCGAGGACAACGACGCCCCCGACACACCCACCGGCGGCAACGGCGGCGAAAAGGAACTGGACGCCACCGGCGAGGCCGCCGGCGGCAAGGAGTCGTTGCTGCACAAGCTGTATGTCGGCACCGGTGCGTTCAACATCGTCGGCAACCGCTACCGCTGGTTCATGGTGTTCGCCACGCTCGTCGTGGTGTGTATCGTGGCGGTGGGGGTCCGGGGCTTCAACTTCGGTATCGACTTCGCGGGCGGCACGCAGATCCAGTTCCCCGCCCAGGGCGTGGATCATGTGATCAGCAGTGAGGAAGCAGCC
>Ga0079226_10001121_pt1 | contig 20341 bp, 22 predicted proteins | sample Poulit2014_FD_76345 | JGI IMG/M metagenome (GOLD analysis project Ga0079226, IMG submission 76345) | Agricultural soil microbial communities from Georgia to study Nitrogen management - Poultry litter 2014 | ecosystem: Environmental > Terrestrial > Soil > Agricultural land | place: USA: Georgia... | reverse complement strand
TATACTACAATAAAAATATAAAATTGTATAAAAATAACGGCTCAATAGCTCAGTCGGTAGAGCAAAGGACTGAAAATCCTTGTGTCGGCGGTTCGATTCCGTCTTGAGCCATAAAAACCAAGTAATGTACTTGGTTTTTTATTTTAGGGAATAATAGTAGTTGTTGGCGGTGCAAATCACTAGTCTGTATTTGAACCGCACTTTTCCACTGATTTCGAGCAGTTCGTTTCGATTTTTATTTTGAACTACACTTTTTCGCCGATTTTGAGCAGTTCGTTTCGATTTTTATTTTGAACTGCACTTTTTCGCCGATTTTGAGCAGTTCATTTCAATTTTTATTTTGAACTACACTTTTCCGCTGATTTAGAGCAGTTCATTTTAATTTTTATTTTGAACTACACTTTTTCATCGATTTCGAGCAGTTCATTCCGATTTTATTTTTGAACTGCACTTTTTTACTGATTTCGAGCAGTTCGTTTCGATTTTTATTTTGAACTACACTTTTTCGCCGATTTCGAGCAGTTCATTTTGATTTTTATTTTGAACTACACTTTTTCACTGATTTCGAGCAGTTCATTTTGATTTTAATTTTGAACTGCACTTTTTCACTGATTTCAAGCAGTTCATTTCGATTTTTATTTTGAACTGCACTTTTTCGCCGATTTGGAGCAGTTCATTTTGATTTTTATTTTGAACTGCACTTTTTCACCGATATCGAGCAGTTCATTTTGATTTTAATTTTGAACTGCACTTTTTCGCCAATTTGGAGCAGTTCATTTTGCATGAAAATTAAAAGTAGATATCGTCTCTCATTGCAAACCGTAAAATTTAGAATATATTTATTTAAGGAAAAAGCGTAATATTTGCACGATGTGGAAACGTTTGTTAATCTTGATATATAAGCTATTTAAAATATTTATTTAATTAAGGAGAGGATTCAGTATGGCAAAGTTTGAATTACCAGAATTACCTTATGCATATGATGCATTAGAACCAACAATCGATACGGATACAATGAATATTCATCATACTAAACACCACAACACGTATGTAACAAACTTAAATGCTGCACTTGAAGGGCATGCCGATTTACAGAATAAATCTATCGAAGAATTGATTAGCGATTTAGACGCTATTCCAGAAGATATTCGTACAGCTGTCCGTAATAATGGTGGAGGCCATGCGAACCATAGCTTATTCTGGAAAGTACTTTCACCAAACGGTGGCGGAGAGCCAACAGGTGAGTTAGCAGATAAAATTAATGAAAAGTTTGGAAGCTTCGAAAAGTTCCAAGAAGAATTCGAACAAGCTGCGGCTACACGCTTCGGTTCAGGTTGGGCTTGGCTAGCACTTAATAATGGTGAAGTTGAAGTAATGAGTACACCAAACCAAGATAGCCCGATAATGGAAGGGAAAACTCCATTACTAGGTTTAGATGTTTGGGAGCACGCTTACTACCTGAAGTACCAAAACAGACGTCCAGACTATGCAAAAGCATTTTGGGATAAAGTCAATTGGGACGAAGTAACGAAAAACTACGAAGAAGCTAAATAAATAAACAGAAACACGGGAATTTATTTCTCGTGTTTTTTTAATGCTTTTATACATATCTGAATTAGTCCTCGTTCAAACTATAATGAAGGAGCTAATGAAGATATGATTTATTTTATAAAGAAATATTTAAAAACCGAATATAACAGTCGGGATTTGTATTTGTTGTTATTAATCGGTGGGTTATATTCGATTGGATTATTTTTATCAAACACTTTTGTAAACATTTATTTATGGCGACAAACGGAAGATTTCCTAATTATAGCAACTTACCACTTAGCGATTTCAATTAGTAAACCAATTACATTTATTATTGCTGGAAAAATAACGAAGAAAATTGATCGAGTAATTGTGTTAAGACTAGGTGTCATATTTTTATCGTTATTCTTTTTAACGGTTTTAATATTACAAGAAAATGCGGCATATTTTAATGTGTTGTTAGGTGTCTTAATCGGAATTGGTTACGGTTTTTATTGGTTAGCTTTTAATGTATTGACCTTTGAAATAACGGAACCATACAACCGTGTGTTTTTTAATGGAATATTAGGGAGTTTACAATCGATTAGTGGAATGATTGGTCCTTTGTTAGCAGGAACTATTATTTTATATTTGAAAACGAATATTGGATATATGACTATATTTTCATTATCATTTATCCTTTTTATTATCGCGGTAATTCTCAGTTTCTTTATTGATCGAAGGGAAACAGACGGAGTGTACCAACTACATTTAGTAATTAAGGAAATAAAACGAAATCGTGATTGGAAAAATATGTTGATTGCAAATTTCTTTCAAGGAATTCGTGATGGGGTATTTGTATTCGTTATTTCGATATGGATATTTTTAACGACGAGAAGTGAATTTTCTTTAGGTGTATTTAATTTATTACTAAATGGAAGTTCCTTAATAATCTTTTTATTTCTGACCATCTTTATGAAAGATAAACATCGAAAAAGATTTATTTTATTTGGTGCATTAATTATTTCATTCGCCATTTGGATTGTTATTGTAGATATCAATATTGTTCGACTAATGATTTATGCTGTCGTTATTGGAATTAGTTTCCCGATTATTATTGTTCCGTTTCAATCTTTGACATACGATGTAATCGGAAAAGGTTTTAAGGCAAAAGATTTACGGATTGAATACATTGTTTTGTTGGAAATTGTTTCAAACATTGGCAGTATTTTATCAATTACACTTTTTATAATTGGAATCACATTTTATACCGTAATCGATCCAATTCCTTTAATGTTGGCTATTTTTAGTTTATCTTATTTAATGATTTACTTTTTTATTATTCCGATAACATTACTATCGGATCGTTCCTCAGACACAATTTAAAACTTTATGTAAATAGGATGATTATACCGAACAAATAATGTTATAATAGTTACGTGATTTACAGATGAGAGGGGGAACATCGTGCCAACGAGAAAAAAGAAAGATGAAACAAAAATTCCCTTGCGGTTAAATATTTTGTTTTTTATTGTATTTATTATGTTTTCAGTTTTAGTTATTCAATTAGGGGTAATTCAAATATTACATGGTGAAGCTTTCCAAGTGGAGATTGATCGAACTGTCACCGATAAATCAAATACACCTGTCCCTCGTGGAAAAATTTATGATCGAAATAAGAAGGTAATAGTCGATAATAAGCCATTATATGCGATTAGCTATACACCTCCAAAACGCATCCAACCTGAACAAAAATTAGCGTTAGCTGAGGAACTTGTACCATTTCTTTCGGTAGAAAAATCAGCAATAAAGCGAATAACGAAACGGAATAAACAAGAATATATATTTCTAAAAAATAAAGAAGAAATACAAGCAAGAATTACTGAGGAAGAAGAAGAAGAATTAACAAATGCAGAACAGTATCGATTAGCATTAGATCGGATTACTAAAGAAGAAATCGATAAGTTAACAGAAGATGACTTTAGGGTTATAGCGATTAAGCGTGAACTTGATAAAGCTTATTCATTAACACCTGAAATCATCAAAAATGATAACATTTCAATCGAAGAGTACGCAACGATTGCGGAACATTTATCTGAACTACCGGGCATTAATGCTACAACCGATTGGGAACGTACATATGCTTACGGTGATACGTTAAAATCAATCCTTGGATCGATTACTACCCAAGAACAGGGAATCCCGGCAGAAGCAGAAGATTATTATTTAACGCGTGGATATAACCGAAATGATCGAGTCGGAAAAAGTGGACTTGAGGAACAATATGAAGATGTTCTTCGTGGTCGAAAAGAGAAAGTTGAACATACGACGACGAAGGAAGGGGCAGTTATCGATTCTAAAGTGGTCGTTCCTGGTGAAAGAGGAAAAGATTTAATTTTAACAATTGATATGGATTTTCAGGAAAAACTAGATGAAATTGTTTTAAGTGAATTAAAAAAGGCAAAATCACAATTGCCCGGACCGAATCGATATTTAGAAGATGCATTAGCAGTTGCAATGAATCCTAAAACTGGGGAGATAATAGGTTTAAGTGCGATGCATTATGATCGACAAAATAATAAATATGAAGCCGCTCCACATAAAATATTTTATGATGCACATCGCCCAGGGTCTACAGTCAAGGGTGCAACTGTTTTAGCAGGATTAGAGTCAGGTATTATAACTCCTGGTCAGGTATTTGTTGACCGTCCTATTAAAATTGCTCAAACACCTGTTAAAGCGTCCTATGCAAGATTAGGTGCTGTAAATGATATCCAAGCATTAAAAGTGTCATCAAACGTATATATGTTCTATATTGGATTACGAATGGGTGGAGAGTTTCGTCATCCTTTTCCTGATAATTCAGGTGCAACATATAATCGGGAAGGTGCGCAAAAAATGCGTAACTATTTTCACCAATTTGGACTTGGTGTCGGGACGGGTGTCGATTTTCCTTTTGAATCAACAGGTTTTGTAGGGGATGCTAAAATTCCTGGTAATTTAATGGACCTTGGTATTGGACAGTATGATACTTACACGACATTACAGTTAGCACAATATGTATCGACAATAGCGAACGATGGAATTAGAGTAGAACCACACCTTGTAAAAGAAATTCGCAACCCATCGACTGAGGATGAATTAGGTTCTATTTACAAAGTTAACCATCCTAAAGTGTTGAATAAAATTGATGTTGATCCTGAGTATGTTAAGAGGGTTCAGACCGGATTTTGGAAAGTGTTTAATGAAGCTGGAGGAACAGGTTATAGATATTGGGCGGGGAAAAAATATCGCCCAGCTGGTAAAACAGGTACAGCTGAAAACGAAGTATATGAACCAGATGGTGAAGGAAGTTACCGGATGGTTGCAAAATCAGAAAATTTAGCACTAGTAGGGTACGCGCCGTTTGAAGATCCTGAAATAGCATTTGCTATTATCGTTCCCAACTTAGGTAATGTACGCGGTCAGTATCCAATTAACCATCATATTGGAACCAGGCTCATGGATGCTTATTTCAAAGGTAAAGAAAACAAACCATCGGAAGATGATGAAACATAAACATTTAATAGATTAGTAGAATATAGTATATTACTAAATAAAAGAGGTCTAGAAGCGTAATGAATATTACACTTTTAGACCTTTAATTTTAACTTCCAGGATACGTGGTAAGTGTCTCAGCAAGTTCTTTTAAGCTCATATCACTATTTACTTTAAACTTACCAATTTGTATATAGGCACTATACCCATTATCTTCCATGTATTTGACGAAATCGCTCGAATCCTTAATAATATCTTTATCTTTTAGAGCCTCGCCAATATCTTGAGAGACAAATCCTTCTTTAACTGTAATCGTAACTGATTTTGGCTTTTCTTTTTCGTCATCATCTTTCTTACCTTGTTCTTTCTTCTCTGTTTGCTCTTTATCCGTATCGCCTTTTTCTTTTGATTTTTCTTTTTCCTTATCAGAATCTTTATCTTTGTCTTGTTTATCAGACTTAGCTTTTTGGTCTTTTTCATCTTTGTCCTTCGTTTTTGTTTCATCTAAATAAACAGAAAAAGAGATAAAATCGTCTTGACTAATTGTGCGATACCCTTTATCTTCAAGAGCTGAAGAAAGCTCTTCTACAGAGAAACTATCGATAGCTTGACTAGAGTCATCTGTAATTAAAAACATAATTAATATAACAATCGACGCCGTTAAAAGTCCGATCGAAAAATATCGGATAGGGTTTCTCATCTTTTGAATCTTCTCCTTACTACATTTGATGCTTCAAAATAGTTTGAACATCGTGGTTATTTAAATTAGTTTCCTCAGAAATATCGTCTAAAGAAAATCCTTGTTCATGTAAATGATGAATTTTTTGTACTAATAACGGTTTATTTTTAAATTCATCCGATAAAGAATTCGACGTATTATTATTTGTTATCGGACGTTCAATTGGTTCATTAGTGAGCAATTCTTCTTCTAATACTTTAACTTTTTTTCTTAATTGATATGTATCTTGCATCGTTGCAATTGAAAATTGTTCTAATTGATCTTCAATATTTTGCAACTTATCATTAAAGAAAAAGCTCGCAATTAATAAACCGATTGCAATTAAAATAATCGTTAAAATTATATAAATCATTTTTCTACCTCCAGTCTAAAATATATTATACTATGAATAGGGGTAAATGTTAAAGTAAAAAAAGATTGCTATTCGAACATCGCTTTGCTATTATAATGAGTGTGATTAATATGAACAAAATAGAGTGGAGGTTTTAAAATGCGAGTTAACATTACGTTAGAGTGTACAGAAACAGGGGACCGCAACTATATTACGAAGAAAAATCCACGTAATAACACAGAGCGCATCGAACTAATGAAATATTCACCACGTTTAAGAAAACATACGTTACATCGTGAGACAAGATAATGTATAAAACAAAAACTCTAGCCTTTTGGTTGGGAGTTTTTTTGTTTATTATAATGAATGAACTTATTGTCGAAAAATGGGAAAGTAGATGATAGGATTGGGACATAATGGAAAAGGTTTTTTACGAAAAATAACACTTGAAAAACTTGCAGATTTAACTCATGATGATAAGAAAGTAATTGAAACTCAGCTTAAAGAACACTTATTAAAAAGTGCTTGTTGGAAAAATGCAAAAACAATTGGTATAACTTGTGCGACTGAATTAGAATGGAATACGATACCAATTATTCAACACGCATGGAAAGAGGGCAAAACTGTAGCAGTCCCTAAAACAAATTCCAGTCAATCAACGATGGAATTTTACCAAATTGATTACCTATCCCAACTAAGAAAAGGGTATGGTGATATTTTAGAACCCATAACAGATAACAAACAATTAATTAAAAAACAAGAAATTGATTTATTAATTGTTCCGGGGGTTATTTTTGATGAATATGGGTATCGGATTGGATTTGGTGGCGGTTATTATGATCGATATTTGGTCGACTTTAAGCATGAAACAGTCTCATTGCTTAGTACGTTTCAATTAGTTCGCTCATTACCTATCGAAAAGCATGATATTCATGTACAATATTTAATAACGGAGAATGGTCTTCGCAAGGTAAAACAAAAAAAGTGAGGTGTAGCATGCATTTACTGGAGCAATATTACTTATATGATTTCACAAAACATCTAATAACAAATGAAAATTACGAGCTAGCTCATTTTAATACGAAAAAAAGTGAAATATGGCTTATCAAATCCCAGTGGCGATCAACAAAAGTAATTCGGCTCATGCAACGAGGATTTGATTGGCGAAATCACTTGAAAAATGATATTGCACACTTATTCCAACAAGTACGAAATTTGCGACGCCAACTCGGGAGTAAAAATATTCAAATTTATAATGTATATATAAGTAGTTTAGAACCGGTCGATGATTGGGAAAAATTAAAGGAACCACTCCAACTAAAAGAACGAAACCCACTCAAATTGAAAGTGTATTACATGACGGAAGAAACTCGTGAATCGGAGCAACAGAGGTTATTGTCAGAAATCGATGCTTCATTTAATTACGTGTTGCAACAAAATGATACTGAGGAGCAGGAGAGAGCTGTCAAACGATATCAATATGAATTAGGTCGATCGATTTATGAAAAAAATGAGCGAATGAAAGATGTTTTTTCTTTTGGTACGCCAAGACTCACTTATCTGCTGATTTATATAAATATTATCATTTTCTTTTTAATTGAATTAAATGGTGGAAGTACGAATGTTGAGACACTTATACAATTTGGTGCAAAATATAATCCTGCAATTGTCTCTGGAGAGTGGTGGCGAATTGTCACCTCAATGTTTCTGCACATAGGTTTCGTGCATTTAGTTATGAATATGATTGCATTATATTATTTAGGAACGGTAGTCGAACGGATTTTTGGTTCGTTTCGATTTATATATATATATTTCCTTGCAGGAATTGCTGGTGGTTTAACTAGTTTTGCTCTAAATGTATCGGTTGCAGCAGGGGCTTCTGGAGCAATTTTCGGACTATTTGGTTCTCTCTTGTTTTTTGGTACGATATATCGTGATATGTTCCGACAAACAATGGGGAAAAATTTAATTTTTATTTTATTAATTAATCTTGTGTTTGGCTTTATGATCCCACAAATAGATATGGGTGCACATTTAGGAGGATTGATCGGTGGATACATCGCCTCGGCAATCGTATTTGTCCCACAACAAAGAAAGGCGAGTATCCAATTTATAGGGTTAATTGTTTATTTTATAGCGATTATTGCACTTGGGTATTATGGAATATCCGTTAACTTAGAATTAATGGATCAATTTCTTCCTTAATGTTTTAAATTGATTTGCTGTTTTAACTGATGTTTTTCCGATCCTATTTTATAGAGAATGAATAAATGTGTTTGATCGTTGGCAAGCAGGATAATTGGCATTAAATCGTTTGAGTTTGCTTCAACAGCTGCTAATATGTAATTTTTATACAAACCTTCCCAAAGTTGACCGATAATACGGTCACTTGCTTTTTCTGAAACGGTGTCCGATAAATACTGATCAAAATTAACGATTTCAGTCAAGGGAATAGATGAATATTCTTCTTCATTGATGTTAAAATGATTCATCAGCTCCTCCCAGTACATATGTAACTGGTGTTTAATTTGTTGATCTAGCTCAGTTACTGCCTGTGTTTGTCCATACGTTTTTGGAGTCTTGAACGAATTGTTTTTTAACATGTATAGTTCATCTGTAGACATCGCTTGAATACTCGTAATCGTTTCGTTATCATGCCGTTCACCGTGATGGAATGAAATAGTCTGGACAACAGCATTTGGCCTTATAGTAACTGGTTGTTTTTGTTCAATTGTCGTTGTATTTTGAAGCCATTTATTCAGGACGCCTACTAATGCACCGTTTCTAAATAAGAGTGACACATCTTGACGTAAATAAAGACTGTCTTCACTAGTTGAGTGGCTCGCCCAGTCGATTGTGTATTGTTCATTAGTCGGGGTTAGAGAGCTTTCGGCAGATGTAAATGTTCGATCATAATCGATTGGAAAATAAGTAATTGTCATTTCCGCTATTATATTTGTCATCACGAAAAAAACTGTTACAATAATGAGCATAATGCATAAAAATAAATGTCGTTTCACTTTCATCCCTCATTTTCTTATAAAGGTATTTATATATATATATGAAAAGTGAACCGTTAATTATTCAAAATGGTGATTTATATGAAGACAATGTTAGATGTCAGAAATTTATTAAAACAATTTAATATATTTATTTATACCGGAAGTCGCAAAGGTGATGCAGATTTAATGGAGATGGAACTAAGTGAATTGTACCAAAAAGGTTTGATCAATCAAGATGATTATATGAAAGCGCGATTGTTATTACATCAAGAAAAACATCATTAAACAAAGAATTTCTTGAACAATTCAAGGTTTAAATGTTACATTTAATCTTTGTTTATAACATTGGTAACGTTTAATCTGTTCTCGGAAAAACAAAAAGAAGGTTACTCTTAGTAAGTAAACCTTCTTTTAATGGAACGTGATGTAATTTAAATTGTTAACAAAATGGTGCAGTGGCTAATTCACATATGATTGTTGCAACCGAGAAGAATCCGAAACTCAGCGCGGTTATAGCCGAAAATCCAATTGCTAAAATATTTTTAATTTTTAATTGTCTCATTAATGATACGACTGATAGTAATGCAACGATTAGAAATATGATTGCTAAAACCATCTTTAATACAACCTCCCTATGTGCGTGTTAATACTAAAAATTATATGTATAATAATAGCATAAGAACAACTCAACATTAATTTTATAATATATAAGTACATTTGTCGAGTTATTATCCTTTTTCGTCACAAAATAAACATTTAAGAGATGGAGAGTGTAACATAATGAAAGTAAAAACTTTATCACTCGGCCCAATAGGGACGAACTGTTATATCGTAAGTAAACAAGATCAATGTCTTATTTTTGACCCGGGTGCACAGCCGGAAGTGATTATCCAATATGTATCAGAAAATAATTTAAACCCATTAGCAATTTTATTAACGCATGCTCATTTCGATCATATTGGTGCTGTCGACGCTATCCGTAAGGAATATGATATTGGCGTTTATTTACACGAAGCTGAACATGACTGGCTAGAAAAACCAGAATTAAACCGCTCAGTTCTTTTCTTTGGAGAAGCAGGTGCCGTAAGAACCGCAAAACCAGATAAATTAATCAATATCGGTCCATATGAAATTGGCTCGTTTACGTTTGAAGCTGTTCATACACCTGGACATTCACCTGGAAGTGTCTCATTTATATTTCACGATGAGTCTGTTGTTATTAGTGGAGACACATTGTTCAACCAAGGAATTGGCCGTACAGATTTACCAGAAGGAAGCTTTACATTATTAATGCAAAGTATTTTTAATCAACTATATACGTTAGCCGATCACTTCGTTGTTTATCCCGGACATGGACCTAGTACGACAATTGGCTCAGAAAAATATTCAAATCCATTTACTATTCAAGTTAACCAAGGGAAATAGGAGAAAATAAGGCGTGCTTTTCTTATGTTAAAGAAGCACGTTATTTTTTTGTTTTTGCGCCATTTAGGACCCATTTCCATAAAAAAGGCAAGACACCAAACCATTTACTGCCAACAGTTACAGAGGGATAACCTGAAGCTGTATCGGGTTGATTTTTATTAAAATGTTTAATTAAATAAGATACATACGCATTTACATTCATATTTATTCCTCATTTCGCCATTTATTTATTTTATAGTATAAACAAAATTTTGAATAGAATTCATGTTTATAACAACTTTTTGATTTAAGGAAAAGAAAAATTTATGCCTCATCATTTATATAAAAATGAATTTTGGTAAGTTGTTATTCAAAAAAATTTCAGATACTATACGTATAAATAGTTTAAATGTTATACGTCTTAGGAGGAGTTGAATATATGTCAAATAAAGCAGCCTCTTTTGCTAATAAGCTTCTTGAGGACTCTTTTCAACAACACGCCTCAGATATCCACTTTCATCCTCTACCGAACCACGATACCGTCGCTATTTTTTACCGTAAGTTAGGGAAGCGAAAATTTATCCGCGAAATTACTAAATCGTTTTATCAAATTATGTTAACTTATTTTAAATTTTCAGCCAATATGGATATTGGAGAGACAAGACGCGCACAAGATGGCATGATTAGTTGGGAAATGGATAATGCAATATTCCATTTACGTTTATCGACTTTACCTGTTGATCTATCTGAAAGTTTAACCATTCGAATTTTCCCGCAACATAACACACCGAAGCTAGATGATTTATTTTTATTTCCGTATCAATTTCAACGTATTAAACAGTGGTTAAGCAACGAGTCTGGAATTATTCTTTTTACCGGACCAACTGGTTCAGGCAAGTCGACGACAATGTATTCATTACTAGAGGAGCTAATCAGCCACCAATCTTCACAAGTTATTACATTAGAAGAACCGATTGAGCGAAAAATTAAACACGTATTACAAGTAGAGGTAAATGAAAAAGCTGGCATGACTTATCAAAATGGGTTAAAAGCCGCCTTAAGACACGATCCGGATGTTATATTAATTGGAGAAATCAGGGATGACAAAACCGCATCTTTTACATTTCAAGCGTCTTTAACAGGTCATTTAGTACTGACGACGTTACACGCCAAAAATGCAATGGGTACGATTGAACGTCTCGTTGACCTCGGCATTAAACGAGTTGACTTACAACAGACATTATTAGGCATTGCTGCTTTACGTCTCATTCCTGTCATGTCGAAGGGGAAAATAACGCGAAGGGCAGCCATTGTTGAGTTACTGGATGGTGAATTGCTGGAACAAGTTATTATGGATAGGCAAATAAACGAAAAAGGATTTCATTCCTTTGAATATTTAAAGGAGAAAGCTTTACGCTATGGGTTCATTTGTGAGCAAACTTATAAAGAAACGAATTAATGCAGGTAATTTATCACCTAACATTCAATTAACATTTTTAAAGAGATTATATCGCCTATTAAAAAGAGGCTACTCACTTACAGAAGCCTTACACATAATTAGTTGGGATAAGCAAATGAAACATGTTGTTAAAACAATTCATCAGTCTTTGTATGCAGGCCAATATCTCGATGAAGCATTGACGAAAGCGCAGTTTCATCAAATGATTGTTATTTATATTTACTTTGTTCGCATTAATGGCGATTTAATGACAAGCCTCGGAAAAAGTATCGACATGTTTGAGCAACGAATGAACGCATTTCAGAAATTTAAACAAATTAGCCGTTATCCAATTTTTTTAATATCAATTTTCATTTTATTACTATTTTTAATTAAGCGATTTATCTTACCTTCCTATGCTGAAATGTTTCAATTCCATACTGAATCAGCTAGCACGGTACAACTTACATTTTTTTTATTCAATATATTGTTTACCATCCTCATCGTTTTAATCGTAATAATAATAATTGGTTCGATTTTATGGTATTTCAATAAACATAAAGTATCAATTGAAAAACAATTAGAAATATATCATTATTTACCGATTTACCGTCAGTATGTGCGTTTGCAAACGTCATTTTATTTTGCGACGCATGTCAGCTTGTTTTTAAGAACAGGTATGTCGATGAAAAACATTATCAAACATTTAGAATCACAAAATGAATTACCAATTATCCAATATTATGCGAGTATTATGATGCAGCATTTAAGTAGGGGATATCAACTGAATGAATTATTACAAACTTTACCGTTTATTGATCCACAATTGGCTACTATATTTCAACAGCATAATCATATCGAAGCATTGGAAAAAGACTTAGCGACGTATGCTGATTTTGTAGCTGAAAACATTGAAAAGAAAATGATGCAATTTATTATGTTTATTCAACCCGTTACATTTGGTTTACTTGGTTTGTTTATTATCATTATTTATTTCTCATTGTTATGGCCTATGTTTCAGTTAATTGATTCTATTTAAAAGGAGTTGGAATAGTTAAATGGGTAATAAAGAATCCGGTTTCACATTAGTGGAAATGCTAATTGTTTTGTTAATTATTTCTATATTAATTTTACTGATTGTACCACACGTATCAAAGAAATCAGCGAACATTAACGATAAAGGATGTGACGCACTCGTTGAATTAGTCAAATCTCAAGTAGTTGCTTATGAATTAGATAAAAAGAAAAAGCCACAAGATTTACAGGAGTTAGTAACTAGTAAATATATTGATAATGAACATTTACATTGTGGAAACGGAAAAGAAATTGTAATGGGTGGGGATGGTGAAATTTCACATCAATAAAGAATCCGCTTTTACACTGATCGAGCTTCTCATCGTCCTCCTCATTGTTTCAATTGTCTCGTTATTTATTCTTCCTTCTATGCACCAAACGATGATACGCCAAAAACAAAAACATTTTTTCGAATTGTATTCTAGTGATATTTTTTATATTCAAAACACAAAATTATATACGGATAAATATGCCGAAATCATACCGCTGAATACTCATTATAATTTAAACCCATCCAATGAAGGCATCAAAAGAATGTTTCCAGAAGAGTTAAGAAAAACGAATGCACAACCTGACATTTCATTTTCAAGGAAAGGAACGATAAAACAACCGTATACGTATATTTATACGTCTAAGGATACGAAATATAGTATTATATTTCCTTTTGGGAAAGGGAGAAGTTATCTTGTCGAAGAATAAAGGATTCATTTGGATAGAAACATTAGTTAGTTTAAATATCGTTTTATTAATGTCGACTGTTGCTATTCCGATTTATACGACAATTCAACAAGAAAAGGAAGTCCTTCATGAACGCTCTGTTTTTTCACTCCATTTATTTAATGAACTTCAGCTGAAGCTGGGAGAGGAAGAAATAACAAATGACCAGACGTTTAAAAAAAATATTAACAAACAAGAGGCAACATTTTCATTTACTACTGAAGGAGCATATGTAAAAGGATGTGTAAATTGGAAAAATGCGAAAGAAAGAGAGGAAAAACGCTGTTTGTACGGAATTTGGCCGGTGTGAAACAGGATTTACACTTGTTAGTTCATTATTAAGGCTCCTTATCATCATAATCACTTTACCGATGCTCATACTAATGTACTCAAAATTTACGGTTAAACCTTATGAAGAAAGTTTATCCATTCAACAATTATTTTTCATTTTGCAAAATGAAGTTTATTTAGCTAAAGAAGTTACGCATGGAAATAATCGGTTAAGATTCACTGTCAATCATGACCATATTACCTTCGAAAGGTATGGCCGATTGTTACGTCGTAGGGTAAATGATGAAGGCCATGAAATTTATTTACGAAATATTGATTCGTTTTTATTAGAGCGCTCTTCTAATGGGATAAAAATAACGATTACGATGATGACAGGTGAAGCATATGAAAGAATTCTCATTACGAATGAATAATGAACGTGGATTCTTTTTACCATTTGTTTTAGTTATTACGATTATCATTTTTTCAACTGTCACAACTGTCACGTTGATCTATCAAAATGAACGAAAAATATCTTATCAACTATGGGAACAGATGAAGGCTGAAACACTCGTACAAATGAGTAAATATACATTTCTGCAAGAAGGGAAATATGAAGAGCAAATAAACGGAACTTCATTTTATACATTTCCCTCAGGCGATGTCTCTGTTACGTATTCTAGGAGTGCTGAACAAGAATATATATTATTATTGGACATTACAACAGATAACAACGAGAATTTTAAAATCAAAACAATTGTTTTAAATTAAATTCTTAAATAGTGCATATTTTTTTAAAATTCCACTCAAACTAATGAACAAATAGCTCTATTGCACGCATGTTGTAACAAAATAGTTAACCTCTCAGAGAAAAAGACGGAGAAAACAATGTATCAATAAGACAAGAAAAGAAGTTTTCTTTACTTTATTTTAACGGTAGTTTATAATGTATTCTGTACAAGGTTAACATTAAAGGAGGGGAAAAAGCATGGATCGTATGTTTCGTGTCATTGCTTTTTGGACAGGAATATTTTCTGTAATGTTTTTCGTCGGTGAAATGTATGTTTCGTCCGTTTTATTCCTAGTACAAACAGCATTTTTCCTTACATTAAGTTATCTGAAGCTTTCAGAGCGTATGTATATGTATTTATTTGGAGCGTACTTAACCGTGTTTATGATTGGATTCACATGGTATACAGAATTTATTATGGTACCAGGATTTGGTCATTAAACAGTAAATTCCCTGCTTATGTTATATGAGCAGGCGTTTTTACTTTTAGGGCCTTTTTATGTACATCAATTGAAAGTCCTCGACTTTAACCCATGCTGATTTCGTAATTCTCACATATGAACATCAGATTTTTCAATATGCTTCCTATTAATGATAAATGTTTTCCGACAAATAAACTATTCCCCCGTTTATAACAGTGTAACTAACTTCAGGTCTTAACCGGTAATAAAGTTGGTTTACTTCTTTTATTAAGTCATCTTTCTGCTCATTATTTTCATAAAAATGTTTTAACAATAACAATTCATCTTTCAATAAGAGAATACTTTCTAGTGCCCACTGATAATCTTGTTGTTCGACGTAACTGTCAACATACTGTTCAATTCTGCGGAGACCGCTCTTCATTTTAATAATCGGTGTAATCGTATAACAATGTGGACTAATAAAATGATCTAACTCCTTTGTTTCTAACGTTTCCATCATCCCATTAATCATCGTTCCATTTATTAAATTTAATCCAATTGACAGTGTTTCTTCCCTGACTTGCATTCCCTTAAATGAAATAGTTATATTAATAACAAGCCACGGGTGTAGTAAAGTTTGCTTTTCAACATGCACTTGTTCGAAGGCTTGAATAAAACGACTAGACTGCTCTAAATAATGGCAAATTTCATTCATTCTTGGTGTCCCAAAATGAATCCATTCACCTTGGTCATGACTTTTATCGATATTCGTTACGAAGGTTAATCGTTGGGGCTCACCAGTTTGCCCAGTCGCTTTAACATAATGCCAATAAAATGGCCGATTCATAATTGCACGGTCAATTTCTTCCGTTAATTGAATTTGGATCATATCATTTTCAGGTATGTGAACGTCACACTCATTCCCTGTAAAAAAATCGTGAATAAATGAATTGATATTTAACTGACTCAATTTACACCCTCATTTTCTGTCACATCTTCTATAACGTGTAAAAGATGATTGAGTTTTATTTTAGCTTCACCGACTGAATTAGACTCTTGAATAATATCCCTCATTTCGGTATCAAAGCTTTTAATATTTAATCGTTCTAGTATATCGTCTAATTCCCCAATAACTCTTTCAAACACATTAATTTTTTCATATAGTAAATTAATAACGTGTTCTTCTAACGTATTTTTAATTGCAAAATTATAAACGGTCACGTGTTGTTTTTGCCCGTATCGATGAATTCGACCAATTCGTTGTTCAACATGCATAGGATTCCATGGTAGATCGTAATTGATCATATGACTACAAAATTGTAAGTTAATCCCTTCTCCGCCAGCTTCCGTTGCGATTAGTACTTGATAATGATTTTTAAATAATGTGGTGATCCATTCTTTTCTACCACGTTTTAATCCTCCATAAAATGTGATCGCACTAATGTTATGTTGTTGTAAATACCATTGTAAATAATATTGCGTTGCTCTGTATTGTGTAAAAACGATTACCTTTTCTGAACCGATTTGTTGAATAATTTCAACTAATTTATTTGCCTTCGTATGATGTGGTAATGCTGCAATATCCTCCATTACCTGTTCCACTTCGTTTTGTAAATGGTCTGGTTCTCTTTTTTGTAACGATAAATAACACGCTTCCCGTGATGAACATAGCTCCTTTAAATAGGTTAATTTTGCAAATGTAGCTGTTTTCTGCAACGTATTTGCCAGACGGTCGTAAGCTTGTTGTTCTTCTTTTGAAAAATCCATCCAGATTGTTTCGATATTTCGTTTCACATCATCAAGAATCGTGTCTTTTCTTCGATTTCTTACCATGACGTTTTGGATTAGTTGATGGAGATGCTGTTTATTTTTTGCCGTTGGTTTACCATATGTTTTTTTGAAATGTGAATAGTTTCCCAATAAACCTGGTTTAATGATCGAAACAAGGTTAAATAGTTCTAGGACATCATTTTGTATCGGAGTTGCTGTTAATAATAAACAATATTTTTTCTTAATTGACCTGACAAACGTATGATTTAATGTTTTTTGGTTTTTTAAACGATGGGCTTCATCAATAATAACTAAATCGTACTTAATCTTTAATATTTCTTCTCGGTGTGGCGATCGTTTGGCAAGGTCTAAAGAGCATACGATAATAGGGTACTCATCCCATCGATAATTTTTCCGATAGACTGTTGCTTGGATATAAAATTTTTCATAAAGTTCTTGGACCCATTGATTTACAAGCGAAGAGGGAACGAGAATTAAAACTCGTTTTACTAATCTACGAAATAAATATTCTTTTAAAATTAAACCGGCTTCAATCGTTTTTCCTAGCCCGACTTCATCTGCTAAGATAGCACGCCCATTCATTTCATTAATTACCTTATTAGCTGCTTCAACTTGGTGTTCCAAAAATGTGATATGACGCAAGTATCGTAACGACTGTAGTTGATCAAAGCTTTTAATAGCACTTTCTTTTTTATACGAATAAAGTAGCGAAAATAACTGCCAGTTTGTAAGTGATTGATGATGCTCTAGTGCGTTTTCTAGTTGCGGTAAAAAAGATTCGTCTCTGTTATAAATAATCATTACATTGTCCATCCCCATTTTTAATAGCATTGTTTATTTATTATGAGCATGTTCGCTTAAAACATGCATAAACTAATCAAATTACCTAAGGATTATTTCGAACAAAATAAAACATAGCGAAAAGTCAAAAAAAAAAACCAGGCCAAAGACTTAAAATCTTTGAGACCTGGTTCTGCTATTTACTTTACCTGTCCACTTTTTAAAGCCACCCTGTAACACGTTAATATCTTCATAGCTATTTTTGTATAAAATATGGGCTGCTCTCGAAGACCGGTTATGTGTTTGACAATATAAATAGACTGGTTTGTCTGGACGTATTGCCGCTAAAGATTGTTTTAATTGCGTTAGCGGAATATTCCGTGCTCCTCTGATATGGCCACGTTCAAATTCATTCGGTTCACGAACATCAATTAATTGGGCCTTACGATATCCATCAATAAATTCTTCTTGTTTAAGGAATGTTAAATATTTTCGTTGACGGAAAAAAACAAATAAGTAATACCCAATTAAAGCCAACAAAACTATGATAAGAATATACCAAGTATTCATATAAAATCCCCCATCAAATTTATAACAGTCACTACATAGTATTATAAATTTAATTAGTTGAATTTACAAATGAATATGAATCACTTTATTTATTATTTCTGTTTGTTATAATAAATAGCGTTGCACATTTATAGATTTGCTAGAATTATTGTATGTTTTTATACTTTTTGTGAAAAATGAAAAAGTTGTCGAACAATTGCAATTACTCTATATATAGTTTTTATTTTTTTTTAACTCTATATATTGATTTCCTCCGGAGAATTGTGTACATTAGAGATAGAGAATCATTACATAAAATTATTTATGATTTAAGGGAGCGATTTTTATGTCGATGACGTTAGAAACAAATATGTCTATTAATATTGAATCATTAAATGAGGATATTTCGCAATTTCCCCAAGTTCATCCGATCACAGATGATATGAATATTACACATGAAGGTGTATCACGACTTGTTATGTTAGATCGATACGCATTTAAAGATACAGAGAAAAAAACATTGAAAAAAGGTGATTTTGTTGTCTTAACCGTTAAACAAGATCCGAAATTCCCGGCACGTGGATATGGTTTTATCCAATCGGTTAACTGGGATAAAAACGAAGCAGAAATTATTGTCGCAGAAGAATTCCGTTCTGTATTAGAAAACGAACAGGAAGCAGCAACAGGCTTAATCAGAAGAGACTTAGATGTCATCGATAAACCATTAGAAATATATTATGAACAAATTGCAAAAAGAAATGCAACAGGCTTAGCATCTGTTGAGGAAACGGCTGAAAAAAGAGATCAATCATTCAATTTGTTTACCGAACAACTAGCTGCATTAAATTTTATTCCGGCTGGACGGGTCTTATATGGCGCTGGTTCTGATACGGAGGTAACTTATTTTAATTGTTACGTGATGCCATTTGTTAAAGATTCGCGTGGCGGCATTTCGGAACACCGTAAACAAGTAATGGAAATTATGTCACGTGGTGGGGGAGTTGGTACGAATGGATCAACATTACGCCCTCGTAATACACTAGCTAGAGGCGTTAATGGTAAATCATCGGGATCTGTATCATGGTTAGACGATATCGCGAAACTAACCCATCTCGTTGAACAAGGTGGTAGTCGTCGTGGTGCGCAGATGATTATGCTTGCTGATTGGCATCCGGATATCATTGAATTTATTATTTCGAAAATGCAAAATCCACGTATTTTACGTTATTTAATTGAAAATACAACTGATGAACAAATAAGAGAATTGGCAAATGAAAAATTGAATTTTACACCATTAACTGAAACTGAAAAAGATCTTTATCAAGGTATTGTAAACTACCGACAAATGCCGGGTATGGGTGGTTTTACAGAAGATGCTATGAAAGAAGCAGAAGAAAAGTTAATGACAGGTGGTACTTATTCGGTCCATAACTCTGAATTTTTAACAGGCGCTAACATTTCCGTAACATTAACGAAAGAGTTTATGGAAGCAGTTGAAAATGATGAGGAATATGAATTGCGATTTCCAGATGTTGAAAATTATACTGAAGATGAGATGAGAGACTATAATGAACAGTGGCATGAAATAGGTGATGTTCGCGAATGGGAGAACATGGGATATGGTGTTCGTACGTATCGTACAATTAAAGCCGCTGAATTATGGAATTTAATAAACGTATGTGCGACATATTCGGCCGAACCTGGAATTTTCTTTATCGATAATGCGAATGATATGACTAACGCTAAAAGCTATGGCCAAAAAGTCGTTGCAACAAATCCATGTGGTGAGCAACCGTTAGCACCTTATTCCGTATGTAATTTAGCAGCAATTAATTTAGCAAATATGGCTGATAAACAAACAAAGTCAGTTAATTATGAAAAGTTAAAGGAAACAGTACGCATCGGAGTTCGTATGCAAGATAATGTGATTGATGCAACGCCATACTTCTTACCCGAAAATAAAAAGCAAGCACTAGGGGAGAGAAGAGTTGGATTAGGTGTAATGGGAT
>Ga0079226_10001120_pt1 | contig 20356 bp, 20 predicted proteins | sample Poulit2014_FD_76345 | JGI IMG/M metagenome (GOLD analysis project Ga0079226, IMG submission 76345) | Agricultural soil microbial communities from Georgia to study Nitrogen management - Poultry litter 2014 | ecosystem: Environmental > Terrestrial > Soil > Agricultural land | place: USA: Georgia... | reverse complement strand
TTGGTGCACAAGACGAACGTGATGGGCCATGCCGGGGCGCTGTGGTCGCGGATCGTCGAGGAAGAATCGCTGCGCAACCCCGATGTGACGGTTGCGTACTCACACGTGGACGCCGCGACGATCCACCTGGTCACAGACCCGTCGCGGTTCGATGTGATCGTCACCGACAATCTCTTCGGTGACATCATCACGGATCTGGCTGCCGCGGTGACCGGCGGTATCGGCTTCGCCGCCAGCGGAAACCTCGACATCAGCGGGGAGAACCCGAGCATGTTCGAACCGGTGCACGGTAGTGCACCCGACATCGCGGGTCATGGCCATGCCGATCCCACCGCGACCGTGTTGTCCATGGCGTTGTTGTTGGATCACCTCGGACATCGCGAGGCAGCCCGTCGTGTCGAAGCATCCGTGGCGTTCGACCTGGCCACCCGTGACCACTCGGCCCCGGGGGGCACACGAGCGATCGGAGATCGGCTGGCTGCACTCGTCTCGTCGAATGCCCAGTTGTCGTGACCGTGGAGGATTTCAGGAGCTGATAGTGGGCCCGGATTCGTCCGAGCCGCAGTGTGTGGCATCATATTCCCATGAGTCCGATCGCCATGATCATTATCGGCAGGCGCGCCGGGTAGCGTTTCCACAACACTCGGCGCGCAAACCTCTCGCTTCTGCGGGAGGTTTTTTTGTGTTCGCGCCCCTTTCTTCTCGGCCACCCACTCGATCAGCTAGGAGGGGATCCCGTGACACGCACGGAACCCGCCGACACACCACTCGGTGACACCTTTCATCTGTACGACACCACCCTTCGCGACGGTGCCCAGCACGAGGGGATCGCGTACTCGGTCGGCGACAAGCTCGTGGTCGCTCGCCTGCTGGACGAACTCGGCGTCGGTTTCATCGAGGGAGGTTGGCCAGGGGCGCTGCCGAAGGACACTGAGTTCTTCGAGCGCGCTGCCGAGGGGGAACTGCAGCTCGACCACGCTGCGCTGGTCGCGTTCGGCTCGACACGGAAATCCGATGTTGCAGCCGGGGAAGATCCCCAGGTGCGTGCGTTGCTCGATTCGCGGGCACCGGTGATCACGCTTGTGGCCAAATCGGACAGAAGGCACATTGAGCGTGCCTTGCGTGTCGACGTGGACAGTGCGTGCGAGATGCTCTCGGACACCGTGCGCTTCCTCGTGGACGCCGGGAGACGGGTGTTCGTGGACCTCGAACACTTCTTCGACGGTTACGGTCACGATCCGGAAGCCACACTCCGGGTGGCGACGGCCGCCGGCGCAGCAGGAGCCGACGTGGTGGTGCTCTGCGACACCAATGGCGGGCAGTTGCCGTTGAGGATCGCTGACACGGTGCGCGAGGTAGCCGAGCGGACCGGTTTGCGACTCGGGATCCACTGTCAGGACGACACGTCCTGCGCGGTAGCCAACAGTGTCGCCGCGGTGCAGGCCGGTGTTTCACATGTGCAGTGCACCGCGAACGGGTACGGGGAGCGTGCCGGGAACGCGGATCTTTTCGCAGTGGCCGGAAACCTTACGACCAAGCTCGGCATGGATGTGCTGCCACCCGGGGGTGCTGCGGAACTGACGCGGGTGTCGCACGCACTGGCGGAGGTCGCCAATGTTGCCCCTGACGCACATCAGGCCTACGTGGGAGCTTCGGCATTCGCCCACAAGGCAGGTTTGCATGCCAGTGCAATCAAAGTGGACCCTTTGTTGTACAACCATATCGATCCCGCCACAGTGGGAAACGACATGCGGGTTCTGGTCACCGAGATGGCGGGCAAGGCGAGTCTCGAACTCAAGGCGCGGGAACTCGGTGTCGATCTGACGGACCGGCCGGATGCGTTGCGCGGGGCGGTGACCGAGGTGAAGGACCTGGAGTCGAACGGATGGTCGTTCGAGGCGGCGGACGCGTCACTGGAACTGTTGCTGCGCAAAAAAGTCGACACCTCCGAGGGGACGGGCTCCGCTCCTCCGTTCACACTGGAGTCCTACCGGGTCATGCTCGATCACCGCAGTGACGGTGAGGTCATCTCGGAGGCTACGGTGAAGGTTCATGTCGCGGGAAATCGAGTGATCGCCACCGGCGAGGGCAACGGCCCGGTGCACGCACTGGACGCGGCCCTGCGTAAGGGCCTGCGGCCGCACCTGCCGTGGCTGGACAGTGTGGATCTGGCCGACTACAAGGTGCGGATCCTGCCCGGCAAGTCTGGTACCGATGCCGTGACCCGGGTCCTGATCGACTCGTCCGATCGGGAACGCGAGTGGACGACAGTGGGTGTGCACGAGAACATTGTCGAGGCGAGCTGGTTGGCGCTGTGTGACGCGCTGCTCTACAAGAGTCTGCACACGGCAGGCTGAACTGCGTGTCCGACAGGCCGCCCGTGCTGGGTACGGTGGTGTCGGGGACGTTTAGCATGACGGTATGCGCTTAGCTCGAATCGCACACGCGGACGGCATCTCCTTCGCCTCGATCGAGGGTGACGCCGATGATGCCCAGGTCCTTGAGATCGCAGAGCACCCGTTCGGAGAGCCGAACTTCACCGGCAGACGGTGGCAGATGTCGGATGTGCGGCTGGTCGCGCCGATCCTGCCGCCGAAGGTGATTGCGGTGGGACGTAACTATGCGGCGCATGCCGCCGAGTCCGGCAGCGAGGTGCCGGACGAACCGGTGATCTTCATGAAGCCCTCGACGAGCGTGCTCAGTCCGAACATGCCGATCAAACTGCCGCCGAGCTCCGCGCGAGTGGACTACGAGGGTGAACTCGCGGTGGTGATCGGTCAGCCGGTCCGGAACGTGCCCGCGAGTAAGGCACATGCGGTGGTGCGTGGCTACACGATCGCCAACGATGTGACCGCCCGGGATCAGCAGCGCAGCGACGGCCAGTGGACCAGGGCGAAGAGCTATGACACGTTCTGCCCGATGGGGCCGTGGATCGAGACCGATCTCGACCCGAGTGATCTGCAAATCAAAACCACGGTCGACGGCGACGTCAAACAGAACGCACGCACCTCGGCCCTGGTACACAAGATCCCCGATCTGATCGCGTTCGTTTCCGCGGTGATGACACTGCTGCCCGGCGACATGATTCTCACCGGAACCCCTGAGGGGGTGGGACCACTCGGATCAGGGCAGGAAGTGTCCGTCACCGTTGACGGCATCGGTACCCTGACGAATCCCGTCCAGGGGGAGTGAATCGGCCGGGGCCGTAACGGGCCCTGCGGGCGCGTTGCCGTGAGGCGAACTCGTAAGCTGGTGGTATGAGTCAGAGTGTCACACCGCGCGCCCGCTTTGCTCCGTCTCCCACCGGGGATCCGCATGTCGGTTTGATTCGCACGGCCCTGTTCAACTGGGCGTTCGCCCGTCACAACGGCGGCAGTCTGGTGTTCCGCGTCGAGGACACCGATGCCAGTCGGGACTCCGAGGAGTCCTTCGACGCGTTGCTCGACGGGCTGCGCTGGCTGGGTATCGACTGGGACGAAGGCCCGCAGGCCGGTGGTGAGTACGGCCCGTATCGGCAGAGTGAGCGGGCCGGAATCTACTCCGATGTCGCTGCGCGCCTGCTGGCTGCCGGGGAACTGTACGAGGCGTTCTCCACGCCGGAGGAGGTGCAACAACGTCGGAGGGAGGCTGGGCAGGATCCACAGCTGGGGTATGACAACCACGACCGTGACCTCACCGACGAGCAGAAAGCCGCCTACCGAGCCGACGGACGCGAGCCGGTGCTGCGGTTGCGTATGCCCGACGATCCACTCGAATGGACGGACCTGGTGCGTGGTGACATCACGTTTCAGGGGGGCACCATTCCGGATCCCGTACTCGTCCGCGGCAACGGTACGCCGTTGTACACGTTGACGAACCCCGTGGACGATGCACTCATGCGGATCACCCACGTACTGCGTGGTGAGGATCTGCTGCCTTCGACGCCCCGGCAGCTCGCACTGTACGCCGCGCTGCGTCGAATCGGAGTGACGGACTTCACCCCGGAGTTCGGTCACCTGCCCCACGTACTCGGGGAGGGCAACAAGAAGCTGTCCAAACGTGATCCCACCGCCAACCTGTTCCACTACCGCACACGTGGTTTCGTCCCCGAGGGATTGTTGAACTATCTGGCGCTGCTGGGGTGGTCGATCGCGGAGGACCGGGATGTCTTCAGCATGTCCGAGATGGTCACGGCGTTCCAGATCGGCAGGGTCAGCGCGAACCCCGCACGCTTTGACGTGAAGAAGGCAGAGGCCATCAATGGAACCCACCTGCGTGCGCTGGACGTGGAGGATTTCGTCCAGCGTGTGATTCCCTACCTCGCTGCGGCCGATGTGCTGCCGGCTGAGCCGACGTCGGCGCAACTGCAGCGGTTACGAGGAATCGCGCCGCTACTGCAGGAGCGGGTCGCGGTACTCGACGAAGCAGCGCCGCTGGTGCGTTTCCTGTTCGTCGCCGAGGAGGAGTTCGCTCCCGAGGAGCAGGCCGCGGCCAAGGCCCTGGGGGAGGCCGCCGCGCCGGTGTTGCGTGCCGCTGTCGAGACACTGGACGAACTGGACACGTGGCAGAGCGCGGACATAGAGGCCGCGCTGAAACGTGCGCTGGTCGAGGGGCTGGGGCTCAAACCGCGTAAGGCGTTCACTCCGGTGCGGGTCGCGGTGACTGGACGCACGGTCTCCCCGCCGTTGTTCGAATCGATGGAGCTGCTCGGCAAGCGTGTCTCACTCGACCGGATCAGAAAGGCGATTCCGGAAAACTCACAGTAGACCGGGGCGTGCGGAAACCGAGGTGCCAATCACCTTCTTGGTCGAATCGTTCGGGGTTGGTTCTGCCGTAGCCTCTCGGAGTGGATTTCCCGACTCTCACCTCGCACACCCCGCTGCCCGTCGACGGACATGAGCGCACGCCCCCCGCCTGGGCCCCACCGACAGTACGCGCGGTCTGCCTCGACATCGACGACACGCTGGTCGACTTCACCAGCGGTGAACGTCACGCGCTGATTCGGCTGCTCGACAGGACGGATATCTGGCCGTTGTGGGAGAGTGTGACCGCAGCGCATGTGCGGATGGTCGTCGCCGGCGAGCTCGCCTACGACGATATGCATCAACGCCGTACCGCGGCGTTCCTGACCGAGCTGGGTTTCGTCGCGGAGGATCGTGCGGTCGTGGAGTTCGAGCGGCGCCGGCGTAAACTCGCCAGACTCGGCTGGCGGCTCTTTCCGGATGTGTTGCTGTGCCTGGACTGGCTGTCCGCCGCTGGGGTGCGTATCGCGGCCGTGACCAACGCGTCCGGACGCCATCAGCATCGTAAGCTGGGTTCCTTGGGGATCGCCCAGTACTTCGACGTCGTCGCGGTCGCGGGAGAGCTCGGGGTGAGTAAGCCCGATCCATTGATGTTCGAACGGGTCTGCGAGCAGCTCGGCTGCTCGACAGGGGAGACCGTGCATGTCGGCGACAAGCTCGAGACCGATGCGCGTGGTGCCGCGGCGGCCGGAGTGGCCGGGGTGTGGTTGTGTCGTGCGGCCAACGACCACACTGCGGTCTCGGACGTGTACGTGGTGGACGGGCTCGACCGGCTTCCCGAGCTGCTCGTCAGCGAGTTCGCTCGTGTGGGAGTACCCGCGCCCCGATAGGCGACCCCGGGTTCTCGGCAGAGTATGCCATGGTCTAGTATTTTTACCCGGAACGGCGTCCGGAGGCGTTCCGGTGGGGTATGGTGTAATCGGCAGCACGACTGATTCTGGTTCAGTTAGTCTAGGTTCGAATCCTGGTACCCCAGCGCGGAGGATCTACCGGGAATCGGTATAGTTTCCGTCGCATAGGCCCCCGTCGTCTAGCGGCCTAGGACGCTGGCCTCTCACGCCAGTAACGTGGGTTCGAATCCCATCGGGGGTACCGGATGGTGCGGCACCTACTCAGAGAGTTCGAGTAGGTGCCGATTCTTTTCGTTGCCGGTGCAATACCGGCAACGGGTTGGTTACAGGTTCTCCTGCAGGCTCGCTGCGGCAGCTCTCAGGTCCGTCGCCCAGCGGGCTCCCGGTTTACGTCCGATCCGGTCCACCGGCCCGGACACCGAGACCGCCGCGACCACGGCACCGGACTCGTCACGCACCGGTGCGGAAACACTCGCGACGCCGGGTTCGCGTTCGGCGATGCTGTGCGCCCATCCACGCCTGCGTACCTCGAGCAGAGTTCGTTCGCCGTAGACCGCGTCTGCGAGAATTGTGCGCTGGGTGTTCTGGTCGGCCCACGCCAGGAGTATCTTCGCCCCGGAACCGGCTGTCATGGGTAGGCGGGAGCCGACCGGCACCGTGTCCCGGAGCCCGCTCGGTGGCTCGGCTGTGGCGATACACACCCGCACAGTGCCGTCTCTGCGGTAGAGCTGCACGCTTTCACCGGTCGCGTCACGGAGCTTCGGGAGCGCAGTGTGTGCTGCCTCGACCAACGGGTCCACTGATTCGCCGGCCAACTCGGCCAGTGCCGCGCCCGCGTGCCAACGACCGTCGGCCCCGCGCCGTAACAACCGGTGTACTTCCAAACCGACAGCCAGTCGGTGTGCGGTTGCGCGCGGGAGGTTCGTTCGTTCACACAGTTCTGCCAAACCACACGGCTGGTCTGTGGCTGCGTGCAGCACGGCTACGGCTTTGTCGAGGACGCCGATGCCACTCTGTTGTTCGGAAGCGCTATCCTGTCTCACAAGGCGATACTATCGTCTCGCAGTCTGGGACGTCCAGAATGTGGGACATTTGAGCGGTCGCGCGGGACAACCTCGCCATGGTGCGCGATGTCGACCATTGTGGTGCCCCCGTGACCCCGTTGGGAGGCAAGAGATGGCTGAGCCACACCCAGAGCGCGAGCAACCGGACACGACGCGTCCGCGTACCCTGGCCGAGAAGGTCTGGGACGAACACACCGTCCACTCGGGTTCGGGGTCCGAGCCCGACCTGCTCTATATCGACCTGCATCTGGTGCACGAGGTGACCAGCCCGCAGGCGTTCGACGGGTTGCGACTCACGGACCGGAGTGTACGCAGACCGGACCTCACGATCGCGACGGAAGATCACAATGTGCCGACCGAGAACACGCAGCTGCCGATAGCAGACACGGTGTCCCGTACCCAGGTGGACACGCTGCGACGCAACTGCGAAGAGTTCGGTGTCCGGTTACATCCGATGGGCGATGCCGAACAGGGCATCGTGCACGTGATCGGCCCGCAACTCGGTCTGACCCAGCCGGGCATGACGGTGGTGTGCGGCGACAGTCACACGTCCACGCACGGCGCGTTCGGGGCCATGGCATTCGGTATCGGGACCTCCGAAGTCGAGCACGTGTTGGCGACCCAGACCCTGCCACTGCGTTCCTTCCGAACAATGGCGATCAATGTCGACGGGGTGTTGCGTCCCGGGGTCACAGCCAAGGACATCATTCTCGCTGTCATCGCCAGGATCGGCACCGGAGGCGGTCAGGGATACGTCCTCGAATATCGCGGTAGCGCCATCGAATCGTTGTCGATGGAGGCGCGCATGACGATCTGCAACATGTCCATCGAGGCGGGTGCACGCGCCGGTATGATCGCGCCGGACGAGGTGACTTTCGAGTACCTGCGGAACCGCTCGCACGCGCCACAGGGGGCCGACTGGGACGCGGCGGTTGCGCACTGGCATGAGTTGTGTACGGATCCCGGTGCGGAATACGACGCGGAAGTGAACATCGACGCGGACGAGCTCACTCCGTTCGTCACTTGGGGGACGAACCCGGGGCAGGGGCTCGGTGTCGGGGACAGTGTTCCGGATCCCGAGCAGATCGCCGATGCGGACGAGCGTGCGGCTGCGGAGAAGGCGCTGTCCTACATGGATCTCGAACCGGGCACGCCGCTGCGGGATGTGGCGGTGGACACCGTGTTTCTCGGTTCGTGCACGAACGGGCGCATCGAGGACCTGCGCGCTGCGGCGGAGCTGTTGCGCGGTCGCACGATCGCCGACACTGTACGGATGCTGGTTGTTCCCGGTTCGATGCGCGTACGACAAGCGGCAGAGGAGGAAGGGCTCGACCAGACATTCCTCGGAGCGGGGGCGGAATGGCGCCAGGCGGGGTGTTCGATGTGTTTGGGCATGAACCCGGATCAACTCAGTCCCGGGGAACGCAGCGCATCCACCTCGAACCGAAATTTCGAGGGGCGACAGGGCAAGGGGGGACGCACTCACCTGGTCTCGCCGCTCGTGGCAGCAGCGACAGCGGTTCGGGGCACGCTGTCCAGCCCCGAGGACCTCTCGACCGAAACCGCCGTAACGAGCAGCTGAACTCGAGCAGGAGGCAGCAAGATGGAGCCATTCACAACACATCGCGGCGTGGGCGTGCCACTCCGTAGGTCCAATGTGGATACAGATCAGATCATTCCGGCCGCATACCTCAAGCGTGTCAGCCGTACCGGTTTCGAGGACGGACTGTTCGCTGCCTGGCGTGGTGACGACAACTTCGTGCTGAACCAGCAGCCGTTCAACGAGGGGACCGTCCTTGTCGCAGGCCCGGATTTCGGCACCGGCTCGTCGCGTGAGCACGCGGTGTGGGCCCTGATGGACTACGGGTTCCGTGTGGTGATCTCGTCGCGCTTTGCCGACATCTTTCGCGGCAACTCCGGAAAACAGGGACTGTTGACCGCAGAGTGCCAACAGGACGACGTAGCGCAGCTGTGGAAGATCCTGGAAAACCATCCGGGGACCGAGGTTACCGTGGACCTGCAGGAGAAGTTGGTGCGCGCAGGAGAGTTCACCGCCCCATTCGATATCGATGACTACACCCGTTGGCGGTTGCTGGAAGGGCTCGATGACATCGCGCTCACGATGCGGCAATCGGAGAAGATCGATGCGTTCGAACGGACTCGACCCGAGTACAAGCCTGTCACAACGGCACCATCAGGCGTGTAGCGGAAGGCATTTCCCGCCCGGACAGGGAAATCCGTACGACACCGCACTGCGATAGTGAACGCGACATCGGGTGGCCGGCCCCCAACAGTGGGGTCGGCCACCTGTTGCTGCGCAGAAACCCGTGTGCCATTTGGAGTACTCGCACTGTTAGTAATACCGTGTGTATAGGTCGGCCAAAATGGGCCGTGTACGTATTTGTTCTTCATGGAGGACTGCAATGGCCAACAAGGCCGAGCTGATCGAGATGCTCGGAGAGCGTCTCGGTGACAAGAAAACCGCTTCCGAGGCGGTGGACAACTTGGTCGACATTATCGTTCGCACGGTCAACAAGGGCGAGAAGGTCACGATCACCGGTTTCGGGGTGTTCGAGAAGCGTGCCCGCGCCGCCCGTACCGCACGCAACCCGCGTACCGGTGAAGCCGTACGGGTGAAAAAGACCAACGTTCCCGCGTTCCGTGCGGGAACGCACTTCAAGGAGGTCATCAGCGGCGCGAAAAAGCTGCCTAAACAGAGTACTGCCAAGGCATCGGCATCGAAGACCGCCGCGAACAAGTCCTCCTCTTCACGTACGACGGCGAGCACAACTTCGCGCAGTGCCGCGAACCGCACATCAACACAGTCCACTGCTGCACGCGCTTCGACGGCGAAGTCCGCTTCGCAGGGCACTCAGAGCTCCACAGGCCGTGCGTCCACTGCGAAGTCGACGGGCACGAAGGCTGCTGCGAGCAAGTCCACCTCGTCGACTGCGGCGAAGTCGACTACGGCGAAGTCGACTGCGGCCAAGTCGACTGCGGCCAAGTCGACCGCAGCGAAGTCGACTGCAGCGAAGTCGACTGCGGCCAAGTCCACGGGTACGGCAAGCAAATCCACCGGTACGAAGTCCGGGGGTACGGCGAGCAAGTCCACCTCGTCGACCGCGGCGCAATCGACTACGGCCAAGTCGACTACGGCGAAGTCGACTACGGCGAAGTCGACCGCAGCGAAGTCGACCGCAGCGAAGTCGACTGCGGCCAAGTCGACGGGCACGAAGGCTGCGGCAGCCAAGTCCACGGGTACGGCAAGCAAGTCCACGGGTACGGCAAGCAAGTCGACGGGCACGAAGGCTGCCGCGAGCAAGTCCACGTCGTCCACCGCGGCCAAGTCGACGGGCACGAAGGCTGCGGCAGCCAAGTCCACGGGTACGGCAAGCAAGTCCACGGGTACGGCGAGCAAGTCCACGGGTACGGCGAGCAAGTCCACCGGGACGAAGTCCACGGGTACGGCAAGCAAGTCCACCGGGACGAAGTCCGGGGGTACGGCGAGCAAGTCGACGGGCACGAAGGCTGCCGCGAGCAAGTCCACGTCGAAGAGTGCCAACAGCTCCACGGGCACCGGTGGTTCGACGAAGTCAACTGCGCGGAAAAAGTAGTTCACTCGCGACCACGCGAGCAAGGGCGGTTACCCGCATCATGCGGGTAACCGCCCTTTTCCTTCCGGATACGAGCCCCGTAGGGTTCGGCATACTGTACGGTCCTGGGGTCACATCCGGAAGTGGGCGGCTCGCAGCAGCACCGGCCGGCGCCGCGCAGTGGAAGCGGCGGGCAGCGTCGAACGCAAGGACAACTGCCACACTGAGGCGTGCGGACTCGCCGGACGATCCGTCACCGTCGCGCACTCCGAGGTCACCGGAAATTCGATGTTCGTTCCCTGAGCCAGGGAATCGACGAGGTCGGTAATGACACCGGGTTCGGCACACACTACGGAGGTTTCACCGCGAGCCGTGATCGCATCGACCCGACCCATCGCGTGGTCGCGCGATTCGGCATATCCCACTTTCGACAACCACGTTTCCGTGGTGAGTTCCGGGTCGTCGTCCGCAGCGCCCTCCGGTCGGCCGTGTGGTACGGCTGCGGACCAGCAAGAGTTGGGAGAGTGATGCACGTGTTTCGGCGCGAAAGCACGCACCGTTGCGCACAGTGTGTCCGACAGCGAGCTGTTCCGCTCGGGACGAGCCCCCACACCATCGTGGTGGTTCCCCGATGTGTCGCCCGCGTCCACCAGCAGCACGGTGGTGGTTTCGTTGGGAAGCGCCAGGAAACTCTCGATAACGTTGATGTCGTCGGAGTACGATGTCAGCTCGATCGCGTCGTCGGGTTGCAGCCACCGTAGTTCGTCCACCTCGGAACTGGCGTGGAACCACCCCGTCAGCGCGAACGCGCTGAAGTAGTCGACCGCCTTACTCGTGCTGCCGCTCGCCGCGCTGGTGGGAACATCGTAGTGGACCCGTTGCAGGAACGGTCCGAGCTGGGCCCGGTAGCCGGTTTCCTCCTCGATTTCCCGAACCGCGGTCATCGGTGATGTTTCACCGGGGTCGACTTTCCCTTTCGGCAGCGACCAGTCGTGATGATGTGGTCGATGTACGAGGGCCACCAGTGGCTGGCCGGATGTGTCGTGTTGCCACAACACTGCCCCAGCCGCACGGATTCCCGGTTGGTCGGTGGTATTCACGCGCTCGCTCCCTGTTTCGCGTGCCGGTTGGTCCGACCGGTCGTCAGTCGATCGGACGCCGGTCGAATGGTATCCGCAGAGCGGAGGCCGTGTACACCGCGGTTCCGTGGCCCCGGACTCAGCAGGGCGGCGCCATGGCCAGGCCGCTCAGTACCTCCCGTGTGTGGTGGCCGAGTCCCAATTCCCGCGTGTGCGCCAGATCGGCGGCCGTGTCGACATCGCCACGCAGTGTGGGTGCGGGCGTGGTGAGTGCGCGTGCGCCCGAATCCGCGTGGGCGGCGGCGGAATCGGTACCGAACAGCGGGTGGAGTGGTTCCTCCGGCGCGGACAGCAGCAGTGTGGTTCCGGTGCCGTGACGGTCCGCTACGAAGGAGCGTTCGCCCGCGGCTTCGAGCGCGGTCTCCATCAGTTCCTGCGGCCGGAGTGCAGGCAGGTCGGCCTGTAGCACGCCGAGGACACCGGAGGTGTGCCGTCGCCCGCGCAGCAGCTGTTCACCACGGCAGAGGGCGGAATTCAAACCGTCTGCGCCCGATTCGTCGAGGAGTTCGATGTCGTGTGTTGTCAGTGTCGCCAGTGCCTGCGGCGCCGGTGTCACCACGAGCAACGACCGTACTTGCGGGGTCGCCCGCGCCGCGGCCAGTGTGTCCCGGGCCAGCGCCATCACGAGTTCGGCGTGTCGCGCGGACGGCGTCGAGTGCGTACGCAACCGTGTCTTCCCGTGGTGCGGGGACTTCAACGGTACGATGAGGTCGATGTCCGCGGTCATTGCACCATGATGCCGCAACGTTGGCCGCACCCGCCGATACAGCCCCCTCGTGACCATTCGGCCACACGACGCGGGAGGATCAGGCGTGGATCCGAGACAAGGAGGACTCGTGGCGAACCGTGAAAAGGGTGGTTTCTGGGTCGGGGCCGCTGCGGTGTTGTTCTATCCGTTGACCTGGCTCGGCCGCAGCGTGTACTCGGGCAGTGAACGGCTTCCCGCGAGCGGTCCGGCGCTTCTGGTGATGAACCACGTCTCGCACCTCGACCCGGCGGTGGATGCCGTGTTCGTGCACCGCAACAAGCGGGTACCCCGGTTCCTGGCCAAGGACGCGGTAGCGCGCGCGCCGGTGTTCGGGAGGATTTTCCTTGGTTCCGGGGGGATCCCCGTCTATCGGGGCAGTTCCTCCGCCGATGACAGCCTACGCGCGGCCCATGAGGCGTTGCACTCGGACAAGATCGTAGTGATCTATCCGGAAGGGACGATTACGAAGGACCCCGAGGGATGGCCGAAGGGGTCCTACACCGGGGTCGCGCGTATGGCACTGCTCAATGATGTACCGGTGATTCCCATCGCGCGGTGGGGTACGCAGCGGATTTGGGACGGCTACCGGAAGAAGTTCCGACCGTTCCCACGCAAGAGGGTGATCCACGCTGTCGGTGAGCCGATCGATCTGTCGGCGTACCGTGCGCGTGTCACCGATTCCAACCCGGATGGTGCGTTGCTGCGAGAGGTGACGGATGTGCTGATGGGGGAGGTGACAAGGCTGCTCGGCGAGGTGCGGAACGAACAGCCGCCCGAGCGGTCGAGTGGCCCCAGTGACAATGGGTGAGACCTCACCGGGGATGGTGACTGCTATGACAACCACGGACATACAGCGCGTCGCGGTGCTCGGCGCTGGATCGTGGGGCACGACGTTCGCCAAAGTGCTCGCCGATGCGGGCCGGGATGTCACCGTGTGGGCGCGTCGCGCGGAAGTCGCCCGGGAAATCGACGAGTCCGGGACCAACAGCGTCTACCTGCCGAATATCGACCTACCGTCGCGGGTCCGCGCGACGAGTGATCCGACGTCGGCATTACGGGATGCGCAGGCGGTCGTACTCGCTGTGCCGAGTCAGAGTCTGCGTACCAACCTGGAGGATTGGCGTGCGTCGTTACCGTCGGGCGTGCCCCTGGTGAGTCTGGTCAAGGGAGTCGAGCTGGGCACGCTGCAGCGCATGAGCGAGGTCATCACCGAAGTGGTGGGAGCCGCAGCGGAGCGCATCGTCGTGCTCTCGGGGCCGAATCTGGCGCGCGAGATCGCCGCGGAACAACCATCGGCCACCACGCTGGCCTGTGTCGCGCACGAAACGGCTGAAGCAGTGCAACGGGCGTGTTTCACCTCGTACTTCCGCCCTTACACGAACACCGACGTGATCGGCTGCGAACTCGGCGGTGCGGCCAAGAACGTGATCGCGCTCAGCTGCGGTATGGCGAGTGGTATGGGGTACGGCACGAACACCCTGGCGACGTTGATCACGCGTGGTCTGGCCGAAATGACCAGGCTCGGGACCGCGCTCGGTGCACAACCGATGACCCTTGCCGGGCTGGCCGGAATGGGCGATCTCGTCGCGACGTGTTCCTCCCCGTTGTCACGTAATCGTAGCTTCGGTGAGCGACTCGGTAGCGGGGAAACACTTGCACAGGCGCAGGCCGCGAGCGGCGGCCAGGTCGTCGAGGGGGTCACGTCCTGCTCCTCGATCCGTAATCTCGCCGCGCGGGCGGGCGTGGACGTCCCGATCGCTGATGCGATGTATCGGGTGTGTCACGAGGACGTCGATCTGCGGACTGTCGCGTCCCAGTTGCTGAGCCGGGAACGCAAACACGAGTGGCAGTAGGCGTCCGATGCGTGGGATGTGCTGACCGTTCGGGTCCGAGTTGGTAGGCTGCTCGGCATGTTGACGCGCGCACGGATCCCACAGCCCCGGTGTGGGGTGTGTGCGGTTGCCATCGCGTCGTGTCCGTGTTGTCGGTGACGCTCCGTTGCTCCTCACTCGACTCACGACACATCCAGAGGGCGATCATGTTCGCTGTTCCCGAGAACACCGTCGCGCCGGCCGAGGATTCCTGGCAGAGCCATCCGGTCCGACTGGCCATGCGGATCGCCGCCGAACCGCTCCGGTGGCGCCATCTGTTGCGCTACGACCCCAACCACCGGAACGCGGTGTTGATTTCGCATGACCATGCCCGGCAGGCGTGGCTGCTGACGTGGCTTCCCGGGCAACGCGCACCCATGCACGACCACGGCGAGACGGCGGGTGCGTTCACGCTCGTACACGGCGCGCTCAGCGAGTCCGTGGTTCGCAACCGCGCGTCCCACGAGACGTTGCGATCGCCACACATGTTGCGTGCGGGACAGTCACGGGTCTTCGGCCCCGGGTATGTCCATGCTCTCGCCAATGAGGGGCACATTCCCGCCGTGAGCGTGCACGTGTATCCCGTGCTCGCCCGTGGTCCGCGGCCGTACGGGCAGGATCCGTGTGAGGGGTTGCCACACTGGTGAATGACATGCCGCTGTTCGTGGTGCCGCCGACAAGACATGATGGAACCATCGGCCGGATGGCACCCGATCACGTCGTGAAGGAGCGTTCCCGTGTCACAGGCCGCGTTTCCTGTCTCCGGGCAGACCGCGTTGCCCTTGCGTCTCGATCACCGTTCATCGACGCCGCTCGCGGTGCAACTCGCGGACGGGCTGCGGGACGCCGCCGGGGCGGGCCACCTGCGTGGCGGGGACCGGTTGCCGTCCACGCGGGCGCTGGCCGCGCGCCTGGGGGTGAGTCGGACCGTGACCACGGCTGCCTACGAGCAGTTGCACGCCGAGGGATGGATCGTCGGTAGGCACGGTTCGGGAACGTATGTGACCACGTCACCACCGTCGGATCGTGGCGAACGCGAACCGGGTCCGGAACTCGACGACGAGACCGACGACCTGGTCGATCTCACCCTGGGGGCCCCATGGGTTGCGGGGATCGATGAGGCCGCCTGGCGGCGGGCATGGCGCGCTGCCGCGGACCACCCGCCATTGTCCCGCGCACACCGGGCAGGGTTCGGTGACTATCGGGCGACGCTTGCCGAACACCTGTTGCGACACCGTGGTCTCGACGTCGGGACATCCTCGGTGTTGGCCACGGGCGGAACCACCTCCGCCGTTGTCGAACTGGCGGCCGCCGTGTTGCGGCCCGGTGACCTCGTTGCGGTCGAGGAACCCGGGTACCAACGTGCGGTCGAGGCGTTCACCGCCGCGGGAGTGCGGGTGCTGCCTGCGCGGGTCGACGAGCAGGGACTCCGTCCGGACAGCATCCCGTCCGATGTGGACGCGGTGTACTGTTCGCCGGCGCACCAGTACCCGATGGGCACGAGGCTGACTGCGACACGGCGCGTGGAACTGGTCGAACGAGCACGCAGTGAGGGGTTCCTGCTGGTCGAGGACGACTACGACGGTGAATTGCGTTTCGACGTCGCTCCGTTGCCGTTGCTGGCGAGTATGGCGCCCGATGTCGTGGTCCATCTGGGGACGACGAGCAAAATTCTCACACCGACGCTGGGTGCGGGTTGGATGGTCGCGCCAGCACGTGTCACATCGGCCGTGCTGGCGTATCGGGAGCGCACCGGAACTCGGCCGTCGCCTGCGGGCCAGCGGGTGTTGGTCGCGTTCGCACAACACGGTGACCTCGGTAGACACCTGCGTAGACTGCGCCGGGAGCTCGCCTGGCGGAGGAGCGTGTTGGTTGGTTCCCTGCACAGGCGTGAAATCCCGGTCTGGGGTGACGACGCGGGCGCCCACCTCGTGATCCCGGTCGTGTCCGCGGCCGCCGAAAGGGAGATCGTTGCCGACGGTCGTTCCCGGGGACTGCGTCTTGACGGCCTCGCCCGGCATTTTGCGGGTGAACCGACTCACAGCGGGATCGCCGTGGGGTACGCCGCGGGAACGCGGGAGGAACTGCGCGGCTCGCTCGAGGTGCTGCCCGAGCTGTTCCGGGGCCGCTGCGAGTCGGCCGACGAGTCGCAGGCTGACGGCTGACCGTGCACTCACGTGTGGCGGTGAGCCGGTACGCTGAGATTCCATGAACGCAGGCAAGACGCGGATCGCGGTGGTGTTCGGCGGGCGCAGTAGTGAACACACCATCTCGTGCCTCTCGGCGGGTAGTGTGCTGGCGAACCTCGACCGTGACCGGTTCGAGGTCGTCCCGATCGGTATCACTCCGGAAGGTGGCTGGGTACTGGGCAGCGGGGATCCCGCTGATCTACGGGTCGACAATGGGGAATTGCCGAGGGTGGACAGCGGCACCTCGGTTGTTCTGGCGGGGGATCCGACCAGTGACGGTGTGGTTACTTTCGAGCCCGGCACCGTTCCCGAGGTACTCAGCGGGGTGGATGTGGTGTTTCCCGTGCTGCACGGTGCCTTCGGAGAGGACGGGACCATCCAGGGTCTGGTGGAACTGGCGGGGCTGCCGTATGTGGGAGCGGGAGTGCTCGCCAGTGCGGTGGCCATGGACAAGGAGTACGCGAAGAAACTGTTGGCAGCGGAGGGGCTGCCGGTGGGGGAGTACGCAGTGTTGCGGCGCGGTCAGGGCACTCTGCCGCAGGCGCAGCGGGACAGGTTGGGGCTTCCGGTGTTCGTCAAGCCGGCCCGTGCGGGCTCGTCGGTCGGTATCAGCAAGGTGAGTGACTGGGCGGAACTGGATTCGGCCATCGAACACGCGCGCAGGCACGATCCGAAAGTGCTCGTCGAACAGGCTGTCACCGGACGTGAGATCGAGTGTGGGGTGTTGGAGTTCCCCGATGGGTCGGTGCGGGCTTCGTTGCCCGCGGAGATCCGCGTGACTGCCGATGGTGATGACGCGGCGGGTTGGTACGACTTCGACAGCAAGTACCTGCACCCGGTGGAGCTGGACGTGCCGGCGGAGTTGGACGACTCGGTGCAGGAACGGATCCGTGCTGCGGCGGTCTCCTCGTTCACTGCGCTGGAGGGCCAGGGGCTCGCCCGGGTCGATTTCTTCGTCACCGAACGGGGGACTCTGGTCGTGAACGAGGTGAACACGATGCCGGGGCTCACCTCGATCTCCGCCTACGCCAAGATGTTCTCGGAGACCGGGGTGGAGTATGCTGAGCTGTTGTCCACACTCATCGACACGGCCCGCGCTCGCGGGACCGGGTTGCGCTGAGGCGATCCGTCCGGTGGGGAGAGGACCGCACGGATCATCGCCTGGTGCTACAGGTGCACGACCGGGCAGGTCAGTGTCCGGGTGATTCCCTCGACGTTCTGCACACTGGCGACAACGAGTTGCCCGAGCGTGTCGACGTCATCGGCACCCGCGCGCACGATCACGTCGTAGGGCCCGGTCACGTCCTCCGACATGGTCACCCCGGCAATGTTCGCGATCTCCGTCGCGACTGCTGCGGCCTTGCCAACCTCTGTCTGGATGAGGATGTATGCGTATACCACGGCGCGCCCCTTCGGCTCGAGTGCTTGGCTCGTTGTTTCATTGGGTTCCGGTACGGATCGAACGTACCGCAGATCGGCAATTGTTGGACATCCGACCAGTGTCCGCCAGCGTAGAGAGGGGGCGCCATGTCGGCGCGCGAAACCGACCAGCCGGGATCCGAACGGGAAACGGTGGCGGGGCTCGGTGAGTTCGCCACGATCGCGGACGTGACGGCAGGGCGTCGACAACCCGACCAGACGGTGCTGGGACCGGGCGACGATGCCGCGGTGGTCGCCGCACCGGACGGCAGGGTTGTCGCGGCTACCGACGTGTTGGTGGAGGGGCTCCACTTCCGTACGGACTGGTCCAGCCCGGAACAGATCGGGCGGAAAGCCGTGGCGGTGAACCTTGCCGACATCACCGCGATGGGGGCGGCCCCCTCGTCGGTACTCGTCGGGCTGGCGTGTCCGGGAGACACGGCGAGCGCGACGGTGAGTGCGCTGTCGAACGGGATGTGGACCGAGGCGGAGCGAGCCGGGATCGGTATCGCAGGGGGTGACCTGGTGCGTGCGAACCAGATGACGATCAGCGTGACCGCCCTCGGCGACCTGTGCGGTCGGGATGCGGTGACCAGGTCGGGTGCGCGTCCCGGCGATGTCGTGGCGGTGTCCGGCAGGCTCGGCTGGGCCGCTGCGGGCTTGGCGGTGCTCGGCCGCGGTTTTCGTTCCCCGAGCGGCGTCGTCAACGCACAACGAGCTCCGGAACTGGACTACGGAGCCGGAGCCGCCGCGGCTCGGGCGGGGGCCACAGCCATGATCGACATTTCGGACGGTCTGCTCGCGGACCTCGGACATGTCGCGTCCTCCTCCGGTGTCGGCGTGGACGTGGACAGTTCCCGGCTGGAGGTTGATCAGAAGCTTGTCGACATCTCGTCCGCGCTCGGCGCCGACCCGATGCACTGGGTGCTGACCGGTGGGGAGGATCATGTGCTGGCAGCAACGTTCCCGCCGTACACCGAGCTTCCACCAGGGTGGCGGCAGATCGGGTTGGTCCGGCTGCCGGACAGCGGCGTCACGGTCGACGGCAATGGCTACGACGGACCACTCGGCTGGGAACACTGGCGTTGATCCCGTGCCATCGCCGCCCGGCCGGGTGGGATCAACTATGATTTCCGGCATGACAGCTCGCCCGCTTGCGGAGGTCGTGGAATCCGGCTGGGCTGATGCCCTGCAACCCGTCGCCGACCGGATCGGGTCCATGGGTGAGTTCCTGCGTTCCGAGATCGCCGCGGGACGCACTTATCTGCCCTCGGGCGATCACGTGCTGCGTGCTTTCCGACAGTCGTTTGCCGGAGTCCGCGTACTCGTTGTCGGCCAGGATCCTTATCCGACACCCGGTCATCCGATCGGATTGTCGTTTGCCGTGGCGCCCGACGTGACACCGATTCCCAAGAGTCTGCGCAACATCTACACGGAGTACATGGATGATCTCGGCCACCCGATGCCGTCCAGCGGCGATCTGACTCCGTGGACCGAGCAGGGGGTGTTGTTATTGAACCGTTCACTGACCGTACGACCGGGCGAACCGAACTCGCACCGTGGCAAGGGGTGGGAGGAGATCACCGACCAGGCGATTCGTGCGTTGGCGGTGCGGAACGAGCCGATGGTGGCGATACTCTGGGGAAGCAAGGCCAAGAGTCTGAAACCGCTGCTGGGGAGCGTGCCGTGTATCGAGTCGGTGCACCCGAGCCCGCTGTCCGCCCGGAACGGTTTTTTCGGATCGCGCCCGTTCAGCAGGGCGAACGAGCTGCTTCGGGAGCAGGGCGCGGCGCCGGTGGACTGGAAACTTCCGTGACCGGCTGTCGTTGTCCCCATTGCCAATGGGGACAACGACAGCCGATGGGACGGGCCTGCGCGCGGATGCCTACTGTGGGCTGTGTTCGGGGGTGCCACCGCGTAGCGTGATATCGGTGGACAACTCACCCTGTTCACCGGTCGACAGTTGCTGTGCTGTCGGGGTGTAACCGGCCGCGTTGACGACGACGGTGTAGTCCCCCGGCGCGAGGTCGGTGAATCGGTAGTTCCCGCTCTCACCGGTGGCAACGGTCGTGGTCACCTCGCCCCGCGCGTCGATGACGGATACCGCTGCCGCGGCGACCGCGTTGCCCGTGCCCTCGTTGATGACCGATACGCCGCCCGAGGTGGGCGCGGTGCTGTCATCACTCGCGGTGTCCGTCTCGACGGTCAGTGGCAGTTCGAGCGGTTGCCCGGTCGTCGTGAGCGACTGGGCGAGCGGTTGCGTGGCGGCAGCGTTGACAACCAACACGTAGTCGCCCGCGGCGGGAGCGACGATGTTGTAGTATCCGTCGGAGGCGGATACCCCCGTGGCAGCCTGTGTCCCCCACTCATCGAGCAGGGTGAGGTTGGCTGCACTCACCGGATCGGCCGTGTTCGTACGGACGTAACCGTGTACGACGTCGCCCTCGGTTGCCTCGAGCAGCTGTTCGATCTCCGTGTCCAGCTGCTGCTGGGACTCCTGCGCCGTCTGTTGTTCCTCTTCCCGATCGGATTGTGTGATCAACCGGTGCGCCGTGGCCAGCACGATGCTGCCGAGGAACACCGCGCCCGCTGCGAGGTAGAACGGGACGTGGTCGGTGTACTGTTCGGCGAGTATGCCAGCCACCCACGGAGCGATACCGCCGCCGAGGAAACGCACGAAGTTGTACGCCGCGGAGGCGAC
>Ga0079226_10001119_pt1 | contig 20363 bp, 18 predicted proteins | sample Poulit2014_FD_76345 | JGI IMG/M metagenome (GOLD analysis project Ga0079226, IMG submission 76345) | Agricultural soil microbial communities from Georgia to study Nitrogen management - Poultry litter 2014 | ecosystem: Environmental > Terrestrial > Soil > Agricultural land | place: USA: Georgia... | reverse complement strand
TCAGCAAAATCCACCCACGCCTCATACGCATCCGCATCCATCGACACAGTTCACACACCCGAACCATGCTGGTACACCAGTCGCTCAGCAGACCCTTCTGGGGTGGCTATGAAGTAGTAGTTGTCGAAGCTGGATTCGACACCATAGAAGTGCTTTTTAATCGCGGCAGCACCAGGCGAACGGTACGCAGTCCATCCACCTTTCATACTGCCTCCTTCCCGCGAACCTGGCCCCAGCTTACCGCAATCCGACAGGATTGCATACGTGCATGTTCATGTTCATTAGAGCTTCGCAGGTGATTAGCGTTTGGGCGGTGGTGACCTTCAGGAGGTTAGCTCGATGAGACGCTTGAGGTTTTGTCGCTTGCTTTATGTTGCTGCGTTACGTTGAGAGTTCTTAGCATTACTGCTTTTTTGCTTTCTGGGAGGTCAGTGGCGCTCTTGCGTGTCGTCGATGAGCTTGCTCCAACCTAGGACCATGCAGTGTTCAAAAACAAAACTCTAATCCGAGGATACAGCCATAAACGGTAGCATCTTTTTTAACAGCCGCAGTGGATCGTCAAGAAGAAATCGTTCCGGGTCGTATAGCGACTGGACGGCTAGTCCATGAAGCGCCGCGACAAACACCGTCGCGGCAGCAGTAGAAGAATACCCATCTAGCTCAGGTCGAGGAAACTCGAAAAGCGGGGATATTGACTCGATCGTCTCAAGATAGACCGCTTTTGCCTGTACTCGCAGTGCTGGGCTCTGCCGCAGCAGTGGGAGCAACAGGAGAAGAGAGAGCAGAAGGGATTCGTCCCCGAACAAAAGGTCCTTCAAGTACGTTGGGGTTACTGTTCTTCGACCGAAGAAACCCTCATGCAAACCTCGTGACCAATTGGTCAACAACCGATTTCCGAGCGCCTCAAGAAAACCTTGCTTACTTTTGAAATAGTAGGTTATAAGACTCTTTGATTCACCTGATACCCGGGAGATGTTGCTGAAGGTAATTTCCCTCAGCCCACCTCGGTGCAGAAGTTGAATCCCAGCTGATAGCAGTCTTCCCGGGGTAGTATTGTGAGCTTCAGGGTTATCTCGCAGTTGCCGGAAATGACTGGTCAAACAGCCCGGGGTGGCCTGCCCCGTCGTGGTCTGCTCGGACACGATTGCTACTTGGTGCTCTTCGGACTCATTCTTGAACAGCTCTGCAAGCAAAGCAAAACATTCCGTCATAACCTCTTCTGAGTCATCGATGAGCCGAGCCAGAGGTAACCCTTCCCCGATAGCAAGCATCAATGCTGCGAGAGCCCTCGTCTCGCAGCATGATCGCAGAGAAGATTCAAGCAGAGGAAAATTCAGGTCGAGTCTGTAGCCCTCATAGATTTTCGCAACCTTTTCTCTGGTATTAGCATTACGTATAACGTGAGTGATCAGCTCACTATACGTCCGAAAACCGTCTTGATTCTGAGCAATCGTTGAATGGAACCGAACCAGTATGTCCACGCGGTTAGCTAGCGAAGCGGGGAGATTTTTCAATTCTTGAAGATGGTCCGCCACTTCTTTGCTCCAAATGGAGTCCAAAAGGAGCGCTTCCAGTCTAGCCATCGACCCGTAGTAGTATATAGCGAGCGACGTTGACACTCCGCTCTCTTGAGCCACGGCCCGGAGGGTAAGCCCGTCCGCTCCGTCCCGGTCGACGACTCGTCGCGCGCCGTGTAGCACAGCGAGAGCTTTTGCAGGCGAAGTAGGACCTACTGTAGCAATCGAACCCCCAGAAACCACAGGCGGTTCTGTATTTTTAACGCGCATGCAGTTCTCCTCACTCTTCGCACCGGGCGATAATCATACTACGCTTACTGTGGCTCACCTTCTCACGCCAGAAAATATGTGAGCCTCATCACGTAATCCTGTTGACAATATCACAAGCACGCGTATATAGTCTCACTCAATTCACTGATCGGCCGAGCAATTTGGTTGATCGATCAATTAAATTGTTCGATCGGTTAAACAAATTGGTCTAGAAAGCTTGAGCCGGAGCAACAGCACTCACAGGCACCTAGGGAAGAGAAACCAATATGTCTACAAGTAAAAGTGCCACTAAGACACCCACTATGAATCGCCTAAAAGGCAAACTAGGCCTCGCGACCATCGTCTTTATGGTCGTTGCTGCGGCAGCCCCATTGACAGTAGTTGGGGGGCCGGTGCCTATCGCTTTCGCTACAGGAAACGGCGCCGGGGTACCAGCTATGTTCATTTTTACGGGCGTGTTGCTGGTCCTCTTCGCGGTCGGCTATACCTCAATGAGTCGTTTCGTTCCCTCGGCGGGGGCATTCTACTCCTACACTTACGTAGGGTTGGGCAAGCGAATAGGTATAGGCACTGGATACGTCGCGCTACTCTCGTATTTATCGCTCTACATAGGAGTGTTCGGCCTCTTGGGCCCCGCAGTCGATGGGTTAGTTGTCTCCTTAGGGGGGCCGAGTATCCCGTGGTGGGTGTGGTCCATGGTCGCCCTCGCCGCCATCACTTTGGTGGGATACTTCAATATCGATCTGTCAGGCAAAATCCTCGCAGTTCTACTAATCGCCGAGGTAGCAATCGTACTTGTGTTAGATGCGGCCATCCTCTTCACAGGCGCCCATGGACAGGGGCTTTCGACAGCTTTTCTTGACCCTACCGTTGTTTTTTCAGGGGCACCAGGAGTCTCATTCCTGTTCGCCGTACTCGGCTTCATCGGAATTGAAGCGACCGCTGTGTTTCGGGATGAGGCAAAGGATCCGGAGCGAACCGTTCCGCGAGCCACGTACGTTGCTGTCATCTTCATCAGCTCATTCTATGCACTTACCAGCTGGCTCATGGTCAGCGGTGCCGGAGACGAAGAAATTGCCGGACGGGCTGCAGAGGCACCCGACAACCTTATTTTCTCACTAACACAAGAATATGCTGGCATGGTTTTCGTCGACATCATGCGTGTCCTATTCGTCACTAGCATTATCGCATGTCTCTTAACTTTCCATAACGTCTCTGCCCGATACGTGTTTTCGCTTTCTAACCGAGGGGTTCTACCCAAAGCATTTAAAGATGTTCATCCCCAACATGACTCGCCGCGCGCGGCGGGATTTATAGTTGGCGGCATCACAGCAGCGGCCATCATTATCGGCGCGCTGTTTCAACTTGACGCAATCGATGAATTTTACACCTGGCTCGTTGGTCTTGCGTCACTCGGGTACGTTTTACTTTTATTGATAACAACAGTCTCCGTTATCGTCTTCTTTCGGAAACGCCGCGTCACCAGCATCTGGCGTGGATTCATTGCACCGCTACTAGCACTCCTCGGCTTGCTCGTCGTACTAGTTCTCATCTTTTCGAACTTACTCGAACTAGTTGGGGGCAGCATCACAGTCGCCATAATCGTCGTACTCTCACTGCTCCTTGCCTTCGCTGCAGGGCCGATCATTACAGCGATGCGTCCGAGCGCAGGATGGGATCTTGAATCCACCGATGAAAGCTTAATCACTACTGAAGAGCCAATAAAAGTGCGGACACCATCCGATCCATAATCTTCATTAATCGACTTCGATGAAAGGGAATAGAAATGTCTGAAAACAAGTATATCGCTGCCGCCGTTCAAGCGATTCCTGTTTGGTTTGACCTCGAGGGCGCAATTGACAAAGCAGTAAAGCTAATCGAAGAAGCTGCTTCAGAAGGGGCACGGCTCATCGCGTTCCCAGAAACTTGGATCCCCGGGTATCCAACATATATGTACGGATCAGCAGACTGGGATGATCACGAAGCGAAGATTGCTCACCGGCAACTCATGGAAAACTCCATCACCATCCCTGGCCCTGAGGTTGACCGCCTTTGCGCAGCAGCTAAGGCGAACAATGCGATGGTTGTCATGGGAGCAAATGAACGCGACTCCGAATTTTCGCGAGGCACACTGTACAATTCCATGATCTATATCTCCGACCAGGGTGAACTCCTAGGCGTGCATCGAAAATTGGTGCCCACGCATGCTGAGCGCATCATCTGGGGGCAAGGTGATGGGTCAGGGTTACACGTCTTTGATACCTCGCTTGGAAAAGTAGGAGGATTAGTGTGCTGGGAACATTGGATGCCACTTACTCGCTACGCTATGCATGCCAAGGGCGAACAAGTCCATATTGCTACATGGCCCGAAGTGCCTGACATTCACCACCTTGCAAGTCGCCACTATGCATTTGAAGGTAGATGCTTCGTAATTTGTGTCGGCTCCTTCCAAACCATGGATGATGTCCCTGAGAACTTCATACGCCGCGATGCCATGGTCGCAGGAGGAGACTTCGGTGGGGGTGACAACGTACTGCTACCCGGGGGATCAGGCATTATCGGGCCAGATGGCCAATGGGTGAGTGGCCCGGTTGCTGGTAAGGAAACCATAGTTTATGGGGAGATCGACCTTAACCGTGTAGCGGAGGAACAACTTGCATTCGACCCGACGGGACATTACAACCGCCCTGACATCTTTCAACTCACCGTCGATACTCAAAAAAAGGCACCAGCAAACTGGATCAGTGATAATGAACCCACTAGTTTGAACGCGTTAAGCGAAGAAACCATTTACTCGCACCAAGAGTAATGATCGTACGTTCTACGCCGTGCCCACAACTGATGGCGATTAATCAGCTTCTCGGGTTACCTGAAGGCCAAGATGCAATTGCTAGGTAAAGCTATCTTGAATGTGGCACTAATCGTCGTAGCGGAGGAGTGAGCGGGCCGTCGTTGCTGATGCTCTAATTATTAGATAAAAGTATGTTCAGAAACGGCGGCCGCTTAATGATAAGCGCCCAAACAACAGTTTTCTCGTTACCCAAACACGACGCTATTTTAGGTTGAATGTGTTTCGCTCAGTTTTATTGAATGTCTGACCCGCCGTGTCGAGGCTATGTGGTCTACCGGTATCTGCAAGAAACACGCCTCGTGCAGTGTCTGGAGCGTCAGCCACGATGCACACGTCGGGGCCCTATAATCCCGTCTCGTATGGTTGGACCACCTCGAGGTGTCTTCTGGGTGTCAGAAGTACTCTGGTTTGCTTTCAGTGAGCTTGGCCAGTTGCTCGACCTCGCCCTGTAGTCGGTCACGTTCTGGGGCGATCGTATCCCATGCCGCCCGATAGGCGTCTGCCCAGATGGCCTCCAATCGGCCTTGCACATCTGCTGGCATCTCGGGCACCTGCACCTCGGCGTCCTCGGTAGTGGCCTCATTCCATGCCTTGGCCACCGAGCGGGAATGATGTCGGGGACTCAGGTGCCAAATTGGCACTTCGCGTACTTTCGCGGCTCTGGGGCTCACCGGAAACTTTTCCGGTCGCTCATTCATGCGGCTCTAGGACTCAAACGCAGAATCTGCGTGTCGCAAGATCATGCTGCTCTGAGTCCCAGGTGACAAATTGTCACCTAGGCATCATGCACCTGCGCGGCTGCGCGGCGTAGAGCAGTATAAAGCGTTTGCCGTGAGACCTCGAAGGTGGCCGCGACCTGAGTTTTGGGGATGCCCATATCGATCATGACTTGAGCCTGCTCGATGTCTTTCGGGCTGAGTTTCAATGGCTGCTGGTATTTGCCTTTGGCTTTGGCAATGGCGATCCCCTCAGCTTGGCGCTCTTTGATCCGTCGCCGTTCAAATTCGGCAAAGGCTGCAAGAATACCCAACATCAGCGAATCCATTGGTGACGAACCGTTCTTATCGACGGTGATGTTCTCGTTCAAGAACTCCACGGCGGCACCTTTGTCCGTAATGTCCGCGACGATGTTGTATAAGTCGCGCGTATCGCGCCCGAGCCGATCCATCGAGGCAATCCGGACAATATCGTTGTCGCGAATGTAGTCCAGCAGGTCAGCTAACGCTTGACGTTTCGCTCTGGATTTCCCGCTGATCTTGTCAGTAAACACCTTGTGACATTCCCCCAGCACATCGATCTGGCGTTCCGGGTTTTGATCTGCGGCACTCACTCGGACGTACCCTATAACCTGTCCACTCACGACAAGGACCTGCCCTTCACCTGTGTCCACCTGGTCGATTTACTACCCAGTCTGACAGCATAGCCTCGTGGCGATCCAGAGCGTGTAAAAGGGTATACCTGGGTTTACATCATCTTGGCCAGCCAAAACTTCCGAGCCGAAAATCAGCAGGTCTGCTCCAGGGGAGTTTCTTATAAGGAAGATTATTCTAATCAGTAAAGAAGTCCGTATCTAGCATCTTTCCTCGTTGATGTACCATTAATACATGGTCAGTACGCACGAATTTGCACAAAATTGGCACCGAACGTTGTTTGATCATGATATGAGTCAGGCATGGCCGTTATTAACCAAAGAATTCCGACGAGTTGTCACTTATACCGCCATTGCTCAGGCCAAAGGGAAATATGTCCAGCAGCCCAAACTTTCTGATGATGATGTAGAGCAAATCCAGATGTTATTAGACCTTGGGTATCCCAAAACCCAGATCGCCAAACAGTTCGAAGTCTCGCGGCAGACGGTGTATAACGCGTTGCGCCGTCAGGGACAGTCAGTGGGGTAAGTAGGTGACTTGAAGGGTGTGTCACTAGCCGAAGGTGATCGCTATGCCGCCAAGTTTCTGGTGTAGATCTTCGAAGTATTTGTCTTCGGTATTGACTGTCCAAATAGGGCCTGCAAGCTAGTTCCTTCCATGTCTACACTGCTGTTTATTGCATCTATTTATGTAGGTTATTTTGAGCGCTGAAGCTGGGTCATATACGGAAAGAACAGTATTTTTAGAACAACTCGCTTAGAGAGCATCGTAGTCATCAGCTCGATCTATGTGAGTTTCACAGCTTTCTTCGGGCACTGCTTTTGGTGGAAGTTCTGAAGGTCGGACATCGAGAGACTCTTAGTCTGAGTGGTTTCTGAATGTATGCCGCAGGAGGTGAGGGTCAGTGCAGTCGCATGTAGAAAAGCAATGCTTTGGAGTGACTTCATGTGAATATTCGAATTATTAGAGGTTGCTTAGTTGACAGTACTGTTTGTCATGGCATGAATCTTGTTGCAGTGTACAGTCGAACTGAACGTTGACAGTATTGTCACTGCGCGAAATGTCTTAAATCGTAAGCTCTATTACGTTTTCGCATCCAGAAGCGAACCCCCGAAGCGTACATCCGTTTCCATCGCTTACAACGTGCAAAAGAACTGCGCGCCGGTCTACCCCGGGGTGCGTCGTAGCGAGGCCTCAATTACCGCTGCCCGTGGTTCAAGGGGCCCTCAACTTTTACCCGAGTAGTCACTCAGTCCTGCGGAGAGACCCTTACGCGGGGGTCGATCAGTCTTAGTCTAGGCGGTTATATATTCTCCGAAGTGACATCGTCTAGGTATCTGATGTCGATCATGATCCACTGCTGTAAGAGTAAGTGGTCTTTCGTTAGTGAACCTTCTTTTTGGCTGCAGTTAGAACGGTAATGATCTTAGGTGAACACTCCCACGTAGTTGTGGAGAGGTTACGTGCAGTCGCTCGAAGAATGCTTCGTTGCAGCTTACGGGGCGTGAAGGAGAGTGCGGGGCTTGAACAGATCGTTAGCGCCAGCCACCGCTGCGAGCCTGGCTCAGTTTCGATGTTCCGGTTTTCAGCAGAGCCTCAACGTGGGACTTGATGGTTCTGAGTGAGATGTGAAGGTGAGAAGCGATTCGCAGATTGGTGAGATTTTTATGGACGAGACTCAGCACGTATAGTTCCCGTGATGTTAACGGGCCGGCAGGTTTTTCAGAGTTACCGGGTGCGGGTCTTCGTAGACCCGTGCATCGATATTGTCTCCCTCGGCCGTGCCATCTATTCGACAGGTAAGGCCATTATTGATCTGAGTGGGTATTTGATAATCGCTGAAAGTAGCAAACTGAAGTGCCATTATGAGTGACGGCATATATCCTGCCGGCAGGATATTCGTGCGCTGGCTATATCATCGCATATCAGACGGTTGTCACCGCATAAAGTGTGACTTTTGACAGCCTGAGAAGTCATTTCGCAGCGCCTAGTTTCTGCTGATGTGAATCAGTGGACAAGCCTATAAGTGATGACGGGAAAGCCAAAAATATTCGCGCAAACATAACCTAGGTCACATACTCGATTGACACAGGTCACATTCATGTATATATTATTCGGATAAGTGGTATGACCAGTTGTCCAAAACGCCACGGGGCTGCTAGGCACATTCGAATTTTTTAGGAGATTAAATGAGGATTGACAAGGTGGAGTTTGTGGGATTGCGATCGCCTCTAGATACTCCTGCAGTTTTTTCGTGGGGCTCTGCCAGCAGCCGAAACGTCGGTCTTGTGAAGGTTGTAACATCGAGTGGTCACGTCGGTTGGGGTGAAACCAGCGTGACGTTTCCGTTGTGGTCGATGGAAGAACGTGCAGCGACGGTCACCGACGGTCTCGCGCCGCAGGCTATTGGTGCAGAGTTTGAAACGATCGAAGACATCCAAAGTCTTTGCCAGGGTATTGATGGCAACATGAATCGATTGCGTCTTCTTTGGTCTCCAGTTGGTATTAGTGGTGCTATTGGTGCGTTTGAGATGGCGTTGTTGGACGCGCTAGGTCGCCTACGTCAACAGCCTGTGTGGCAAATGCTCGGAGGTGCGCGACAGCCGATCGATCTGTATGCCGTTGGTTTTGCTGGCGAGCCCTCGCAGGCAGCTCAGCAAGCGCAGAGTTCGCTTGACGAAGGATACGCTGCTGTTAAGATTCGGGCTGGCTTCGGAGAAACCCAAGACTTGCAGCAGATCGAGACATATCGACAAACGCTTGAGAACAATGCACGCATTCTGCTGGACGTCAATATGGGCTGGGACCGCCCTGAAGCCCTACGTATGGCAGCACTTTTGAATGATTTCAATTTGGGTTGGTTGGAAGAACCCGTGTCTCGTGATGATCGTGAAGGTCTCCATGAACTCCGGAGGGTATTTAACTCGCGACTCGCGGCGGGAGAGAACTGCTATACCAAAGAAGAGCTGAGGATACTTATTGATTCTGGGGCAGTGGATGTGGTGATGCCTGACCTGGCTCGATGTGGAGGATTTTTGACTGCCTTAGAGGCAGCTCAGCACGCGCTGGACTCGGGGTTGACTTACAGTACCCATCATTATGCATCAGATATTGGTTTTTCGGCGATGGTCGGAATGTGCTCGGTGGCAGGAGCTTCGGAGCCGATCCTGAGAGATGTTAGCCCGTGGCCACTTCGTGAATCGATTTTATCAGAGCCACTTGCTGTTGTTGATGGCCAGGCTTGGGCTTATGAAGGTCCTGGTCTCGCCCCAGCTCCTGATCTGTCGGTCGTTGAAAGGCATCGAGTCATATGAGCACTTTTTCAACCCCGTATCGTCAACTTGTAGCACAGCCTCTCTGGAACATTGCTGTGGACCATATCCGCGGACTGATTGATTCAGGGGAAATCGCCGAGGGGGCACGGTTGCCGTCTGAGCGGGAGCTATGCACTCAATTAGGGATCAGTAGAGTCTCCCTCCGCGAATCTCTGCGTGTGTTGCAGTCCATGGGATATGTCGAAACCCGCCCGGGCTCAGGTACATACGCCCGTCTACCAGAGCCGGTGGAGTCTATAACACTGAGTGATTGGCTTGAAAAAGATATTCATATAGTTGAATTGTTTGAGCTTCGCTTGGTTGTAGAGCCTGGTGTGGCTGCTTTAGCTGCCAGCCGCCGCGGTGACGATCAGGTAGCAGCATTGGCGGAAACTATCGAAACCATGCGGGATGCAGGTGATGGAAATTATCTGGAAGCTGTGGCCGCAGACGCGATGTTTCATCGGCTGATTGCTACTAGCGCGGCGAATAACGCGCTCGATCGTTTAGTTGACGAGATGAACAACGTGGCAGGTACAGAACGTCGAGCTTCGTTGCACGTACCCGGACAAATTGGCCGCGCCATCGAAGACCATCAGAAAATTTTAAACGCTATTGCGAGCGGAAACGCTGATCAGGCGCGCCAAGAAATGCAACTGCACCTGGAGCGCGCTGTTGACGAAATGAATGCTTACACCAAACCCCCCAATTCGTTCTTTGATTGAACACTACGAAAGGCATTAACCATGACACAGAATCAGAATGGAACAGAGGCCACAATCGCCACCCCTTCGACTCATAACGAGCAGGGTCAAAGAGTCGTATTGAGCCCTGAAGACTTCCAACAGGGAGCTCCCATGGAAGTAGGACGCACCGGTGTCCGCGACAGAAAGCTGATTTATCCAGAGACAGGTTTTGACGCGTCTACCCTATGCCTCGGACTTGTCGAAGTAGATCCTGGTCACCATTCGCCTATGCACCGACACAACTGTGAAGAACTGTACTACGTAGTTGAAGGCGAAGGCGAAATTGAGCAAGACGGGGAATTCTTCTCATTTGCTAAAGGAGACGCCGTATTCAACCGTACCAACGTTAAGCATCGTGTACATAATACTGGCACCGAGACGGTAAAGCTTGCCGTTGTCGGAGGGATTATGTTTGTTCCACTGCTGCCAGAATGGCCAACTTCGTCTCCTTACGAAATCCTGGAGTAAACCCATGCAAAACGATGATCCACAGATTGCCCTATATCTTGATCTGGTCACTGAACGAATGATCCCGCCGGAGGGGCCCTGGCCAAGTGCGGTTGATCTGCGCACAGGCGAGGACGTACTTGGACACCTTCGAGAATCTGAGCGAAGGCTCATCGTTGAGGCACTGTCAGAGCTTGCCTCGTACGCTGATTTTAAATCGATGTCAGGCCACCAACGTGACTCAGCTTTGCACGTGTTGGAGCAACAGAATCCTCCAGCATTCGCTCTTGTCCGGCAAATCGCTTACCTGTCGTACTATGCACAGCCCGCAGTTGTCACTTTGCTGCAAGAGATGGGTTACGACATTAATGCCACGCCAGGACCCAACGGTTATCACATGGATCCGTTTAGTGTGTCGCACCTTCCCATGAAGCGTCGCGGCACGTGGATCCCTACTGAACAAGTCAAAATCAGAACTGAAAGAAGAGTTTCATGATTGAAGAACGTGTGCCAGTCGAAGTTTTGGTTATTGGGGCCGGAATGGCAGGCGGAGCTATTAGCTGCACATTAGCTGAAGCAGGAGTTGATGTAATGTGCTTGGAGCAGGGCGAGTGGATACCCGGTGCTCGTCGGCCGCACGAAAGTCGCTATTACGAACTCGACCGGGCCTTCAGTTGGAACACCGCGCCGAACACACGCTCCTGGGATGTAGATTATCCAATTGGAACCGAGACGCTGCAACCTCTGATGCTAAATGCCGTTGGCGGTTCAACAGCTGTCTATACTGCAGCCTGGCCGCGTTTCCGCCCGACCGACTTCTATAAAGATGATGAGCACGGAAAGTCTCCGAACTGGCCTTATAGTTATGAGGACTTGGCTCCCTATTATGCGGAGAACGACCGCAGCATGGGGGTCAGTGGTTTAGCTGGGGACCCTGCGATGCCGCCACACGAGGAGTATCCGAATCCGCCGTTGCCATTGGGAAAACGTGGACGGAAATTCATGGAGGGGTGTGACGCTCTCGGCTGGCATTCTTGGCCCTTTCCTATGGCTGTGAACTCGCGAGAGTATGGTGGTCGCCCTGCGTGTAATTTCTGTGGCAACTGTCAAAGTGGCTGTGCTCGGAACAGTCTTGCCGGTACTCACAATACGTATTGGCCTCGCGCGCTGAAAGCCGGTGCAAAACTGGAAACTGGAAGTCGTGTGGAGCGTGTTGTCACTGACGAGACGGGGTCGGCTACCGGTGTGGTTTTTGTGGATAAAGCACGTGGCGAGCGATATTATCAGCCAGCCGACAAAGTCGTAATATGTTGCAATGGTATCGGTACACCTCGGCTGCTACTGAATTCAGCTAATGAGCAGCACCCGAACGGACTAGCAAACAGTTCCGACGAGGTTGGCCGGAACCTGATGTTCCATGGGTTGGCTTTTGTCGAAGCTTGGACTGATGAAGTCCTTGAACCTCATAAGGGCGTTGCTTGTGCGGCAGCCTTCACTGAAGAATTTGCGGAAACCGATACCGAACGTGGTTTCCTCAATGGTTTCACATTATTGTGCAGCGGTATGAACGGGCCTGGATATCAGGCTCTGGGGTCACACTCTGGAAATGTCGCACCCTGGGGAAAAGACCACCACAAATGGTTTGACGATCATTTCTCTAAGGGATTCACCATATTGGTTCAGACAGAAGATCTCCCGCACCCAAACAATCGGGTGACCTTGGATCCGACATTAACGGATTCAGATGGACTCCCAGCTCCACACGTTAGCTACAGCCTCCATCCGAACGACGAAGCGCTCATTGATTATGCCTGCGAACGGGCACAGGAACTTGCAGCTGCGGTTGGGGCTCATGATATCAAAGTCAACCGATTCTTTGACGCCGACGGAAATTACAAACCCCCTGCCTGGCACTTAATGGGAACGGCTCGTATGGGCGACGATCCTGCTACATCGGTAACTGATGGCGAACATCGCGCTTGGGACGTGCCGAACCTTTACATCTGTGATGGTTCGTCGTTTCCTACCGGGGGTGCTGTGAACCCGACAAGCACCATCGGTGCGATGGCGCTGAAATGCGCCGACGGTATATTGCGTCACCTCGGGCGGCCAGTGAGAACAGATCGAACGCTTGAATTGTTAGGAAATTAGTTATGACTGTAATTGCTTCAAGAAACCCTCGTCTTGGTGAGATTGCCGAGAACGTCGACTCCGCCACGTCTAAGAGTGAAGTGGCTGCACTGGTAGAAAAGGCTGCAGCAGCTGCGACTCAACTCGCAGCCATGACTCCCATAGCCCGTGGCAACCTGCTTAGGAAGATGGCTGATGCCCTTGGAGCTCAGCGAGAGTTTCTCATAGAGATTGCTGATCGGGAGTCAGCCATCGGGCCCGAGCGCCTCAATGGTGAACTGACTCGAACCATTGGTCAATTACAGTTATTCGCAGATGTCCTGGAAGATGGTCACTGTTTTGAAGTTGTCATTGACCACGCTAATGCCGCGAAAACACCACCGCAGCCAGATTTACGTCGAATGCTCACAGCAGTAGGGCCCGTGGCCGTGTTTGGTGCGTCCAACTTCCCATTTGCTTTTTCAGCAGCCGGTGGTGACACTGCCTCAGCACTAGCCGCAGGGTGTCCCGTGCTGCTAAAAGTCCATGGTTCGCACCCGCGTTTAGACACGGAAGTTGCGAAGATACTACAGAATGTTTGCGTCAACGAGGATTTACCGGCGGAAACAATTGGATGGGTATATGGGCGCGAGGCAGGTACGGCATTAGTTCAACATCCACAGGTTCAGGCGGTTGGATTTACTGGATCTGAGACCGCTGGCAGACTGATGATGGATTTAGCTGCAGCGCGTGAAAGTCCTATCCCTGTCTATGCAGAAATGGGCTCATTGAATCCGGTAGTTATCTCTCCAGGGATCGTTACCGGTGAAACTACGGATGACGTCGCTCGTGGTGTCGCAGGTTCAGTAACCCTGGCGCATGGCCAATTGTGTACCAAGCCGGGGTTGGTGTTCGTTCCATCAGGTCCAGCAGGAGACGCATTTGTATCGACTTTGCATGATTGCATGTCAACGCAGCAACCGCAATACATGCTTTCTGTCGGAACACGGGACGGTTATCGGGACAATGTCCAGAAAGTACATCAGAGTTCAGGAGTTCGCTCGATCCTCGGCGCCGAGGACCCGGAAGGTCCAGGCAGTCAAGGCGCTGTAGCACTCGCTGAAGTATCTGCAGCACAATTGCGTGAAGACTCGTCCATGTTGATCGAATGTTTCGGCCCAGCAACACTGATTATTCGGTATACCGATGAGGATGATTTCGATAGTGCTTTTCGAACTCTTCCCAACTCGCTGACAACGACTGTTCATGCGCAGGAGTCTGAGGTTAGTTTACTGAAGAAGGTACAAGCACTGGGCACTGCAAAGTCTGGTCGGTTAGTTTTCAACGGATTCCCTACGGGTGTGGCGGTTACTTGGTCGCAGCATCATGGTGGCCCGTATCCGGCGTCGTCGACGAGCATGCACACCTCTGTCGGTGCCACTGCTATTCGGCGTTTTCAGCGTCCGAACACCTATCAATCTTGGCCGGACGAGTTGTTGCCTGAGCACCTACAGGAGAATAATCCGTTGGGCTTGCCGCGGCGCGTTAACGGGGTGCAATTGACTGCTGGACAGCCGGCCATCATTCCGGCCAACGGATAGTATCGCAAAGGAAAAATAATTCATGGGACAGTCTGCGCGTGAAGGTTACACAACATCACACTGGGGTAGCTATCGCGTGGCTACAGAAAATGGCGAAGTCACCGATGTTAGCGGTGTAAAACACGACCCTGACCCTTCGCCGATCGGCCAGAATTACGTGGGTATTCTGCGAGATTCCAATCGCATTCGGCAGCCAATGGTTCGCCGGGGTTGGCTGGAAAACGGTCCGGGGACAACAGAACGACGGGGTCAGGATGATTTTGTAGCTGTGTCTTGGGATAAGGCGTTCCAGCTCATCGCCGATGAAATGCAACGCGTTCGTCATACCTATTCGAACGAGGCCATCTTTGGCGGTTCATATGGGTGGGGGAGCGCTGGACGATTTCATCATGCCCAGTCTCAGGTGCATCGTTTCCTAAACACCCTCGGTGGCTACACACGTTCAGTCAATACATACTCGCATGCCGCTGAAGAAGTCATTCTTCCGCACCTTGTGGGTGACAGGGCGTGGTTTCAGCGGTATGTTCCACGGTGGTCGGAAATTGCTGAACACGGCCAGTTTGTGCTCGCTTTTGGTGGCCTGCCACGACGCAGTGTGCAGATTAACCCCGGGGGCGTTGGGGCGCATACTAATGGCCTGTGGCAAGACGAGTGTGCCAAAGCCGGTGTCGAGTTTACAGTAGTCACACCCACTCGGGCCGATACGGCTGAGACATTGAACGCTTCTTGGGTGCCGATACGTCCAAACACTGACGTGGCATTGATGTTAGCAATGTGTCATACGCTGCTGGTCACAGATAACTACGACAAATATTTTGTAGAAAACTGCTGTGTTGGTTTCGACAAAGTGGCTGAGTATCTGCGAGGCGAACCAGATGGCATCGTCAAAAATGCTAAATGGGCTGAAACTATTACTGGCGTAGGAGCGCAGACCATCCACGACTTAGCTCTTCGTTTGCGCTCTGTTCGCTCGCTCGTATCGGTTACCTGGTCCCTGCAACGTCAACACCATGGTGAAATGCCGTATTGGGCCGGAATCACATTAGCTGCAATGGCTGGCTCCATGGGAAAACCGGGAGGGGGCTTTGGCACGGGTTACTCGTCCATGCATAATTCGCACGTGCAAGACCGTCAATCGGTAGCTGCTGCACTACCGCAGGGAACCAATCCCGTTAGTGCCTTTATTCCAGTTGCTAGGATTAGCGATTTGTTGCTCCATCCAGGCGAAGAATTCAACTACAACGGGCAGTCTCACACATATCCTGACATCAAATTGGTGTATTGGATCGGGGGGAACCCTTTCCATCACCATCAGGATCTCAACCGTTTTGTACGTGCCTGGCAGCGCCCGGAGACGATCATCGTTCATGAGCCCTTCTGGAATCCCATGGCGAAGTATTCAGACATCGTCTTGCCCGTAGCAACGTCGTTGGAACGGGAGGATATTGCCATCGGGATGGGGGATCGGTGGCTCAGTTACATGGAACCAGTTGCCGATGCACCTGAAGGCGTCCTGACCGACTACGGTAATTTTTCGGAGATTGCTGCCCGAATGGGGCTTGAGGAGGAATTTACTGAGGGCCGAACCGCTCAGGAATGGGTAGCTGAAATCTATGAGCGAACGGTCGAAAAGGCTGGAAAGAGTGGATTCGAACTGCCTACCTTCCAGGATTTCAGACAACAGAAGGCTATCGATCTGGTGATGAAATCCACCGGACCAACAGCTTTTTCACAATTGCGTGCCGATCCAAATAAACACCCGCTCAAAACACCTTCCGGACGCGTTGAACTGTACTCTTCTACAATTGCCTCATTTGATTACGAGGATTGTCCAGGACAAGCAGTCTGGTTGGAACCTGCTGAGTGGTCTGGAGCAGCGCTTGCCAAGAAGTATCCGTTGCATTTGATCAGTCCCCAACCCGATGGGAAATTGCATAGCCAGATGGACCATGGTTCCGAAAGTCGGCGCTATAAGGTCGATGGTCGGACCGTTGCAATACTGAACCGCAACGACGCCGAGCAAAGGGGAATTTTTCAAGATCAAGTCATCAGAATATTCAATTCCCGTGGTGCCTGCTTAGCAGCAGCTAAATTATCTGAAGATCTGATGCCAGGAGTCTTGCAACTTCCCACTGGTGCTTGGTACAACCCGCAAGTTGCGGGAGAAGTAGGAAGTCTTGAGAAACATGGAAACCCTAATGTATTGACGCTGGATACGGGGACTTCCAATCTTTCGCAGGGACCATCATCACACACAACGTTGGTTGACGCCGAACCATATTGCGGTACTCCACCGGAAGTGACCGCTTTCGCGCAACCAAATGTGATCTACAACTTTCCAGACTCGAACTGACGTAAGGGAGACAACATGACAAAATCAACCGTCTTAACGGGGGCAACAGTAAAGTGCTCGGAGCACTACATTAATGGTCAATGGGTGCCCGCGAAGGGTGTCGACCCGACCCCAGTTTATGACTCGAATACCAACGCAGTGATCGGTGAAGCCCCCAGTGGAACTACTGAGGAAGCCAATCGTGCGGTTGCAGCTGCTAAGGCTGCTCAGCCATCATGGGCTGCTTTGGAGCCGTCAAAGCGCGCCCAATATCTTCGTGCGATAGCCAAAGGTTTGGAACAGGCTCAAGATGAGATGGCGGCATCCTTGGCTATGGAAGTCGGTTCTATTGTTGCACTGAACAACGGGCCTCAAACAACTGCTCCGATCTTCAGTTTTAATACGGCAGCTGACATCGCAGAACAGTATGAGGATCGTACGCGTGTGGATCATAGTTGGGTTATCAGGGAACCCATTGGTGTAGTCGCTGCTATCACAGCATGGAACTTCCCGTTGCACTTGGCAACGGTAAAGACTGCTTACGCGCTGGCCGCGGGGAACACCATCGTATTGAAGCCAAGCGAGATCGCACCACTAACCGCTGTACTGCTCGCCAAGATTGTTAATGATGCAGGACTGCCGTCAGGCGTGTTCAACGTTGTCTTCGGTAAAGGTAGTGAAGTTGGGGAAGCACTTGTTCAGCACCCTGACACCAGAATGATTACTTTTACAGGTTCAACGAGGGCTGGACGTCGTATCGGTGAAGTTGCTGCAGGCCAAGTGAAGAAGGTCGCCCTCGAGCTTGGAGGGAAAAGCCCGCTTGTTGTGGCTGAAAGTGCGAATATCGTCGACGCAATCACGTTTGGTATGAACGATTTGATGGTAAATAATGGTCAGCGTTGTGATGCTCTTACGCGATTTGTCGTCCCTAGAGAAAGCTTAGAACGAGCTGAGCAAGCTGCAGCTGCATTCGTTGAGAAGCTAATCGTTGGTCCATCGAGTGACCGTGCTACCGATATTGGCCCGATGGCATCAAAACAGCAACAGGAATCCATTCGAGAGTACATCATCACTGGTGAAGACGAAGGAGCCAAACTTGTAGTCGGTGGTCCGGAAGTTCCTGACGTCGGCGAGGAATACCGACAAGGATATTTCATACGCCCAACTGTCTTTTCAGAGGTAACGCCTCAGATGACCATTGCGCAAGAAGAAATCTTCGGCCCCGTGGTGGTGATCCAACCGTACGACACGATCGATGAAGCAATAGAGATCGCTAATAATACGATCTACGGCTTGCACGCCAGTGTCTGGGCAGGCAGTGATGAGGAAGCTATGCAGCTGGCAAATTACATCGAGTCAGGCATGGTGACCATCAATAATGGTTCTGGAAACATGATGGCTCCATTCGGTGGCTACAAACAGTCCGGACTCGGACGTGAATATGGGACATATGGTTTCGAAGAGTTTCTTGAAATCAAGACTATGCACTTAGCAAATAATTCATAAAACTCTAAAGAGTTTTTATCAGTATCACTCAGAGCACCGTACTGGTAGGCGATTACCCAACGCGACCGACGATGCAATGACAGCGCCCTGCACAATCATCTTTAGTGCTCAATCCTGCTCAAAAGGCTAGAACTGCAACTTCAATCTTTTAAAGCATAAGGGGAAATTTTGTCTACTGAACCTGTTTTGGAACAAGGAAAAATATCGAGTTGGCTGTCGAAGCAAGGAATCGTTCCTAGTATCAAGTGGGGCTATTTAGCCGTCCTAGTTTTCATGGTGGGGGACGGTATCGAACTGGGATTCTTAGCGGTTTTCCTAGAGGACCGCGGTTTCACAGGCACTAACGTCGCTACGCTTATCAGTGTCTATGGTGTTGTTGTAGCAGCAGCAGCCTGGCTATCGGGAGCGCTGTCGGAAGCCTGGGGTCCACGAAAGGTTATGCTCTATGGGTTTGGTATCTGGGCCGTTTTTGAAGTAATTTTTTTGCTGGCAATTGTCGCCGAAACTTTTCCTATAATGCTCCTGGCCTATGGTATTCGCGGCTTCGGATACCCCTTCTTCGCATACGGTTTTCTGGTATGGGTAACGATGGTTACCCCTAAACCTGTGATCGGCCGAGCTGTCGGATGGTACTGGTTCTTTAATGTTGCCGGTATCGGTGTTGTTTCAGCGTACTTTGCAGGGATCGTTATTCCCATGGTGGGACAATTCGCAACCATGTGGCTCTCTTTGATGTTTGTTGTTGCCGGCGGGTTGATCGCAATATTCCTGCTCAAGGACCCGCAAACAGGGCGAACGGAAAAAATGAGTCCGGCCGACAACCTCAAAAGCATGGCTCGTGGACTAACCATTGTCAAGACTCATCCAAAGATTGGAATCGGTGGCATTGTACGGCTGATTAATACCGCTTCCTTTTACGCCTTCCCAGTCTTCCTGTCCACGCACATGGTAAACGAAGTCGGCTTTTCTTTAACGCAATGGCAGACCATATGGGGAACTCTGATGTTTGCCAATATCCTGGGCAATATCATTAGTGGGTATCTGGGTGACAAGATTGGGCACGTGAATGTTATTGCATGGATCGGTGGTCTGGGCTGTGCCATAATGATCCTTGCCTTCTATTACATCCCATATTTTTATGGAGCCAATTTCTTGCTCACTATGGTGGTCGCAGGTCTTCTTGGTCTGGGCATTGCAGCCTATTGTCCGCTGAGCGCCGTAGTGCCGCTGTTAGCGCCTAAGCATGCTGCTGCCGCCGTGGCTATCCTGAACCTAGGCGCTGGACTGAGCAATGCTGCTGGGCCGTTGCTGGTCCGCGGCTTCGGTGGTGTTCTTGATACAGAAGGGTTAATGATTATGTTTGCGGGCCTTCACGGTGTGGGAGTCTTACTTACATTTCTTCTTCGTGACGAGACGAACCCTGAGCGTGCTCATGATAGTGAAGCATTCGCCATCAAAGGGACAGACGACGAGCTCGGGAAAGAGCGTACTACGGTGGCTGCAACAAAAGAAGCTCCGTCGAGTAAAGAGCAAACTGGTTACGCATAAGGCACTGGACCGTAAACGTGCTGTTGTATTCGCCATTAACCTAAGTGACTGCACCCAACATTTGGTGCAGTCACTTAGGTCTAACATCGGGCGGGCTTGCAGATCCGTTTTGGACATCCGGAAGGATTGTCCGACATGCCATAACTGGTGATATGAGGCAACGATTTCAGCCGCGCCCATCGTGTGAGCCAGCAGATTGGTGACGTAGCCTTTCCAGCCAACAATGGTGGTTGCCCGGTCAAAGGTGGTCTGATCAAACACCCGGGTGGCGCCCTGGGTTCTGACAAACCGGGCCGACTTTACCGCCTGTTGACCTTCCACCACGCGCAGGGCCTTTTCACGCTGTTTTTCTAAAGTGGCAAGGTCCCGGGTGGCGCGTTTGACCCGGTATTGCCACACTGCCCGCCAATACCGCGTGCGGTGTTGCTCGTTGTCCGGGTCCCAGACTGGCTCGTCAGCTGTGGCCAGCTGATCTTTGGCTGGCTGGAACCTCGCCCGGGTGGTCACGGTATCCACGGTGGTGCCCTCAGCAAGGTCAGTGTCGGGATGGTAATGGAACTGTTTGGCCAGATCTTTGGGAGCTTTGGTCTGCCGCGATCCCACAATAAACCGTAGGCCGGCGGCATCAATGGCTGCCAGATTGTCTTCGGAGAGCATCCCAGCATCACAGCGACTACGACCATATCAGCGATCTGGTGACAGGCTTGGAAGGCTTGGATCACCGGTAAGATCGTGTGCGTTTCGGCTTTGTT
>Ga0079226_10001117_pt1 | contig 20381 bp, 24 predicted proteins | sample Poulit2014_FD_76345 | JGI IMG/M metagenome (GOLD analysis project Ga0079226, IMG submission 76345) | Agricultural soil microbial communities from Georgia to study Nitrogen management - Poultry litter 2014 | ecosystem: Environmental > Terrestrial > Soil > Agricultural land | place: USA: Georgia... | reverse complement strand
CAACTTTATTGATTTCTGTAAAAATAGTGGTACCGACATGCGGAAGCTTAGACTGAATTTGCATAAATGTAAATTTCGTTTGAAAAGGAAGGGGAAGATAAGGAAAAAAATGTTTATTGTTTTTTTAAAACACAGCTACTTTTGAACATATCAGTTAAACTTAAGGCGTTTCTTCTTCTGTTAATGAGAGAATTTGGATTGTTTTTACAAGTTTTCTTTCTGAAATTATCTTGTCTGCCAAACCCTTTTAGTTGAAAAACTCGTTTTTTATATAGTTCAAATAATTAAAACTGTATGATGTTATCCTATAGGCTAATTTTTTTCGTTTTTTATTTTCAGCTCATCAATTTCTAAATCAAGTTTATCTTTTGTAAAAAAGAATGTTTTGTTATTTTTTTCAAATGTTTTTTTGAAAAGTTTATAGAGGTTTTTCCCTTTATCTAAATCTATAGAGCTTTGCGCTATACTTAATCGAAATAAAATAATATTTATCTTTTTAAGTTCATCTTGGTTAGTTACGATTTCAAAGATGTTTTTTAGAGAATCTTCCGTGGGTGAATTGATATTGACATTAAAAGAATCTCGTAAGAAATCAGAGCTTTCTTGAATAAATGCTTCTTGATTTTCTTCAAAGTCCATTTGTAAAAGCTTGCGAACAAATTTGAAGATGTTTTCAATAACACGTTTTATATAATCTTTTTCTACCATTTGAGGCTAACACAATTTTAAATATCTATGGTTTGACTATTATTTAATTTTTCACTTTTATTTATCGATTTCTTCATCAATCAAATCAAATCCTAATTTATCAATATTTTCGTTGTTTTGATTAAAAGCCGAAACATTGGATAAAATGATTATTGCATTTTTAGCCTTCGGGTCAAATACAATTATAGATCTGTAGCCACTTGTTCCGCCATTGTGCCAATGTAGATTATTTTTGACTTCTATCTTTTTAATATGCCAACCTAATCCGATTTCTAAGCTATCATCAATTTTGAAAGTTGATTTTTGCGTTAATGAAAGTTCTTCGTTTTGAGGATCAAATTCAGCCTGAATAAATTTCACCAAATCTTCGGTCGTTGAAAGAATGCCACCTGCACCAAATAACACGTCAAAATCCCAATTTGAAGTTAGGTCGCCTTCTGCATTTCTACCTTTCACAAGAGTTTTAAATTCTTTTTGTTCCAAAAATGTATTTTCCATTTTATATTTTTTCAAGATTTTATTTTGAAGTATATCCTTGAATTCCTTTTTTTGAGATAAACCAAGGGAGTGTCCGAGAAGTCCTGCGCCAAGATTTGAATAGGAATATTTTTCGGATGAATTATCAAGGCTTAAAGAGTCTTTCAAGTAAATATTTAATTTTTTGATATCGTAATTTCTATACGGATTTTCAGGGTTGGATAAGTCGAAATTATTGGGTAATGCAGGAAGTCCGGAAGTGTGATTAGCTAAACTTTCAAAAGTTATTTTATGATTGTTGTGAAATGCGAAAGGATAGTATTTATTGATATTATCCGATAACTTTATCTTACCTTCTTTGATAAGTGCAGCTAAAACAGAAGCCGTGAAAACTTTCGTAATTGAGCCTATTTCAAATATTTTGTTTTGATTTTCGATTGGTTTTATGGTGTCTTTGGCTTTCTTAATTCCGTAATATGCCTTTTACCATTTTTAATGATCGCAATTGATAATTGAGTTTCATTAGGAAAGTCTTTGGTTTTTGAAAAAATAATTTCGGAAATTTCCTTAGGATAGGGGTTTAAATCATTAATTATATCGACGTTTTCAGTTGATTTTTCAAATGGTTTGATAAAAAGACCATTAATTTTACCATTGTCGTCCACAGACATATTAACTGAGAAAGTCATCTTCTCAAATTTAGTTTTATATTCCGCATAGGTTCCTTGAGAAAATCCTTCAAAATCATATTGTTTAATTTTCCCTGCCTGAGTTTTTAAACCGTTGAAGAATTGTTTCGATTTTTCTAATGGAAGAGCATCTTTCATTTCAGGTGAAAACGAATCAAAAATATTACTGAAATTTTCGACATTATATTCCTTCTTAAAACTTTCTATTGCTGTTGAATAATTTTCAGATTGAGAAAATCCGAAATAAGGAATAAGCAAGAATGAAATTATTAAGATTGATTTATGCATATTTTTGATTTAATTTCAGACAATATTTTAGTGGCTTGCCCAAGAACATATTCACCAATAAATATTAATACGAAGGTAATACTTTTTTCTTACTGAAAATATGTAATGAAAGTAATTAACTCATCTTGCGTTCAAATTGTGTGTTAACTGTAAGGCTTTTCTCCTCTTAATTCTTTGACCTTTTCAATTTGATCTTAAATGTTTTTTTCTGTTCCCATAACGTCTTTTATATGTAAGATTAAAATCTCCTTTTTATCTTTTTCGTTTTCATTTAGATTATCATTAACAAAATTGGTTAGATAGGTACTTTTAGAATTTAAAGTTTCTTTTTGTTCTACTATATCGGATAATGGTGCAATCAGTTTGTAATCAACCAACTCAAGTTTTGAATTTGAAAAAGCACTCCAGGCGTTCGTTTTTATTGGGGCTATATAAATTCCACCAACTTTTAGAACTAATTGTAGAATGTTCACTTCTTTATCGTTAGAATAATATTCTAAAGTATCAATGAGTGATTTTTGTATAGGAATAACATCTTCAATTCCCTTATGCGTATCGTCTAATTCGCTATCAATAAGAGTAAATATTTCATTTACATATTTTTTGTCTTTTTTTGTTTGATTCCAATTTCCAATGGAAAGGGCTATTAAAATCCCTACTGTTACTGGGATGATTTCTTTTATAAAATATTTACTGTAGTTTAAAAATCTATGTTTAATTGTTTTTCTTTTGTTAGGCATATACACACATTTTTGTTTTATGAATTGGCAACTTAATGCTGAAAAAGGCAAAGAATCCGAAATTTCGATTTCAGAACCAATCCAAATATAAGCTATTTTTAAGTTTTAAATTTAATCAGAAAAATTCAATAAATGGCTTTTGCGCCCAAAGAAAACCGATTGCTGAATTTTAAACAATAGCAGCACTTACGGCAAACTTTGTGTTGCAAGATGGCTTCCTTACTTTGAAATTGAGTTTTGTTATTATTTATTCCGCTTGATTTTATCTGGACTTTGTCTTGTATCAAAAACATCAACAATTTCCACTCGTTTCATTTTATTGTTGAGCCAATAAATTACTTTATAATTTGCGCTAACTATATAACGGAATTTCTGAGGTCTTAATTTTAGGTTTTCTTCTCTCGCTCCAATTTCAGGAAACATTTTTAAAATATCAGTGTCTGATACGATTTGTATAGTTAACCTACGAGCGAGTTTTAGATTTACCTTTTGATGATAATAATCGAATATCTTATTTAATTCCTTTTTGGCGAAGTCGGTCCAATAAATGTCTATTTCCATTCCTGAATTTCTGTGATTAAATCACTTGATTTGGTCAGTTTTCCATTTTTAGAATCTTCCATTGACTTATCGATTCGTTTATTGAGTTCTTTCACACTCATTGGATGCAATTCATTTTTAGCATCTTTTTTTGTCGAATGCAGAAGTTTCTCCATTAATGTCAATAACTCTTCATTTTGTATCTTTAAAAACTCTCGAACGAATTCTACTTTTCTTGTTTGAATATCCATAATCGCCAAATTTTATATTTCAAAGTTAACGAAAAATAGGTTATAGTATTTTATATTCGATTTGATTTTTTGTTTTAAGCTTGCTTGTAACGGTTTGAAAACTAACGAGAGCGACATTTTTACCATAAACTTTTTTGAAGCAGAAGCTTTGTTTTTATTTAAAATGTTTAATCGAAGATGTTTCTGCCACTCTTGCCAATTTTTTTGTTACCAGAAGTTTATTTTCTCATTTGTTTTTTAGTGGATAAAGTTTTCATATTCATTTGTTGTCAAAATCCAACTTGTAAATGGATAATTTTTTTCTGTAAAATTATCTTCTGTTATGTCTGCAATTGTATAAATGTTAGTTCCGTTAATTTTACTTTGCTCAACTCCAGTAAAGTAGAATGCTGTCGTTTCAGTATATTTTTTAGAGCTGAATAATACTAATGTTCTTTTATATTGTCTTGAGTGATAAATTATATGCTTATCAGTTTGTTCAACTAATTTAAAGTTTCCCGTTAAATGAGTTTCTTTGTCTATACAACCGTGTTCATGTTCCTTAAACGGTAAAGTTTCAGGGAAAATTAATGTGTCGCTAAACTTAAAAGTAAAACTAACGTCAGTTGAATAACAGTCCGGCGCTCCACAATCGGATCCGTGTAAATTAAATGGTATATTAAAAAGCAACGAATCATTTGAGATAGAGACAGCATTCCTTATGTAAATTTCTTGAAGAAAACCTTTTTTCAAAACTTCATTTTCCTTATTTTTCAATATCTCATTTCTTAGTGAATCTTGATACTGTCTTTAATTATAAACAGATTTATTTACAGTTTTTCCATTTGTTTCTGAACTATCAGAAGTATAAATACTATCAGCAGAAACTTTAGTTTGTTCGCTTTGTTGCCCACAAGAACATAAAATCAAAACTGTCAAAAATGTAAATATCTGCTTCATTTTCAAAATTACGGATGGAAAATTGGCGAGGGTGGCATTATTGCCGTAAACTTTCAATCGAAGCAAGAACTTTGATTTTTCCCCAATCTTCAATCGAAGATGTTTCTGCCACTCTTGCCAATTTTTTTGTTAGCGGCTAGCAATTTATTCTCGGTAGTTTTCAAGTTCATATATTCCCGTATCTGTTACTATAAATGTTCCGATGTCAGTTTCTTCATATTGCCATATTTTTTCTTGAAAGGTCATTAGTAAGTCCATTTGTTTTGTCAATAGGTCAACTTTAAAGAGTTTACTGTTTCCCATATTTGGTATGAACAAATTATTGTCCTTAATGAAAATACTCTCAGGATAACTCAATGGTTCGCTATTGTCGTCCCAACTATATTCGCCAATTTTAAACACTTCTTGTTTTTCGGTTAAGCTCACTTGCGCAACAGTTTGTCCTGTCGGAAAAGCAAGCCATAAAAAGTCAGGTTCTTGAAATTTTATGTCATAGATTGGATGACCTTCTCCTACTTCTATATTCCAATTACATATTAAGTTTCCTAAATTGTCAAAACCATAAATTGTCCCTTCTTGATATGTGCAAAAATAAATATCTCCGTTTTTGCTTTTTGTAATTCTGTAATTATGGACTTTTTCAGGTAGAACTTGTTCTATTTTTTCATAATTTTCTCCAACGATTGCTTTTGCAAAATATTCTTCGTCAACTTGTCTTATTATTTTTGAATTGTCAAAGGCATAGAAATCGGGATTTGCTCCGTTGTTCCAACTGCAAATTAAAATCTCCCTTTGTCCAACGTCAAAGTTTCCTGTTTTTCCTTTGTCTGTAATCTTTGTTAGTTTCACGATGTCTGTTTTTGCTTGCTGCTAACGGTTTTGTGTATGAGTAGTAGCGAGATTTTAGCTCGGAACTTTTCTCATTTCTAAAACCATAAATTTATAACTTATTTTCGTTTTTAATCACAGACTTCGCTATTACTTATACATAGTGTTACAGCTAGGTTTTTATTCTGATTTAACTCAGGTTCTACATTTCTATTTGACTTAAAATCCTCTAAAAATGTAATTTTTTTTCGGCGCGCTAGGTTTTTCATCGTTTTGGATTTCTCAAAATTGTTTTTATCAACCTGTAAACTCGATAATCTAGCTTTTGTCATATTTTCACAGCGATTTTTAAGATAACCGATTTCGTTTAGCTCGTCATTATTCTACAGTTAAAAATCCGTTTGGCTGACTTTTCGATTTTCTCCGTTGCGATTTTCAATTCCAGACCTTTTGGCAAGCTCGTCTTTAATCTTAGTACAAATTCCATTTGGCAAATGACAGAATTCAGTCTTATTTTCAGAGAGATTTTCCCGATTCAAATATTTCTTTTCATAAAATACTTGAATATTAAAATAGGGTAGAGGATTTTAAAAATCAACGACTTAACTTAGCTGTAACACATATATCAACGCAATATCCAAATTTCTCTTATATTCCCCAACACCACTCTCAAAAACATCAGCGTTAATTATAAATGTTTTTATTCCTTTCAAATATAGGGAATTCCCTTTATGTTTTTCTTTGCACTTTAATTTTCGCTGATTTCTTTTTTTGATCTAAAAAGAAGTAAGCGGATAAATCCAATAAAAACTGTATTTTTGATTTTTTAAAACTGAAAAATATGTCCTTAAAAAAATCTGGACTTTTAATTATACTTATTTTGCTGATCGATCAAATCAGTAAAATCTATATCAAAACCCACTTTATGCTGGGCGAACAAATCCAAGTGTTTGAGTGGTTTAGAATTCTGTTTGTTGAAAATGAAGGCATGGCTTGGGGCGCAAGAATTCCTGGGGAATATGGAAAATTAATTTTAACTGTATTTCGTTTGGTCGCTATTGTTGGGATTGGATATTGGCTGTGGGATACGATAAAAAGCAAAGGTTCTAAAATGCTGATTATAAGTATTTCGCTTATTTTTGCTGGCGCTTTAGGAAATATAATAGATTCTGTTTTTTATGGAGTGATTTTTAATGATAGCCACAGACAAGTAGCTTCTTTTTTAGCAGATGAACCCTATGGAACTTTACTGCACGGAAAAGTAGTAGATATGTTGTATTTCCCACTTTGGGAAGGATATTTACCAGAATGGATTCCAGTTTGGGGTGGAGAATATTTTACTTTTTTTGAACCGGTTTTTAATATTGCAGACTCTTCAATTACGATTGGATTTTTGATGATGATTCTTTTCAATAGAAAAGCATTTCAAAAAGAAAAAGAAGCAACTGTGGAAACTGAAATTTAAAACTGATAAATCTTTTCAGGAGTTACACAAAAATCTAAAGCAATATCATTTTCATGAGCTAATATTTCACTTTCTTCCGCATTGAAAAAAGATAAACCAACTTTGATAGTTTCAGGTTTACAAGACGCTAAAAATCTGTCGTAAAAACCTTTTCCATATCCTATTCTATTTCCTTTTAAATCAAAGGTTAAAAGCGGAACAAAAACTACATCAATGTCTTCTTCAGCAACTTTAAAACCTTCAACAGGTTCTGGAATTCCCCAATGGTTGACTTTTATTTTTGTGTTGTCTGTCAAAAGATAATGCGTCATGGCATAAGTCTTAAAATGACTTTTAGAAACTGCGATATTTTTATCTTTTCCTTGTAAAATATGAAGAATATAATCTGTATTTATTTCTTTTTTCTCCTGAATACTTAAAAAAATGGAATAAGTAGTAGCTTCCCAAATCGGTAATTTTAAAGTCTGATTGGCTATAGCTAAACTTTTTTCTTCAATTTCTTCTGAAGTTAGTAATTCGCGTTTTTCTTTATATATTTTCCTGAGTTTTGCTTTTGACACTTTACAAGAGTTTTTAAATATTTTTTTCGATAAATTTTATAATTGATCTCGCTATATTTTTCTGTGTTGCTTTTTCAATTCCTTCCAATCCTGGCGAAGGATTTACTTCTAAAATAAGTGGACCTCTTTTGCTTTGCAACATATCTACGCCTGCTACATCTAAACCTAAAGCTTTTACTGCTTTTATGGCTGCAATTTCTTCTTCATCAGTTAATTCAACAATTTCAGCAGATCCGCCGCGGTGTAAATTCGATCTGAATTCTCCATTTTTTGCTTTTCTTTTCATCGCGCCAACTACATGTCCATCTACCACAAAAGCACGGATGTCTTCGCCTTTTGCTTCTTCAATAAATTCTTGTACCATCACTCTGGCTTGTAAACCATTAAAAGCTTCAATAACAGATTTTGCTGCGTTTTTTGTTTCTGCTAAAACCACGCCTAAACCTTGTGTTCCTTCCAAAAGCTTGATGATTAAAGGCGTGCCGCCAACTTGATTGATGATTTCTTCTACTTCATTAGAATAATTGGTGAAAACAGTTTTTGGTAAACCTACTTTTGCTTTAGATAAAATCTGCAAACTTCTCAACTTGTCACGACTTCTTACCAAAGCTTCAGATTCTACAGTTGAAAAAACACCCATCATTTCAAATTGTCTAATCACAGCGGTTCCATAAAAGGTAACAGAAGCGCCAACTCTTGGAATAATGGCATCTACATCATCTAAAAATTCTCCTTTATAATGAATTCTTGGTTTTTTCTTTTCAATAGTAATATTGCATTTCAAATGATCAATGACTTGTACATCATGACCGCGTTTTTCTGCTGCTTCAACTAAGCGTTGAGTAGAATAAAGGTTTTTATTACGAGATAAAATTAAAATTTTCATGAAGAGGTATTTTGTTTTTTAGCTGAAATATTTTCTAATGCTGGATCTACAATAAACTTTCCGTTTAAGAATTTTCTTCCAATTAAAACAGGAAATTTCATATTGCTACGATCATTTAAAGATAAGTCGATTTTATAGGTTTTTCCAAATAATTCAATAGAAGAATTGATGACATATCTTTTTTGAGCAATTCCATTACTGCTTTTGACAATCACATTTTTATAGGCTGCAAATGTAATTTTTTTATTGAAATTTTCTTCTTTTTCAGCAGTGAAAATACAAGTTAGTTTTCCGTTCTCTTCTTTGATATTTGTACAATGAATAGAAGAGGTGTAAGCCCCTGTATCAATTTTTACCGGAATATTTTCCAATCCGAAGTCAGGAAAATTTGCTTTGTCAATTCTACCTATTATTTTTTTATTCATCTGTTTTTAATCTATGAAATTATAAACGAAGATAAGTAAAATTAGTTTTTAAGATAGATTTTTTTCTTTGGTGATTTTAAAAGCTATTTTTGAGCAAAATTTATTGATATGAAGATAATTTCTTATAATGTTAATGGAATCCGAGCTGCAATGCGAAAAGGAATTGTAGAATGGTTGGAACAAGCTTCTCCTGATGTGGTTTGTTTGCAAGAAATAAAAGCCAATCCAGCGCAGTTTGATGAAAATGAATTTAAAGAAATCGGTTATAAATATTGTTATTGGTATCCTGCGGAAAAAAAAGGATATAGCGGGGTAGCTTTATTGAGCAAAATAGAACCCAATAATGTGACTTACGGAACAGGAATTGAATATATGGATCAAGAAGGCCGAAATATAAGAGCTGATTTTGATGATGTTTCTGTAATGAGTTTATATCTTCCTTCTGGAACAAGTGATCATAGATTAGAGTTTAAATTGACTTATATGGATGATTTTCAGGATTATGTAAATGATTTGAAAAAGGAAATTCCAAATTTAGTGATTTCTGGAGATTATAATATTTGTCATCATGCTATTGATATTCATGATCCTGTACGTTTAAAAAGAGTTTCCGGGTTTTTACCAGTGGAAAGAGATTGGTTGAGCAAATTTATGGAAAGTGGTTTTGTTGATACTTTTAGACTTTTAAATCCTGAAACTGTTCAATATTCTTGGTGGAGTTATCGCGCTAATTCAAGGGCGAGAAACAAGGGTTGGAGATTGGATTATCATTTGATTACTAAAAACTTAAAAGAAAAAATTAAAAGAGCAGTGATTTTATCTGAAGCTGTGCGTAGTGATCATTGCCCGGTTTTATTGGAATTAGATCTTTAAGAAAATTTATTTACGATTGTGTTTACCGAATTAAAATAACTTGCTCCGAAAATGTTGAGGTGAACCAATAAATAATATAATTGCCAAATTTCAAGTCGATCTTCCCAGTCTTTTTGGATTGGGAAGATTTCATTATAAAAGGTAAAAACTTCTTCAGAAAATCCGCCGAATAATTTCATCATGGCTAAATCCATTTCTCGTGGCGCAAAAGCTACAGCTGGATCTATCAAAACAGGTGTGTTATTTTGAGCTGACAAATAATTTCCGCCCCATAAATCTCCGTGGATTAAAGCAGGTTTTTCATTGGGAATTATATTGCTGAGGTTTTGATAAAAATTAGAAAGATTCTGAAAAGTAAAACCATTTTTTGTTGCTAATTCAAACTGAGGAATTAAGCGTTTTTCTATATAAAATTCTGCTGCATTTTGAATTTCACTTTGGTTGTATTGCGGAAGACTTCCAATATAATTATCTATAGATAAACCAAAAGTAGGAGCGGAGTGTTGGTGTAATTTTGCTAAATTATCAGCAAAATTAATCCAAAAATCTTTTGTTTTTTCTTTTTCAGCAATCCATTCTAAAATCAAATAACTATAATTTGAAAAGTTGCCATAACTTAAAACAGCTGGAATTTTAAAAGACTTTGTTTTGGCTAATCTTTTTAATCCATCTGCTTCTTTTTCAAACATCTTCGGAAACTTATCCGCAGAATTTAGTTTGATGATAATTTTTTCAATAGCAGTTTCTATAAGAAAAACCTCATTGATATCTCCACCTTGTAAAGAATGAAATTTTACTATTTTAAAATTTTCTTTTTCAGCTATTTTTTGAAGAATAGAATAAATAATAATTCAATTTTTATTTTTTAACAAAAGTCAAATAAGAAAAAGCATATTTATGTTTTATATCTTTTGCGTGATAAAAATCAGATTGTAAATTCCAGTTTTTATAATCTAATTCAGGAAAAAAAGCATCTCCATCATTAAAATTATGATGAATTCTGGTTAATTCAATTTTGTTGCTGAATTTTAAACCTTGTTTGTAGATTTCTCCGCCGCCAACAATACAAATTTCATTTCCTTGGGCAACTTCTTTTGCTTTTTCAATAGCTTCTTCAAGATTGTGCGCAATAATGCAATTTTCAGCTTTATAATCTTTGTTTTTAGTAAGAATAATATTTTTTCTTCCTGGCAGAGGATTAGGAAGGGTTTCAAAAGTTTTTCTTCCCATAATCACTGGTTTTCCCATAGTGATTTTTTTAAATCTCATCATATCATGAGGAAGATGCCAAAGTAATTTTCCATTTTTTCCTAAAGCATTGTTTTCGCCAGCTGCGGCAACCATTGAGATAATCATAAATATTATTATTTAAAAATTAAAATGATTTCAATATGTTCAAATTTAGTATATTTATAATCAAAAGCCTTATTTATGGACCTTATAAAAAAATCTTTCTCTGCAATTCAAAATTATACTTATCTCAATACGCCAGGAATTGGATTGATTTCTAAAAAAGTATATGATTTTAGAAAGGAAAAATATGAAGATCTTTATCAAACTGGAAGTGAAATGATGATGAGTGGGGCTTTGATTTTTCCAGAAGTAAGAGAAAAAATCGCAAAAATATATCATGGAGAACCCGCTTTTGTTTCTTTGCATCCTGCATTTTCTTTTGGATTTAATGCTGTTTTAGAAGGATTAAAACCAGGTTTGAAAATCTTATTATTAAAAGATGATTATCCTTCCATAAATCATGCGGTGGAAGCAAGAGATTTTAAAGTTTCTTATGCTAATATAGAGGAGAATTTAGAAGAAAATATTGGAGATAAGTTTAAAAGTTTTCAGCCTGATGTGTTTATTTTTAGTCAAATTCAATATTTGAATGGAATAAAAATTGACTTTTCTTTTATAGATGAATTAAAAAAGAATTTTCCAAATACTTTATTTATCGCTGATGGGACGCAATATTTAGGAACTTTAGGATTTGATTTTAAAAATTCAGGAATAGATATTTTGGGAGCAAGTGCTTATAAATGGATGGGCGCAGGATTAGGAAACGGATTTTTTATGTTTAAACCTGAAATAGAAGATTTTTTGAAACCTAAAAATCTTGGATTTGCATCTTCTTTAGGAAAATATAAAGAAGAAGGGGATACTTTAATAGGAAAATTTGAAGGAAATCATTTGGATCCGGCAAGTATTGGCAGTATTAAAATTGCTTTAGATTTTCAAGAAGAAGTCGGATTTGATAAGATTGCAGAAAAAGTTAAAAAATTAACAAAACTGGCAAAGTCAGCTTTTGAAGATTTAAATCTTTTGGAAGAAAAAGTAAAAAACAGGAAAGAACATTCTTCTATTTTTAACTTAAAAGCTGATCAGAAAATGTTTGAAAAATTACAAAATCAACAAGTGTTATGTTCGCAAAGAGGGGAGGGGATTCGGGTTGGATTTCATTATTATAACACTACAGAAGATTTAGAAAAACTATTGGAAATATTAAAAGAATAATATTTTAGAATGATGTCAATTCGAGTGAAATCTTTTTAAAGTGCAACGGAAAAGGGGTTTTGTATCGAGAATTGCTTTAAAGTTTTTGTGAAATTGTTTTAAATAATTAATTGAATTTAAAAAAGAATAATTCTGACAGCAGAATTATTCTTTTTTGTTCATATGATTCCAACCTCTTGCAATTATTTCAATTTTTTCTCCAGCTCTGGTGATTAAATGAATACCTTCTTTTTCTTCGGTAACATGCCCAATAACTGTTAAGTTTGGATTTCCTTTTATTTTTTCATAATCTTTTTGGTCGATGGTGAAAAGTAATTCATAATCTTCCCCACCATTTAAAATAACAGTTGTACTATCTAAATTAAATTCTTCACAAACGGTAATTACTGAAGGATCAAGCGGCAGTTTATCTTCAAAAAGATTCATTCCTGTGTTGGAGTTTTTACATAAATGAATGATTTCAGAAGATAAACCATCACTAATATCTATCATGGAGGTAGGTTTTACTTCTAACTTTTTCAGGATTTGAGGAATATCTTTTCTTGCTTCAGGTTTTAGCTGGCGTTCTACAATATAGCTGTAAGGTTCAAGATCAGGTTGTGCATTAGGATTTACTTTAAAGACTTCATTTTCTCTTTCTAAAACTTGTAATCCCATATAAGCACCGCCTAAATCGCCAGAAACTACTAATAAATCATTGGGTTTTGCGCCGCTTCTTTTGACGATGTCTGTTTTTTTAGCTTTTCCTAAAGCAGTAATACTAATTACCAAACCAGATTTAGAAGAAGTAGTGTCTCCACCGATTAAATCTACATTATAGTTTTTTGCAGCCAATAACATTCCGCTGTATAATTCTTCAACAGCTTCAACCGGAAATCTATTTGATAAAGCAAGAGAAACCGTAAATTGTGTGGCTTCTGCATTCATGGCATAAATGTCAGATAAATTGACCACCACTGCTTTATATCCTAAATGTTTTAGGGGCATATATCCCAAGTCAAAATGAACGCCTTCTGCTAATAAATCAGTTGAAATTAAAACATCATCATTTTCAAAATTGAGGATGGCAGCATCGTCTCCAACTCCTAATTTAGTAGATTTTCTTTTTATTTTAATGTGTTTTGTCAAGTGGTCTATCAAACCAAATTCTCCAAATTCTGATAAAGGAGTTAAAGGATTATTATCGTCAAACATGATATTTTCTTTTTATAATATTAATCAAACAAAGGACCGCCGTAAGGATTTTCTTTTCTTATTTTTCCTAAATGTTGATAAGCTAAATCTGTGGCTTCTCGTCCTCTTGGAGTTCTGTTTATAAAACCTTGCTGAATAAGAAAAGGTTCATAAACTTCTTCAATGGTTTCTGCATTTTCACTTACTGCCGTGGCTAAAGTTGTTAATCCTACTGGGCCTCCTTTAAACTTATCTATAATTGTACTTAATATTTTGTTGTCCATTTCATCTAAACCATGTTGGTCAACATTTAAAGCATTTAAACCAAATTGTGCAATTTTCAAATCAATATTTCCATCACCTTTGATTTGTGCAAAATCTCTGATTCTTCTCAACAGCGCATTGGCAATTCTGGGTGTTCCTCTGCTTCTGCCAGCAATTTCTATGGCAGCATCAAGACTGATGGGAACATTGAGAATATCTGCACTTCTTTGAACGATATCAGATAATAATTCTGTGTCGTAATATTGTAATCTGTTAGAAATTCCAAATCTTGCACGCATAGGAGCGGTGAGTAAACCTGATCGGGTAGTGGCACCGACCAAAGTGAAAGGATCTAAATTGATTTGCACAGTTCTGGCATTTGGTCCTGATTCAATCATAATATCTATTCTGAAATCTTCCATTGCAGAATAAAGATATTCTTCAACAATCGGACTGAGTCTGTGGATTTCATCAATAAATAAAACATCTTTATTATCCAGGTTTGTCAATAATCCAGCTAAGTCTCCTGGTTTATCTAAAACCGGACCAGAAGTAACTTTAATGCCTACTTCTAATTCATTTGCCAAGATATGGGCAAGCGTAGTTTTTCCTAATCCAGGAGGACCATGAAAGAGGGTATGATCTAAAGCTTCATCTCTCATTTTTGCGGCTTCTACAAATATTTTTAGGTTTTCTAAAACTTTTTGTTGTCCTGCAAAATCGTCAAAGCTTAATGGTCTTAATGCTCTTTCAATATCTTTTTCTTCCTGAGAATAATTTTCTCCAGAGGGATCTAAATTTTCATTCATAAAAACAAAGATAAAGAAAAAGCCTTTTCCAAATTGAAAAAGGCTTTATAAAGATTAATGATTTTAAAGACTATATTTCTGGTTCCGGTTCATTTTCCTGTTGAGGAATATTTTGAGGAACATAATCTTGCCCTGGGATAACATAATCCGATCCATCGTTATTGAGTTTACTGTAATCGTAAGACCAACGATAAACCACAGGAAGTTCTCCTGGCCAATTTCCGTGAATTCTTGCTACAGGGGTAGTCCACTCTAAAGTGTTTGACTTCCAAGGATTTTTTGGTGCTTTTGCTCCGTAAATCATAGAGTAGAAGAAGTTAATTAAGAATATAACTTGAATAGCTCCTGTCATAATTGCAAAAACAGTCATTAAGATGTTTGCATCAATTAAGTCATCAAAATAAGGGAATGCTGAGTTGGTGTAATATCTACGTGGAAGTCCTGCTAAACCTACGAAGTGCATAGGGAAGAAGACTCCATAAACTCCAACTAAAGTTACCCAAAAGTGAACATATCCCATAGTTTTGTTCATCATTTTTCCATACATTTTTGGATACCAGTGGTAAATACCAGCAAAGAATCCAAATGCTGCAGAAATACCCATTACCAAGTGGAAGTGAGCAATTACGAAATACGTATCGTGTACGTGAATGTCTAAAGTACTATCTCCTACAACAATACCCGTTAATCCTCCGGAAATAAAGGTAGAAACCATTCCGATAGAGAAAAGCATGGCAGGGGTGAGTTGTAGATTTCCTTTCCAAATAGTGGTGGTCCAGTTGAAGGCTTTAACAGCCGATGGAATAGCGATCAATAATGTTGTAAAAGTAAATACAGATCCTAAGAACGGGTTCATTCCTGAAACGAACATGTGGTGTCCCCAAACTAAAGTTGATAAGAATGCAATAGCTAATAAGGAAGCAATCATGGCTCTGTATCCGAAAATAGGTTTTCTTGCGTTTGTTGCTAATACTTCAGAAACAATACCCATTGCTGGAAGAATAACAATATAAACTTCTGGGTGTCCTAAGAACCAGAAAAGGTGTTGGAAAAGCACTGGAGAACCTCCTTCGTGTGCTAATACTTCCCCTTGGATGTAAATATCACTTAAGAAGAAAGAAGTTCCAAAACTGTGGTCCATCAATAGTAATAAAGCTGCAGAAAGTAAAACTGGGAAAGATAAAATCCCTACGATTGCAGTAATTAAGAAAGACCAAATTGTAAGTGGAAGACGCGTCATCGTCATTCCTTTTGTTCTGAGGTTTATAATAGTAACAATATAGTTTATAGAACCTAAAAGTGATTGTGCAATAAAGAAAACCATTGCAATAATCCATAAAGCCATTCCAGTTCCAGAACCAGAAGCTGCTTCAGGAACAGCACTTAAAGGTGGATAAACTGTCCAGCCACCCATTGGGGGTCCTCCTTGCACAAACAAAGAGCTTAGCATAATACAGCAAGAAATGAAGAATAACCAAGAGGATAACATATTGATAAATCCAGAGGCCATATCTCTTGCACCAATTTGCAGAGGGATTAAAATATTACTAAAAGTTCCAGATAAACCAGCTGTCATTACGAAGAAAACCATAATGGTTCCGTGCATGGTTACTAATCCTAAGTAAGCATCAGGTGTCATTACGCCATCAGGCGCCCATTTTTCACCTAAAAGCATTGAGAAAATTGCCTGTGATTGTTCTGGCCAAGCAATTTGGATTCTGAACAAAATAGACATTAAGATACCGATTACGGCCATAGCCATTCCGGTTATCATAAATTGTTTTCCAATTATCTTATGGTCTGTACTGAAAACATATTTTGTGATGAAAGACTGTTTGTGCTCTTTGTGTTCAGGCTCTCCTTGTCCTTCTGCCATTACGTTTGCTGTTGCTGACATATTTCGGTTACTAATTTTTGTTTTTTATAGTTTCTAAGGTTGTGTATTCAACACACTTTTTTAGATGTTCAAATATATGATATTGTTTTATTTAAATTAAGCTTGTTTTAGCTTTTCTCCATAGTCTCTCCAAATGTTGGTTGTTGAGCCAGCCATTCTTCAAATTCATCTTGCTCTTCAACTATAATTTTCATTTGCATATTATAGTGACTTGTTCCACAAACTTTATTACATAAAACAAAGTAATCAAATTCATATTCATCTAAGGGTTCGTCTCCTGCTGCTGCAAGTTTCTCACTTTCTTTTTTTCTGTAGTTGTTAATGGTTTCTACCTTATCTAACATATAAGGGCGTTTTCTCATTTCCTCTGTAGTGATGGTAGGAGTGAAAGCATATTGAGTTACCATTCCTGGAACTACGTTCATTTGCGCTCTAAAAAGCGGGAAGTAAGCAGAGTGAATTACATCTTGAGAACGCATTTTGAATAATACTTTTTGTCCTACAGGTAGGTGTAATTCTGAAACAACAATGTCATCTTCTGAATAAGGATCACTTTCATCAACTCCTAAAGCATTGATTCCTTCGATAAATCTTACGTTTGCTTTTCCAAGGGTGTTGTCATCTCCTGCATAACGAGCTTTCCATCCATATTGATAAGCGTAAAGTTCTACTACCATTACGTCGTCATCTTCTTCAGATACATTCATAATATCTGACCAAGTGAAAAGTCCGTAAACGATTAATATAGCTAAAACGATTACTGGAATAATTGTCCAAGCAAATTCAAGTTTATCGTGATCAGGAAAGAATTTAGCAACTACTCCTTTTCTTCCGTGATATTTATAAGCAAAGTAAAAGATAAGTGCTTGCATCAACACCTGTACTAACATAATAACAATTGCAGTAGTAAAGAATAAAGTATCTATTTCAACTCCTTCTGCAGATGCTGCTTTTGGTGGATATAATTTTGAATATTCCCAAAAGTTAAAAATCATAAATCCGTAGAATGCTATTCCAAAGATCAACATGATATACCCTTGGATTCTATTATCTCTTGAATCATTCACACCGGGGTGGGATTCAGATTTTTTTGTTTTTGCAAGTTGGAATATTTTAGATATCTGCCAAGCAGTTATCACTAATAGACCTAAAACGATTAATATAAGAAATACAGTCATCTTTTATTTTCTTCAGTTATTAAACAAATTCTTAATATTCAAAATTTTCACTTTCTTTCATATATGGACTTCCTTCTGGTTTCAGTGGAACTTTTCCTAAAGCAGTACCTACTATGAGGATAAATAATCCTAAGAAGAATAATAATCCTGCAATTTCTGGAATTCCGAAAGATCCGTATAAACCAACAGTTGAAGGAACTACCATATTATATAAGCTCATATAATGTCCTACTAATAGAACGACTCCTACAAATTCTGTAAACCAAGGTATTCTCTTGAAATCACTACTCATCAATATTAGAATAGGGAATACAAAGTTAAGAATTAAAGGTAATAAGAAAGAGAGTTTATAGTTTTGCATTCTTAACACGAAGTAAGAAGCTTCTTCTGGAATGTTTGCATACCAGATCAGCATAAACTGTGAGAACCATAAATACGTCCAGAAAATACTGAAGGCAAAGATATATTTTGCCAAGTCATGAATATGGCTATCGTTAATAAAGTCTAAATGTCCTTTTCTTTTCAGATAGATAGTTGTGATGGCAATTACGGTAATTCCACAAACGAATAAGCTTGCAAAAAGATACCAAGCATACATTGCGCTATACCAGTGTGGTTGCATAGACATAAACCAATCCCAAACCATAGTAGATTCAGATAATCCAAATAAAATCAGGAAAATAACTGAAATATTATAGTTTTTCTTGGTGTATGTATAATCCATCATATCATTTTGTGCCAAAGAATTTTTGGTCATAAAATGACGGTAAACGTTCCAGATAAGAAGGTAGATAACCAGCCTTACTATAAATCCAGGTTTGTTTAAATAAACAGATTTTCCTTGCAATACTTCATCTTGAGCCACCAAATCAGGGTTCATCCAAGGATAAAAATAAGTGCCTACAAGTAAAATAATGACTGCAACAATTATAGATCCTGGCAAGACATATTTATGAATTGCTTCCATTACTCTAAAGAGTAGAGGAGACCATCCTGCCTCTGAAACGTATTGTATTGCCTGGAATACTAAAGCTCCTAATGCAATCATAAAGAAGAAGAAAGCGCCAATAAAAGTTGCGGCCCAAGGTCTTGCTTTTAGTTGGTGTAAGGCTTTGTCTAATTTACTTTGATCTTTTGTAAAATCTACTTCATCATTATACTGTCTTGATTTCTCAGCGAAACCGGACTGATGAAGTTCGTCTATCTTATGATCGTCATTAAGACGTATTTCGTTATTTTTAGCTTGTTGAGCAGCCACAATTTCTTCTACCTCTTCTGTGTTGCTTGGCGTTGTCATAAAACCATAAGCGATTCCGATAGCGCCGAGCACTATTAGAATGAGGGATAAAACTTTCAAATTACCTGGTAGCTTAAACATATTCGAATTTATAATGCGGTTGTATATTTACTTAATTTTGGTTTTTTAGAGCCATACGGGTTTTGTGATTTGGATTGATTTCAACATCAAAATTATCCCGATTGAGCAATGTATCCTTTTCAAATTCTCTTTTGTCATCACCGTTCAATTCTTCTCTTAAAGACTGAACATAATGAACAATTTGCCAACGTTCTTTTGTAGTGGTTTGGTGAGCATAAGATCCCATGTTGTTAAGTCCATAATACATTACATGATAGATATTACCTACACTCATATCACGATTTTGATCATCAAAACCTGGAATTCCCATAAACTTTTCTCTTTCAGCTAATGGTCCGTTTCCATCTCCACTAAAACCGTGACATATTGCGCAATAAATATCATATAATTGACCTCCTTTGTTTACATTCCTTTCTGTGTATGCTAAAGGATTTTCAAGATTTTCAGCAGCAGCTTTTTGTCCAGCTCTATCATTGGCATATTCATAAACTTCCCAACCTCTTGGGATGGAGTTTTCAGCAGGACTTAACGCTGATTGTCCATCTTGGAAAATTTCATACTCTCCGTAAGTTTCATAACTTGGAGATTCATACATATCAGGGAAATATTGGTAATTAGGCCCTTTCTTTTTATTAAAACAAGCGGTAGCTGAAAAAGCCAAAAAGATTACTAATATGGATTTATATATATACTTCATGAGATTACTATTCATTTAAAATATTAATTTCTACAGCACCAGTACTGCTTAAAAAGTTTGTGATTTCTTCAGCATCTTGGTTTTCATCTAACTCAACCTCCATAAGGAAATGGTCGTCAGTTGTTCTTGGATCTGGGTTTTCAGCTTTTTTAAATGGCCAAATTCTACTTCTTAAATAAAAAGTAATTACCATAAAGTGTCCTGCAAAAAACACGGTTAACTCAAACATTACAACCACAAAAGAAGGCATGTTTTGCCACCAAGAGAAACTTGGTTTACCTCCAATGTTTTGTGGCCAATCAATAATCATCATATAGTTTGTCATCCAAATGGCTAATGCTAAACCAGCTAAACCATATAAGAATGAGGTGATAGCAAGACGAGTTGGTTTTAACCCCATTGCTTTGTCCAATCCATGAACTGGGAAAGGACAAAAAACTTCTCTTACCTTATAGTTTTCAGATCGAGCCTCTTTTACAGCCTCTAAAACAAGGTCGTCATCTGTATAAAATGCGTGAATTACTTTAGACATAATTACAGTTTATTATTTTTTAAATTAAGAGCTTGACCAGCCCAGTTTTCAGTTTTAGCAGTTTCAGCAGAGAAAGCTGGAATTAAAGCTTCTATTGCTAAATAATCTTGCTCTTCTAATTTAGATACTTGATCATAAGTGTGAATTCCTAATTTGTTTAGGTCTTTTTCTACAATCGGACCAAGTCCCGTTATTTTTTGTAAATCGTCTGGTGAATCTGTTTCAGGATTATAAGTGCCAATACGATTTAATATAGTTTCTATAGTTTTTATTTCT
>Ga0079226_10001116_pt1 | contig 20385 bp, 19 predicted proteins | sample Poulit2014_FD_76345 | JGI IMG/M metagenome (GOLD analysis project Ga0079226, IMG submission 76345) | Agricultural soil microbial communities from Georgia to study Nitrogen management - Poultry litter 2014 | ecosystem: Environmental > Terrestrial > Soil > Agricultural land | place: USA: Georgia... | reverse complement strand
TTATTTTCTAACTCCTCTACTCCTATCGATTTAAGTCTGATTCACATGATGGTCTAGCCTATATTCAAAGACTCTAATCATTTTGATTTGATTAAAAAATAGTACCTTTGTGTAAAATTTTCTATATGTTAAAAGCAGGTGTAATAGGTGCAGGTCATTTAGGTAAAATTCATATCCGATTATTAATAGCGTCCGATCAATATGAATTTATAGGATTCCATGATAGCAACCCTAATAGAGCAAAAGAAATCGAAAAGGAATTTGGTTGTAAAAGCTTTGATACCGTTGAAGAATTAATTGCCGAATGTGATATGGTAGATGTCGTTACACCCACTATTTACCATTATGAAAATGCAAAAAAAGTTCTCGAATCTGGTAAACATTTATTCATTGAGAAGCCTATTTCTCATACCGTAGAGGAAGCGAGAAAATTAATCACTCTTGCAGAAGAGTATGATGTAAAAGGACAAGTAGGTCATGTTGAACGCTTCAATCCTGCTTTTACTGCGGCTTACCCTAAGATTAAGAATCCAATGTTTATCGAATCTCATCGTTTGGCAGAGTTTAATCCACGTGGTACAGATGTATCGGTGGTGTTAGATTTAATGATTCATGATATCGATGCTATATTAAGTGTAGTACCTTCATCGGTGAAACAAATCAGTGCAAGCGGTGTAGCAGTAATTAGCGAGACTCCAGATATTGCAAACGCGAGAATAGAGTTTGAAAACGGTTGTGTAGCTAACTTAACCGCTAGTAGAATTTCGATGAAAAACATGAGGAAATCTAGATTTTTCCAAAAAGATGCCTATATATCAGTTGATTTTCTAGAAAAAACTTGTGAAGTAGTTCGTATGAAAGATGTGCCTGCGAATCCAGATGAATATGCTATGATTTTAACGAATGCAGAGGGAGTTAAAAAGCAAATTTACTTTGACAACCCTGAGGTGCATACTAATAATGCCATTCTTGATGAACTAGATAGCTTCGCCCATGCTATTCGAAATAATATTGAACCAAAAGTGACCCTAGCACAAGGCACTGAAGCATTACGAGTGGCTATGAAAATTATTGAAAACTTTAAAATTCTATAAAAAATGAAAAATATTGCCATAATTGGTGCTGGAACTATGGGGAATGGAATTGCCCATACTTTTGCACAGTTTGATTATCAAGTTAATCTTATAGATATATCACAAGAAGCGTTAGAGAAAGGAATACAAACCATCACTAACAACTTAGATCGAATGGTAAAACGGGAACGTATAACAGAAGCAGATAAACAGAGAACTCTTAAGAATATTCACGTTTTTACCGATCTTCAAACAGGTCTTAAAGAAGTAGATTTAGTAGTTGAAGCAGCCACTGAGAATTTAGACCTAAAGTTGAAAATTTTCAAAGATTTAGAGCGTTACACTTCTCCTAAAACTATTTTAGCCAGCAACACTTCTTCTATTTCTATTACTCAGATAGCCGCTGTAACCCAAAGAGCTGATAAAGTTATTGGAATGCATTTTATGAATCCTGTACCTATTATGAAGCTTGTAGAAATCATTAAAGGTTATAATACCAGTGATGAAACCTATCAAATCATAGAGGAGCTATCCAAAAAACTCTCTAAGACTCCAGTCGAAGTAAATGATTATCCAGGATTTGTAGCTAATAGAATCTTGATGCCTATGATTAACGAAGCGATTGAAACTCTATATAATGGTGTGGCGGGTGTAGAAGAGATCGATACTGTGATGAAACTTGGGATGGCGCACCCCATGGGGCCTTTACAATTAGCAGATTTTATAGGGCTAGACGTGTGTCTATCCATTCTAGAGGTGATGCATAAAGGTTTTAACAATCCTAAGTATGCACCTTGTCCCTTGTTAGTCAATATGGTAACTGCGGGCAAGTTAGGTATCAAGAGTGGAGAAGGCTTCTATGACTATAGTGAAAATAAAAAAGCAGAAAAAGTAGCAAGTAGATTTGTGAAATAGCTTTTTGTAAATAAAATAATATTCAATTTATAAAGCAGTTGTAAAAATACCATACAACTGCTTTATTATAATCTCTAATTTTTATCTTCTTATCAATATGGCAAAAGTTCATCCATTTAAAGCGGTTCGCCCAACTCGAGATAAAGTTAATCTTATTGCAGCTAGACCTTATGATAGTTATACCTCAGACGAAAGAGCTTCTAGGTTAAGAGATAATCCATTTTCTTTTTTGCATATCATCAATCCTGGATATAAATATCAAAAAGAGAATACTACCGAACAAGAGCGTTATACCTTAGTTCGCAATCGATACTTAGAGTTTAAAGAAGAAGGTTATTTTATACAGGACAAGAAGCCTAGTTTTTATATTTACAAAAGGGTGAGTCATGATGGGCATACTACACGTGGAATTATTGCCGCTACAAGTGTGGAAGAATATGAAAAGAACATTATAAAAAAACATGAGGACACACTAATCGAACGAGAGAAGCTTTTTAAGGAATATATTCACACAGTTGGTTTTAATCCAGAGCCTGTACTTTTGACTTATCCTGATAATGAGAACTTGGCTAAAATCATCTATGAAATCACCACTACTCGTGCGGAGTATGAGTTTACCACTACCTATAGAGATACTCACTACCTTTGGAATATAGATGATAAAAAAACGATTGAATCCATTCAAAACGAGTTTGAGGCTATGGACTCTCTTTATATAGCCGATGGTCATCACCGTACAGCCTCTGCTTATGAGTTATATAAGCTTAAAAAAGAATCCAATAAAAAACATTCTGGATTAGAAACCTATAATTTTTTTATGAGTTATCTGATCCCTGAAAGTGATTTGAAAATTTATGAGTTTAATCGATTGATTAAAGATCTAAATGGATTGAGCAATGAAGAATTCCTTATCCGTTTGGATGCTGTTTTCAGGATTGAAAACAAAGGATTGGAATATTATAAACCCACCAAAAAGAATCATTTTAGCATGTATCTCAACGACAAGTTTTATTCTTTAAGTTTAAGGAAAAACATCTATACTGCCAAAAATGCTATGGAAGCTTTGGATGCCCAAATCTTGTATCATACCGTTTTAAATCCTATATTGGGTATTAAAGACGTTCGTGAAGATGATAGAATTGATTATACTCATGGAAAAAATGATATGGCATACGTCCAATCCATGGTGGATAGTGGAGAGTTTAAAGTAGGTTTTGGCTTACTTCCTGTTACGACCGAAGAGATTAAAAATGTTGCTAGAGAAGGACAAACAATGCCTCCTAAAACTACATATATCGAACCTAAATTAAGGAATGGTATTACTATATACGAATATTAACATCAATAAAATTTAGATTATTTACAATGAACATCGCATCTAATATCCAAAAAATAAAAAACAGCTTACCTGAAAATGTCACACTTATAGCCATTTCTAAAACTAAAAGTAAAGAGGAAATAATGGGTGCTTATCATGCTGGGCAACGTATTTTTGGAGAAAACAGAGTGCAAGAACTAGAGATAAAGCAACAACAATTACCTAAGGATATCGAATGGCATATGGTAGGACATTTACAAAGAAATAAAGTAAAGTATATTGCCCCATTTGTAAGTATGATTCATGCAGTAGATACTATTCGTTTATTAAAGGAAATTAATAGACAAGCCAAGTCTAACCATAGGGTTATCGATTGCCTTCTGCAAATGAAAATTGCCGAAGAAGACACCAAGTTTGGGATGACCGCTAAGGAAATAATTGAAATCATGCAAAGTGAAGAATTAAAAGAATTTAAAAACATTCGAATTCGGGGGTTAATGGCCATGGCTACTTTCACTGAAGATACTAATCAGATTAACCGAGAGTTCGAAACCATTAATAAGTTATATCAAAAGCTGAAAACTACGTATGATTGGGATGTATTATCTATTGGTATGAGTGGCGACTATTCTTTAGCAATCAAGAATGGAAGCAATATGGTTAGAATTGGTAGTTCTATATTTGGAGAAAGAAATTAGCTCTCTCTTATCTTTAGCAAATTCTATAAAAATACTTACTAAATAATATGTCTTTTGTAATTTTTCCACCTTGGACATATTTAATTTTCCAGAACCATTCAAATACAAAAACATGTATGCCATTCTAGACATAGAAACCACAGGGGGGAAGTATAACGAAGAAGGAATAACAGAAATAGCTATTTATCGATTCGACGGTCATGAAATAACAGATCGATTTTCGAGCTTGATTAACCCTGAAAGAAAAATACAACCTTTCGTAGCAAAGCTGACAGGAATCAATAATAATATGCTTAAATCTGCTCCTAAATTTTATGAAGTAGCCAAAAGGATTGTAGAAATAACGGAGGGATGTACGCTAGTTGCGCACAATGCAAAATTTGACTCTAGAATACTATCTACAGAATTTAGAAGACTAGGTTACAATTACTATAAAAACAGCATATGTACGGTACAACTTTCCAAAAAGCTTTTACCTAATATGCCTTCTTACAGCTTAGGTAAGTTGACCAAATCATTAGGAATTCCCCTTAGGAATCGACACCGTGCCCAAGGCGATGCCCTCGCTACTGTTGAGTTGTTTAAATTGTTGCTAAATAAAGATACTTCTAAGAATATTGTGAGTTCCTATATCAATAAAAAACATACACAAGATAATAACTCAAAACTGATTTATTTATTAGATACAGTTCCCACAGAAACAGGAGTATATTATTTGTATAACAAAAAAAATAAAATTATCTATATCGGTTTAGGTAAGAACATACGAAAGACAGTCAATCAAAATTTTATTTCGTTACATTCCAAGTATAAGAAAATTCAACAAGAGGTTTCTAGAATAAGCTATGAGTTAACAGGTAATCTTCTCATTGCAAGTCTAAAGAAAGCAGAGGATATAAAATGTATTCAACCTGTTTTTTCGACCCAGAATAATAAACCGCTTTTCCCTTATCAATTAATTTCTTCCAAAGACAATAAAGGCTATATCTGCTTGCATATTGAAAAGACTGATTTAAGAAAAAATGCTTTAATGTCTTTCATCAGTTCAGAAGAGGCTCTTCGTAAGCTAAGACAAATAACTGAGGATTATCAACTTTGTTACTCTAAAAATAAATTAGAATCCATGGAGAATATCGGTTCTCAAACCAGAAAATTAAGTGTTGAAAATTACAATAATCGAGTGCAGAAATTTATAAAAGATATCAAAAACGACACCTCTTATTTCTTGATTGATAAAGGGAGGAAAATTGGGGAACATAGTGTGATATTAATAGAAAATGGTTCTTATAAGGGGTATGGTTTTTTCAATCTCAATCATCAAATCAATGACAGAAAGATTATTGATCAAATTTTGAATCCTCCCGTGAATTCGAGATACGCAAAACATATCATTGATTACTATCTCACAGAAAATAGTGTCCAAAAGATCATAGAAATTCCCAAACAAAATTAAAGTATGTCCTCCACTAGTCCCATTTTATTAAATGTTGTTGGTCCTACTGCCATTGGTAAAACCAAACTAGCTATTGATTTGGCTAAATATTTTGAAACTGAAATAATTTCCACAGATTCTAGGCAGTTTTATAAAGAGTTATCCATTGGAACTGCAGTACCCAGCAAAGAAGAATTAAGTCAAATTCCTCATCACTTCATTCATAATAAAAGTATTATCGATGATTATAATGTAGGGAAATATGAAAAGGAGGCTCTTAATAAACTCGAAAAACTATTTACCAAGCACAAGCTAATTATTAGCGTTGGGGGTTCTGGATTATATATTGATGCTATAAATAAAGGCTTGCATCATTTCCCTGAAGTCAAAAAAAACATCCGACAAAGCCTTCACAACAATTATGAGAAATTTGGAATAGAGTATTTAAAACAAGATTTAAAAAAGAATGATCCCGAATATTACTACAAAGTTGATTTGTCTAATCCAGTTCGAATATTGAGAGCATTAGAAGTTTTCTGGTCAAGTGGCACCCCCTACTCAAGCTATTTAAAAAAGGAAAAACAAAACAGACCTTTTAAAAGTATTTATATAGGTTTAAATACAGATCGTGAGATACTTTATAATCGAATTAATCACAGAGTCGATCTAATGATGGCAAATGGATTACTAGAAGAGGTAGAGTCTGTTCTAAAGTATAGAGATCATAATGCTTTGCAAACAGTGGGTTACAAAGAAATGTTTTTATACTTAGATGAGCATTTTACTTTAGATGAGGCAATCAATGAAATAAAAAAGAATTCTAGACGGTATGCAAAACGACAAATCACCTGGTTTAAACGTAATCCAGAAATACTATGGTTTGATATTCATACTGATTTCTCCGCAATTATTCAAAAAGTCAAAAGTGCTTTATAAAAACTACAAAGCACTTTTAAACACTTAAACATTACGTTATTTTATTGATCTACCTCGCTATATACTACTAGACGAAATCCTTCTCCGTGAATATTAACTATTTCCACATCTTCATCTCTACTCAAGTATTTACGTAATTTAGCGATATACACGTCCATACTACGAGAAGTGAAATAATTATCATCTCTCCATATTTTAGTAAGCGCAAGTTCTCTTTTCATCAAATCATTTTTATGTAAAGCTAACATACGTAACAGATCATTCTCTTTTGGAGAAAGTTTTATAGGCTCTTCATCTTTGTAAGTTAAGAAACGAAGCTTAGAGTTCAGAAAGAAGTTTCCAATATTAAACTCAAATTGCTTACTGTCAGCTACCGATTCAGTCGCTTTTCTTTGCATTATTGCTTGAAGTTTCATCAATAAAACTTCACTATCGAAAGGTTTGTTTAGATAATCATCAGCTCCCACTTTATATCCTTTTAGCACATCCTCTTTCATAGATTTTGCGGTTAAGAATATAATAGGGATTTCCTCATTTCGGTCTCTAATTTCTCTTGCAAGAGTAAAACCATCTTTATAGGGCATCATCACATCCAAGATACATAGATCAAAATCGTCTTTTTTAAACTTTTCGAATCCTTCCATACCATTTTTTGCGTGTGTGACGTCATAATCATTCATCGCCAAATAATCTTTTAGAACTGTTCCAAAATTTGGATCATCCTCGACGAGCAGAATCTTTTTGTTTTTAGTTTCCATAATTTATGATATTAAGTGTAATTTTAAAATAAATGTACTCCCTTTGTTCTTTTCACTTTCTACAGTTATTGTAGCATCATGTTCATCCAAGATGCTTCGAACGTAAGAGAGTCCCAATCCATATCCTTTAACATTGTGAATATCTCCACTTGGTTCTCTATAAAATTTATCGAAAATCTTTTCTTGGGTCTGTTTTCCCATCCCCATTCCTTGATCTCGAATCTTTACAATAATAAAGTCTTTTATATTCTCAGTATAAACATCGATTTTAGGTGCACCTTCAGAATATTTAACTGCATTGTCTAGAATATTTACAAACACATTTGTGATATGTGATTCATTTACCAATACTCCAGATTGCAAAGCCCCAAAATGTGTTTGAACATATCCACCTCGATCTTCTACAATTAATTCGATATGCGTGATTGCATCTCGAATTAATTCGTGAAGCTCCATTTTTTCTTTTGGCAAATCCAATTCATTTTTTTCTAATTTGGAAATCCGCAATACATTTTCAACCTGTGACAACATTCGTTTATTCTCTTCACGTACCATATTTAGATACTTATCTGTAAATTCTTCATTACTCCGCACCTTAGGGTTTTTCAATGCGTCTAATGCTAAATTTATAGTAGCAATCGGCGTTTTCAACTCATGTGTCATATTGTTTATAAAATCGGTCTTTATTTGTGCTATTTGCCTTTGCCTAAAAATTTGTGACAAAGCACTTCCATAGGTTAATAATATTACCCCTGTAAACAATATCGTTAATATAATCATACCAAACATCGACCCCAATACTTCTTTACCCTTCTCTGGAAAAGTTACAAAAAGTTCGTAATTGGTATTCATTATTTTATTTGCAAACAACGGTACCTTGTAAGTGTTTTCAGCATCCATATAAAATCCATCAGAACGCACATTGGTTGCTAAATTATCATCAAACACAGCAAAATCGAAAGCCGTTCGAATACTCAGAGCATCCAATTCTTCTTTAATAACCTCATCCATTTCTTGAGTCGAAACCCTTTGATGAATGGGTACTCTCGCCAACATATTAGAAAAAGCATCTTCTAACTGTTTTCTTTGATAATCTCTCATCCCATCAAATACTTCATCGATACTTTGAGTTTGTCCCCCCTCCAATGTATTGTAATGTTTAGTTACAATTCTATTATTTGTGAATTTTTTAAACTCAATACTATCTGTCGTAGTATCCAAAAAATCTGAGTTCAACTTATAGTTTTCTTCTAGAATTCCATCTTGAAAAATATAAGTTTCTGTATTATCTTCATCTTGAATAGTATATATAAGCTCCGATAGTTTAATATTATCAGGCTTATCAACCAATGCGCTCGAAACATTATACCAATATTCAGTCTCTCTAAGCTGTACTTCTTTAGCTACAGAAACCAATACCTGACGAACATTCAAAGTGAATTGTTCCTCCTTCGTTTGATACGCATTAACTATCCAATATACTTGGACAAAAATAATCCCTAGTAAGGATAATGTCATTAAAGCTATTAATATCCCAAAGAGCTTTTTATTCATAAAATCAAATTTAGCATTTTAACAATTACAACACGCCTAGTTTAACCAAAACTTAACATGATTTACTTATAAAATAAGATTTTAGCTATCTATTAGTATTGAATGTAGTCTTTTAACCTGTTTTCTCGTATCTTCTATGTTATTATTTTTGATAATATAATCTGATAATGGAATTTTTTTAGAATCAGGCCATTGATGAGAAATACGCTCTAAAACTTTCTCTCTATTAACATTATCCCTGAGCATTACCCTATTGATTCTTTCTTCTTTATCTGCCACAACTAAAATGGTCTTATCACATTTCAAATGACCATTATTTTCAAAAAGAATGGCTACCTCCTTAATGCAATATACAGAGTTGAACTGCTTTTTCCATTCTTGAAAATGCACTTCCACACGTGGGTGTACAATTTGATTAACTTGATTAAGTAATTGAGAGTTATTAAAAATCATTTCTGCCATATACCCCCTATTTAACCGCCCATTTTTATATATGGAAGTGCCCAAGAGTGACTCTAGTTCTTGGCGGATAACTTTTGACTGTTCCATCAATACCTTAGCCTCTGTGTCTGCAATATAAATAGGGATTTTAAATACCTCAAACATACGAGCAACAGTAGTTTTTCCACTACCTATTCCACCTGTTAATCCTATTGTTTTCATTTAAATATTAAATAATCAATTGTTTTCTCATTTATTCTCGTATTATAGGCCTCTTTAGGCTGCTCACTAATTTCCGCATATAATATCCCTTCTTCTTCATTACGCTTATTATAATCACAAATTATTTTAAAATCATCATCTGAAATAGAATTAAATACTTCAATATCAATATCTGTAGTAAGTGTAAGAGTTTCAGGTATTAACATTAGAGTTAAATTCTTAGGTTTATTAATAATATGAATAGGAACTTGAATTGTTTTCTGTGTAAATTCTCTAATTTCTAATGTAGCCGTAACTTCTTCCAAGTCCAAAAATGTTTTTTCAAAATTGGGGGTTTTAAGTCCTAATTTTTTAACTTGATTCTTATTGAGGTTTTTAGCCTCCCATTTTACAGTAGATATAGAATCGATACTATCCAAAATTTTAGAAGGAGCAGAGACTATAACCTTGGAAGGATTTACTTTTATACTATCTACCTGTCTAAATCCTTTTTGTAAGTTAAGCTTAGCATCTACAATTATAGGTACTTCTTTATTAGCTATTTCATCGAGCTCTACACTGATATCATTTTGTGATGCATCACTTATCACCACCTCGCGATCTATAGTGTTGGAAATTTCAATTTGCAAGGCTTCCCTACTGATCTTTATAGAATTAGAACCTTCTTTATAATATTTGTTTAAATTGATTTCTATGATGGGCTTTTTTAATCGGTAGAAGATAAATTCAAATCCATTTGCTGTCAAATTCACCCTAACTGATTCGGGGGCTTCGCTTAGAAGAGTGTTCTCGGGTATATTAATATATTCCAAATTTACGTTTGTAGTAGCTAAATATTGCTTAGAAAACTTCGTCAGCACCCACAATAAAGTTGCGAAAAGCAAAAAAAATAGAAATACTTTAGGTTTATTTTTTTTTGTAAAGCTAGGGTAAGACATGATTTCTATTTTTAATTTTTCATCAATTAAGTTTCATCAAAAAACAACTCTGGAAAGGTTTCTTCGGCATTTTTAGAAAGGATTTTAATATGCCAAAACACTTTTAAAAACCCTTCTCCATAGCCCAAAAACTGTATAAACATAGCGAAGATAGACAATAAACCTATATAAAAGCTCTTATTCTTAATAGAAGAATCTATAAATAAAAGTGAAATATATAAAAATAAAGGTAACAATAAAAATGGAATAGAATAAGCTAATAGTAGAGCTAATACTAAATAGATGACAAAGAGGCTAGGTAAAAAAAAGGTAAATTTCCTCGTTTCAGGATGTCGTATATTTAAGATAGGACGGACTTTACCGAATTTGTTTACTTGTTTATAGAAAGATTTCCATGATATTCTTCTTTTATGAAACACAGCTATTCCTGGAATAAAAACAGTTTCCATACCCGCTTTTCTAATTCGTGCAGATAAATCGGGATCTTCGCCAGGATGGATCCTATCGAATCCCTGTGTCATCTCAAATGCTTTTTTGGATATACCCATATTAAAACTTCTAGGCTCAAATTTCCCCAATGAATTTTTATTTCCACGGATACCACCAGTAGTAAATAAGGATGTCATGGTATAGTTGATTGCTTTTTGAATAGGTGTAAAGCTTTCTAAAACCGTATCGGCTCCACCAAAACAATCAAAATAATTTCTTGAAAGAAAATTTTCTACAGTTTCTAAATAATTAGGGGGTAATAGTATATCAGAATCTAAGATAATAAAATAATTCCCTTTAGCTTTCTTCATACCATAATTTCTGGATGGTCCAGGACCTGAATTATTCTTATAATAATAGGAGATATTAAGCCGAGATTCATACTGTTTTACAATTGACAAACATGTTTTTTGAGAACCATCTTCGATGATTACTATTTCATACTCTTGAAGAGTATTCATCTTTGTAAAACTATCTAGTAATTCTAGAATTTCTTGTGGACGATTGTACACTGGAACAATAAAAGAATAAAAACGACTTTGACTTCCCATATTATAGAGGTGTAGAATAAAAAAGACTGTCTTTTGGCAGACAGTCTTTTTTATTAATTGGATTATATTTTACTTACTGTTTTTATCAAAAAGTTGCATTACTTGATTACTGATTCCCATATTAGAAAAACCTCCATCGTGGAAAAGATTTTGTAAAGTAACTTTTTTGGTTAAATCACTAAATAGAGTTACAGTATAATCTGCACATTCATCTGCGGTAGCATTCCCTAATGGTGCCATCGCATCAGCATAATTCATAAAATTATCAAACCCTTTAACACCTTGACCAGCAGTAGTCATTGTTGGAGACTGAGAGATAGTATTGACCCTTACTTTCTTTTCTTTACCAAAGTAATATCCAAAACTTCTAGCTATTGATTCTAAATAAGCTTTATTATCAGCCATATCATTATAGTCAGGAAAAACTCTTTGTGCAGCCATATAGGTCAATGCTACTATACTCCCCCATTCATTCATTGCATCTTTTTGGTAAAGAACTTGCATAGTTTTATGGAAAGAAAGTGCAGATACATCCCATCCTTTGGTAGTCCAATCATACTTTTGATCTGTATATGCTCTACCCTTACGTACATTCACGGACATTCCAATAGCATGAAGTACAAAATCGAGTTTTCCATCTAGTATTTCTACTGATTTTTCCACTAAGTTCTCTAAATCTTCAATACTGGTGGCATCCGCTGGGATAATCTGAGAGTTGGTTTTGTCTGCCAATTCATTAATTTGTCCCATTCGCATCGCTATTGGAGCATTTGTTAGTACAAATTGCCCTCCTTCTTCATGAATACGTTCTGCTGTCTTCCAAGCAATTGAGTCTTCATTTAATGCTCCGAAAATAATTCCTTTTTTACCTTTTAATAAGTTATGTGCCATATTTTAAAAAAATTTCTTTTGCTCAATCCGTAAATATACATATTAATTCAATAACTCTTTCGCATGACTTAAAGCAGATTCAGTCCGATTTTCTCCTCCTATCATTCCTGCGATTTCATAAATTCTTTCTTCTTGGTCTAAAATTTTAAGTCGAGTTACTGTTCGAGTATCTAGATCTTCTTTATATATTTTAAGATGTTGTGCTCCACTCGCCGCTATTTGGGGTAAATGCGTAATGCACAAAAGCTGCATATTTCTACCCATTTCTTTCATAAGCACTGCTATTTTTGTTGCTACTTCACCTGAAACACCTGTGTCTATTTCATCAAATATTAAAGTAGGTAATTCTTTATATTTTGCAAGAACAGCCTTTATCGAAAGCATGATCCTACTTAATTCGCCTCCAGAAGCAACACGTTGAAGAGAACCAAATTCCAATCCCTTATTGGCTGTAAACATCAATTCTAAACGGTCTAAACCAGTACGAGAAAAATCATCTAATCTATCTAACTTGAATCTGAATTGTGCGTTGGGCATTCCTAAACTTTTTAATCGGACTTCCAATTCTTTTTTTAGCTTAGGAATAGCATTCATACGTTTTTCATGTAGAATTTTAGCATCAGAAATGAGTTTTTTTTCTATTTGCTGAATTAAAGCTAATGTTGTTTGGATTTCTTCTTCAAGACTTGTACTGCTTTTTATCTTAGCACCAAGTTTATCACGTAATTCAATTAATTCTTGAACACTAGTAATTTGATGTTTTTGTTGTAATTGATAGAGTTCTTGTAAGCGTTTATCTAGGTTAAAAAGAGTCTGAGGATCTGTATCTTGGTGTTCCAAATTTTTCTCGATATCATTGTGTAAATCCTCAACTTCAATAATCACACTATCAATACGTTCACGAAGGTTAGCAAATTCTGTTGAAACTGATTCAAATTTACTTAATGTTCTCCGTATGTTCTTCAAGGAGAAAATAACCCCTAATTCTGAACCCTCTAAATGTGCTAGAATATCACTAAACCCTTCTTGAATTTGTTCAAAATTATTGAGGGTTTCATACTCTTCTTCTAGTTGTGATAGATCAACTCCATCAAGATTTGCATCTACTAACTCTTGATATAAAAAGTTTTGATAATCTAACTCTTTAACAGCAGCAACATGCGATTTTTTCAAATCGGTTATATGCTTTTTTAATTTTGTGTGTTTTTTGTAATTAGCCTGATATTTCTCTAATATGCTTTGAGTATTAGCCAGGCTATCTATTACTTCGAGTTGGAATTTTTCTGAAAATAAACTCAAAGTTTCATGTTGGCTGTGAATATCAATAAGATGCGGTGCAACCGCTTGTAACTGTGCGAGCCTAACTGGTGTATCATTAACAAATGCTCGGGACTTTCCTTGTGGCAAAAGCTCTCGTCTAATTATAGTATAATGGTCATAATCTAAATCGTTGAGTTCGAAAAGTGGTTGCAAGTTCATCTCTTTCAGTGAAAATGTAGCTTCAATTATACATTTCTTTGCAGGGTCTTTCACTGAATTTAAATCAGCTCTTTTACCTAACAATAAAGACAAGGCTCCTAAAACAATAGATTTACCAGCTCCTGTTTCTCCAGTAATGGTTGTAAGTCCAGACTCTAGATTGACTTGAATATCTTCAATTAATGCGTAATTCTTTATAGTAAGAGATATAATCACATCGGTAAATTTGGAGTTGCTAAGTTAAAAGTATTTTATACTATTTACAATTTTAAAAGCAGCATTTAAAATCTAATTTCAGCCCACTCTTTTCGTTTAGTAGGGGCAATTCGATTAAGATTATCGACCAATTTGACAATCTCCACTGTAGGACCATCACTAAAAATCTTTTGTATTTCTTCGCTTTTAGCATCAAAAAATGTTCTTAGAAGATAAGAGTTAGGTCTTTTATCATTAACATTTCTAAGCTTAGCAATAGCCTGAATAATATTTTCTTTAGCTTTTTTTTGATCTTTATGCATTAAATCTAGGCCTTGTCGGTGATAGAGGTAGATCGCTTCATGAAATTCACTATATACAGAAGAAATCAATGCATCATTAAGGCTATACCTTGTTTGAGTTCCATCTGAAGAACTCCAACCTGCATAATTATTTCCACTAGCAGTATTAACAATTTGCTTAGCTATAGCAAAATAAGATTCCCCTCCGTTCTCTTCGAAAGTATCTGCATCCATACCTAGAATCGTATAAAGATGGTAGGCTATGATAGAAACGATATTGGACTCTGAGTTGTTAATATTAAATTCGAGGGCCTCATGCTCTGTATAATTAAAAGATACTTGACGATCGTTTATATTATAAATTTGAGAAAGGTAAGTGCTTCCAAATACAGGTCGTACAGCTGAAACTTGTAAAGTCCCACGAAAAGAATTTGAATCGAAGCTTGATATAATCAATGTAAAATCACATTGAATCCTTTCTTGTAACTCATATCGATTATTACTCCAAGTAGTATTAATAATCAATTCTTGGAGCTGCTGCTCTAAGGTTCTAAAAACTTGTTGATTTTGTTGTCCAGTTTGCTGTGCATCAATGCGTACATTAGCATTGAACTCCTGAGCAGTCAATAAAGAGGTTGCTATAATAGAGAAAAAACAAATAAAAAAAATCTTACGCATCATGATGTTCTAGTATATAATTTAAAATATCCTTAGCAACTTCAGTTTTTGGTTTTAATTCGAAAATTTGATAAACCCCTTCCTTATTGATAAAGGTCACTTTATTTGTATCTGTAGCAAATCCCGAACCTTCATCTTTTAAAGAGTTTAGAACTATTAAGTCCAGATTTTTTCTTTTCAACTTTCCTTTAGCGTTTGCAAGCTCATTTTCGGTTTCTAGAGCAAATCCTACTAAAAATTGTGAGGTTTTAATCGCCCCTAAAGACTCTAAAATATCCTTAGTTTTGACAAGCTCTAAATGAAAGGATTCGGAGTTCTTTTTTATTTTCTCGTTTCCTACAAACTTAGGAGTATAATCTGCTACGGCTGCACTTAGAATAGCAATATCTACTTTGGGATAAAAGTGATGTACTTCCTTATACATTTCTGCGGCAGATGTGACGGATATTTTTTTAATCTTTGAGTTGTTCGTTTGAAGATGAGATGGACCAGATACTAGAATTACTTTTGCTCCTAAATATGCAGCATATTCGGCAATTGCATATCCCATTTTTCCAGAAGAATGATTTCCAATATAACGTACGGGATCAATAGCTTCATAGGTAGGCCCTGCTGTTAATAACACTGTTTTCCCAACTAATGGTTGAGTCTTGGATGTCTCTTGTTTTTCAATAAAATCAAGTATATTTTCCGGCTCTGCCATTCTCCCTACTCCAACCAATCCACTGGCTAATTCGCCTTCTTCTGCAGGGATTTGGATATTCCCATACCCTTCAAGATGTTTAATATTTTGAACAGTACTAGGATGTTTGTACATGTCTAAGTCCATAGCAGGAGCATAAAAAACTGGACACTGAGCTGACATATATACGGCCATTAACAAATTATCGCAAAGACCATTTACCATTTTCGACAGGGTATTAGCGGTTGCTGGTGCGATGATTATCATATCTGCCCATAAAGCTAATTCCACGTGATTATTCCATGCACCTGTATTATCTACATCTTGATAAAACTCAGAATACACTTCGTTTTTAGACAAAGTAGAAAGTGTAAGAGGTGTGATAAAATTTTTAGCATCTGGTGTCATAACAACCTTAACCAAAGCTCCATTTTTCACTAATAGACGAACCAGGCTTGCAGCTTTATATGCTGCAATACCTGCCGACACTCCTATTATAACTTTCTTACTTTCCCACATAATGCTAACGCATGGTTGTTAACACCATCTATGAAAGTTCTTGATTTTCTTTAGTATTTCGGTAATAAATATTGTCTTTCAACCATTCTTCTACAGCTAGAGCATGAGGTTTAGGTAACCGCTCATAAAATCTAGAAACTTCAATCTGCTCTCTATTTTCAAAGATCTCTTCTAAATTTTCATTATGCGTGGCAAACTCGTCCAGTTTCTCCAAAAGTTCCTTACGAACATCTAAACTTATCTGCTCTGTTCTCTTGGCTATAATAGAAATAGCTTCATAAATATTGTCTGTCGGCTCTTCAATTTTAAGTTTATCAAGAGTAACCGTATTTACAGGCGCTTTAGAGTTTTTAATATCTATCATGGGTATCTATTTTATTTTAAATTGTTGTTTCTTTTGTTTTTAAATCCGTTTCAATTTTATTCAAAAGAATAGTTGCTTCTTCTTCAAATTCTGAACTTTTATAATACTTAGCGTATTCATTATAGTATTCCTTCGCTTTATTCAATCTTTCTGGGATTAATTCTGGAATGCTATGAGTAGCTAATAAATAGGAAGCTTCAATTCTTTTTATATAAGCTTTTTCTTGTAGTTCTGCTCCAGGATTATCTTTTATAAAATTAGTAAATGCTGCAATCGATGCTTTATAGTCTGAAATACGTAAATATTGATTGGCAATATCAAATTCTTTTCTTTGAAGCTTTTCTTGTAATTCGGCAGACATCTCATTGACTTGATCATGATAATCTGAATCAGAATAAAGAGTCAGAAATTCTTGTAACCTCTCCAAAGCCTGTTCTGTGTCTTGTTGATCTAATGTATATCTAGGAGAAAGAAGATAATAGCTTTTAACAGAACGGAATGCTGCTACCTCAGCACTATCGTTCTCGGGATAGGTCTTAGCAAAACGCTCATAGTTGTATCCTGCCGAGAAATAATCCTTTAGTTTATAAAGGTTAGTGGCATACATATATTGAACTCTTTCAGCTTGAGGGGTACCTCGATAAGCTGGATTCACTTGCTCATAGAGTTTTAAAGATTTTTTATATTTTCCTTTGGCAAATAAAGAATCTGCCATTTTATATTTTTTTGATATATCCGTTTCTTTCAAAACACGTTGGTACTCACTACAAGACACCAAGGTGAATACTAGACAAAGTAAAATTATTATTGATCTCATACACTTAGAATACATCTTGCAAAGATAGATATTATTTTGGATACTTTAAAAATTATTAAAGGCTTGAAAACCATAAATGTTTTATTGATTATCTATTTTATTCAATTGGTTTTCAATTTTATCAGCTAACTCTTCGCTAATATTCACCAAGGGTAAACGTAAAATATTTTTACTGATATTTTTTCTCTCTAATATATATTTAATCCCTGAGGGATTTCCTTCCTCAAAAATCGAATCGATGAGAGGCATCATTTTAAAATGTATATCAAATGCTTCTCGAGTTTCTCCTTTCAAACCTAAATGAACCATTTTTGAGAAAAAAGAAGTAATTCCTTGCCCTATTACAGAAATCACACCATCTCCACCTGCTACTATAGAAGGTAAAGCCAACATATCGTCTCCAGAAATTATTAAGAAATTTTCGGGAACTATTCGCAGTAATTCCAGTACTTGCTCCATACTTCCAGCCGCTTCTTTAACTCCAATTATAGTATTGAAATCATTTGCTAATCGAGCTATTGTTTCGGGTAAGATATTTGAACTGGTACGTCCTGGCACATTGTATAACAAAATAGGTTTAGGACTGATTTCAGCCAATGTTTTATAATGTTGATAAATCCCTTCTTGAGTAGGTTTATTGTAATAAGGGGAGACAGAAAGCACAGCATCAAAACCAGATAAATCTAAACTCTGCAGGTCTTCTTTCACTTCTTGGGTATTATTCCCACCAACTCCTAAGACCAATGGCAACTTCCCTAAAGCTGCTTTTCTCACCGTTTCGATCACCAACATTTTCTCTTTTTTTGTCAATGTAGCGCTTTCTCCTGTAGTTCCTAGCACCACCAAGTAATCTGTTCCATTCTCTATATTATATTCCACCAGCCGAATAAGTGCTTCGACATCCACGCTTAAATCCTTTCTAAATGGTGTGATTAAGGCTACCCCTAATCCTCGTAAATTAACTTTATTATCCATGTTTATTTTTTTTATTTTATTCTTCTAAGATTCTCAAAAAATCCTTTTCGTTTATAATTTGAACCTTGTGTTTTTCCGCTGCCTGAAATTTACTGGGTCCCATTTTATCTCCTGCAACCAACATCGTTGTTCTTCCTGATATAGAAGAAGTTACCTTCCCTCCATTATCCTCGATTCGCTTCTTTAAATCACTTCTACTAATCTGGTGAAAAACACCAGATATCACATAAGTACCTCCGTTTAATTTATCTGTCCTATTCTCTAAATCCTTCGCATCCAACTCCAATTGCAATCCATAATGAAACAATCGTTCGATTAAAATTCTATTTTTCTCTTCCTCAAAAAAGTTAGATACGCTAGTAGCTATAGCCTCACCTACCTCATCTACAGTCAACAAGTCTTCTTTAGTAGCCTCCATCAAATCTTTGATAGATTTATAGTGCTGTGCCAACTTTTTCGCTACCGTTTCTCCTACATAACGAATACCTAAAGCAAAAAGTACGCGTTCAAAAGGTATTTTCTTGGACTCCTCCACTCCATTGATCAAGTTAGTAGCGCTTCGTTCTGCCATTCTCTCTAATGGTAATAACTGTTCTTTTTTCAACTCATATAAATCGGCAGGGGTTTCTATAAGGTGATTATCTACTAAAAGCCCAACGGTTTCCTCTCCCAATCCTTGAATATCCATTGCTTTTCGAGAGATAAAATGCTGAATTCTACCTTTTACCTGAGGTGGACACCCCATAGCATTGGGACAATAATGCTGTGCTTCGCCTTCGGCACGCACTAACTCTGTTCCACATTCTGGACATTCCGTCACATAAACCACACTTTGACTATCGACTTTTCTTTTGGAATAATCTACTCCAAGAATCTTTGGAATAATCTCCCCTCCTTTTTCTACGAATACCGTATCTCCCACCCTAACATCCAGTTTCTCTATCTGATCGGCATTGTGTAGAGAAGCTCTTCTAACTGTAGTTCCATCTAACTCTACCGCCTTTAGATTTGCTACTGGAGTAATGGCTCCCGTACGTCCCACTTGATAAACAATCGACTCTAGGATAGTAGATACTTGGGTTGCCTTAAATTTATATGCCATCGCCCAACGTGGTGCTTTGGCAGTAAAACCCAACTCTTCTTGTTGGTGTAAATCATTAACCTTGATAACGATTCCATCGGTTTCAAAAGGTAATTCTACACGATGCTTATCCCAATAGGTTATAAAATCAATCACCTCATCCATGCTTTTAGCTTCGATGGTGTGCTTTGAAATTTTAAAGCCCCAAGCTTCTGCTTTCTTTAAGGTCTCTACATGGGATTCTCCAATAGTCTCCTTAGAAACCACCGTAAAAACAATACAATCCAACGGGCGTTTCGCCACCTCTTTGCTATCTTGTAATTTTAGAGTCCCAGAAGCTGTATTTCTAGGATTTCTAAATAACTCCAAACCTTCCTTTTCACGTTTCCTATTCAATTCCGCAAACCCACTTAAAGGCAAAATTACTTCTCCACGCACATCGAATCGAGAAGGATAGTCCCCTTTTAACCTAAGTGGAACCGAACGGATTGTTTTTATATTATCGGTCACATCATCGCCTTGAGTTCCATCACCACGAGTTACCGCCCTTAGCAACTCCCCATCCTGATAGGTGATACTGATAGAAGCTCCATCGAACTTTAATTCACATGAATAACTAACCTGACCTCCTATACTTTTTTTCACTCTTTTTTCCCAATCCCTTAAGTCTTCCAAAGAATAAGAGTTTGCCAAGGAATATAATGGGGTGTCGTGAACTACGGTTGGAAATAATTTGGTTATTGCCCCCCCCACTCGCATGGTAGGAGAGTTGGAATCCATATATTCTGGATGTTTTTCTTCCAACTCCTGAAGCTCAGCTAACAGCCTATCAAATTCATAATCTGAGATACTAGGGTTATCCAGCACATAATAATTATGATTATGCTCATGTAATTCCTTTCGCAATGCTTCTATTTTATTTTTTATTTCCATAGTATTATCTAGGTCTTTTTCACTTATTTTCGAAACAAATATACATTTTCTAAAACGACTTATCTAAGTCTTTTATCAAGCAATCCGGAGGTTTTCTTATCTTCGACATCGCAGCATCCTATCGCGTTCAAAGATATCTTTTTT
>Ga0079226_10001115_pt1 | contig 20386 bp, 13 predicted proteins | sample Poulit2014_FD_76345 | JGI IMG/M metagenome (GOLD analysis project Ga0079226, IMG submission 76345) | Agricultural soil microbial communities from Georgia to study Nitrogen management - Poultry litter 2014 | ecosystem: Environmental > Terrestrial > Soil > Agricultural land | place: USA: Georgia... | reverse complement strand
TATAGACGTTAAAATCGTATTTTTAAACTGGTCGGCATCAAGCATTGTGTATTCGATTTCAATATCAGGATGATCTTCCATGAATTGCTCATGAAACTCCTCCCTAATATCTTGTACACTATCGCTCCAGTCCGTAACTTTCAAAGTTACTTTTTCATCTGAATCAGTCTTATCTCCACATGCTACTAATACGGATATAAGAAAAACCAAAACAAATAAGAAAATATAATTTTTAAAATTCCTCAAATTTGTTCCTTCCTCTCCTAAACTATTTTTTTATTTACTTACATCATTACCTAGATAGTTATCTATAAGTCATGATTTACAGAACTATACTAAATCGCTTTCACAACTGCTTACATTTTTATATGCACCTCCTTAGACATAGATAATAATGATAAATTAAATTAATTAATTTAATTAAGACTATGATAGCCCTTTCTCCCTTCACTTGTCAACTTTGAAAACGATTCATTTTATAAAAATAAATCCATTCAATCGAGCTAGTCTAACAAAAATACCCAAGTCTTAACTTGGGTATTTTTGCATATTAATGTATTATTTAAAAATCTGGTTACTGCCATTCTTGAATCAAATATTCGGTTTGATCATATAAAGTTTCATAGGCGCTTTCCGACATTAACTTTTCCTCTTTTTGATGTTCTAACAACTTTTTAAAACTCTTCAGATGTTTCACTACTTTCTCAGTTTTTTCTTCTTTTTCAAATTGACTGATTGCTATTAAATGCATTTTTAAATCATGAGCATCTTCATCACTTTCAAAATCATTTTCTTGCTCAAACTGTTCAACAAGTGATGCCATTTCAGCAGCATCAATATTCGTGTTCATAAGTTTCCATGACTGGTTACTATTAGAATTAGGCTGATAAAGGTCAACCGATTCTCCTTCCTCAGAGGATTCTCCAACGACTTCGATTACTTGGTCGCTACCTACACCAACAAAAGTATATTCACCCAATCCATTGGTAGAAATAATCCATTGTTGTTCGGCTAAATCGTTATCAGAATCTAACACCAGTGATCCATCATCATTTGTTAATACATCACCACTATCAGCATGGATGATTTTGTACCTCTCCGTATGAGAGTTACCGTCCGTCACTTTTTCAAACTTCCATTCCTGATTATCTTCCTCTCGGGAATTCTTACTTTGCACTAATGAATGATCATCCGTATCCAAGACGAGATCACTATCTGCATTAAATAGTTTATAACCACTGTCTTCATCTAGGAAACTATCATCAACGCCTGCAACATCTGAAATAACAAAAGTAGTTACTGACTCCGAATCAACAGTTGTTGACATTACTTCTTTATCCACATCTACTTCCTCTTTCTGAGTCAAATTCTCTTTTTCTGACGTCACATAAGGAGTGGCAGTTGCAAATTTTCCAACTGATTCGAATTTTGTCAAATCAACATCTATTGTCTGTTCACTATCAGTATCATTGGTATAAACGACGACTACTTTATCATCTTCTTTATTAATGGCAGCTGAAGTGTTCTTATTATCCGTGTTAATAAATTGATCTCCCGGCCGAATAAACTTCGTGTAATTTCCCATCGTGTAAAACTTTTTATTTTTGTTGATTTTAAGCTGATTAAAGTCATCCGGATCAAAGTCGACATGAATTAAGCCCCAATTCATATTTTCATTGTCTTCATTCATATTAACCTCATCTTCAATTGCTTGCCACATTACCCATGCTTCTGGTTCCAAATTTTTAATATCAGACGTTATTTGTTTAGAAAATTCAAGCCCGGGTTCAATATCATCGAAGTCCTGAGGTATACCGTCTGGACCTATATCTACTTCAGACATCCACATATGTCTGTCTTCTCCTTTTGATATATCCCGGATTGGCGAGCGTTGTTCCGGCCAGTACGTATGAACATTCATTTGACCTACATTATCTTTTGTTTTTTTATCATACGAATTCCAACCTTCTCTAAAGACTTGAGGATTGGTTTCATCCATAGCTGAAAGTTTTGTATCTAAATCTAGTGAATCCATCTGTTTAGATACTTCATTGATAATTTTCGCTTGTGATTCATTAGACCAATTTGACCCTTCCTGATCTCCTTTTGCGCCCCAATAACCATTGTTAGGTTCATTAACTGGCGAAAGTGAATGAATATCTATATCCATATCATCTTGTAAATATTGCGCAACGCTTGTTAAATAAATGGCGAAATTTTCATATTGATCGGAACGTAAATTATCATCCCAACTATCCCAGTTTCCTGATGTATAACCGCTTTCCGTCATAAAATAGGGTGGTGAATTTGAAAAAACCTCAAAAAGATCAGCACCTCTATCTTGGGCAGCCTTTAACCACCATTGTTGATTCTTGTCCTTATCCCAGTCCCAATGATCTGAGTTATCTGGATCCCACCAATCTTTCTCTTCTTCCCAATCTTCATCTGCATCTTCCGGTGGGGAAAATTCACCAGGCCGATTCCAATAACCTGGAACTGCACCGCCACGTCTCATATAAGGTTCTGTTTCAGGTGCGTCTTCTCCGCCGATATTATAACGTGCAATATTAAAGTTTAGACCATCTTTTCCATATAAAGCATCTGCTAATTCATTTTTTATTTCATCAGGCCAACCACCTGTGACATTTCCAAACCATGCTAATGTTGTCCCCCACCCTTCAAAAGAATCATGCTGATAACTGGGGTCCAATTCAATTGTTTCATCAGCCATTTCTTCATCTGACACAGCAAAAGCAGAATCGGTTGTGCCGGGAATCACAAGTCCAAATATAGTACAATAATCCCTGTAATCGAAGCCTTTTTCGAATGTTTTTTCATCAACTTAATCAATTTAGCACCTTCCTATCTATTGTTTATTTATCCTTAACCTGTTCTTTTTCAACTATCTAAAGACTTTCAAATCTACTGCTTACCTCCTCACATTTTCTTTTTATAATAAATATCCATAAAGCAAACCACCTATTATTTGTTTAATCTGTTACTTTTCACTGATAGGGACAATCTGTTCTGAATAATTATTGTGTAGAAAACATAGTTCATAAGGTTCTATACATGTTTTAAATGACTTTCCTTATACGTGATTGCGCTTTCATTTTTTTAAAAAAACACATCACTTTTATGAATACATGAATACTTTAAAAACATGCGAAAGGTATCATTCCCTTCCGCATGTTGAGTGCCTATTTACTTCATTCGACAGGCTCAATGAAAAATTCAAATTCAAAATCTTCTTCTGCACTAATGCGATATTGTTCATGTACTGGTGCTCCCCAACTATCATCTCCACCGACACCCATCTGCTTACCAGCGACAGTCAATACGGTATGATGAACATTAGGCAAGTCATAATAATGTTCCGCATTTTCCAATTCGAAAGCAGTGTACGGAGAAACGCTACATTCCAACGGCGCAGAACCAGCTGATATACGGATACCTTGCCCTTGATGGTTCGTTACTGCTACCTCACGTACCCCAGTTCGATTACTGAATTCTTGAGGTAAACTATTTGTGTCTACGTTGTCCTCCGCCTTATTTGTAAAGCGACATAATCTTGCACCATTGTCTCTGTCTATATAATTCGCATCTGGCCCATTAGCATACCAATCAACCTGATTATATGCTGCAGGAATCTTAAAGAAAACTGCATGAATTGGTATATCCGGTAATCCTTTTACACCATTATAAGAAGAATGTACTTTCATACTCCCATTTGCGTAAACCGTATATGTCAGAACCACCTTCGCATCTGGATGAATAGATAAATGATAGGAAAATGAAACAGTAGCATGTGTTTTTTGATCTTGAACCGTAATGTCTGTACATTTTGGTAACAAACTAGCTGAATACCATCCACCACTTTCAAACCCAAATCCACTACCGATATCATTATCAGTCAATGCTCGCCAAAACAATGGTTTCGGTGCTTTATCAATCATTTCTCTACCCGCATAACGTACCGATGAAAGCAAAGCTGGTTTCCGTGAAAAAATGATTTGAAAATGATCACCATGTATTCCTATGTTTACATCACCATCCACAACTGTAACTTCTCCATCTGGAATTTGAAGAGACACTTCATTATGTTTAAATATATATTCTCCAAAAGCGACTTCAAAGCCACTTGGAGCCCATACAGTGTCTTCAGCAAGCAGCATCGACGTATGAACCACGTATTCTCCTGCATTCTCCAGTTCATCCGGCAAATCCAAAGTAATATACGTTTCTTTTCCAGGAGACACATCAATCTGTTTCTCTTCTGCAAAGATTTCTTCGCCATTATATGAAAGGGTGTATTTTAATACATAGTCATCGGTGTTTTTAAATAAATGACGGTTTGTTACTTTGACTCCTTTTCTATCGGGTTCTAAATAGAAAGGTTGGTATAAATGACGTACCTCCTGCATTTGAGGTGTTAGTTTACGGTCTGCATAAACAATACCATTTAAGCAGAAATTATAATCTGTCGGACGTTCATCAAAATCGCCGCCATAAGCAATATAATGATTGCCATATCGATCTTTTTTAACAATTCCCTGATCAATATAATCCCAAATAAACCCACCTTGATACATTGGATATTGATCTTCTAAATCTGTATAATGCTTCATGCCACCAACAGAATTCCCCATTGCGTGCATGTACTCACAAATAATAAATGGTTTATCAGGATTATTATTTAAATATTCTTCTATCTCCCATGGCTTGGCATACATTCTACTTTCCATATCACTTGTGTCATTGTAATCGCGATTATGAAATACCCCTTCATAATGCACTAAACGACTTGAATCAACTTCTCTGAAATACTCCGACATTTCATAAAGCACTTTCCCACCATAAGACTCATTTCCACAAGACCAAATTAAAATGGAAGGGTGGTTTTTATCACGTTCAAACATAGATACAGCCCGGTCCAATACGATATCTTTCCATTCCTGTTTATCTCCTGGAATCACCCACGAAGGTTCGACTTCGTCTAATTTTTGCCACGTGCCATGCGTCTCTAAATTCACTTCATCAATTACATAAATACCATACTGATCGCAAAGCTCATACCAATACGAATGATTAAGATAATGCGAGGTACGAACGGCATTCATATTATTTTGCTTGATGATTTTAATATCTTCTAGCATATCTTCCTTTGTTATTGCTCTCCCATGATGACAATTAAATTCATGGCGGTTAACGCCTCTAAAAACAATGCGTTCACCGTTGATATGCATGATATTGTTGATCATTTCAAATTTTCGAAAACCGACTTGTTGCGGCACAACTTCAACTAATTGTTCTTCATGATTATATACTTGTATATATGCGCGGTATAAATAAGGTTGTTCAGCACTCCATAGACTTATATCAGAAACAGGTAAGGATAATGTTTCTTTAGATTTATCAATATCTTTCGATACAGAATCAACCACTAAACCATCAGCATCTTCCAAAACTAACTTTACCTTCGCCCCTTGCGAAACATTCGACAATTCCATATCTACTTTTAAAGTACCAGTGGTATAGGTGTCATCCAAGTCTGTATGAACATGAATATCCTCTAAATGAATATCAGGCTTACTGTAGAGATATACATCCCTGAAAATACCAGAAAAACGCCAAAAATCCTGATCTTCCAACCAACTTCCCGTACTTCGCTGGTATACTTCCACCGCCAGTTTATTTTCACCTTCTTGTACAAAAGAAGTCAATTCAAAATCAGCAGGCGTAAAACTGTCTTCACTATAACCAACAAACGAGCCGTTCAGCCATACATAAAAGGCTGTTTCCACACCTTGGAACGAAATATATAAAGGCTTGTTTATCATTGGTTCAGGAATCGTAAATCTTTTGACATAACTACCTACCGGATTATCCTTTTCAGGAACTTGAGGTGGCCTAAGGTCTTCATGCCCATCCCACGGATACATTGTATTAACATATTGCGGTTTACCGAACCCCTGTAGCTGGATATGTCCCGGCACTTGTATGGAATCCCATATCGCATCATCATAGTCTTGCTCATAAAACTGTTTCGGTCTTAATGCCGGATTTTGAGCGTAATGAAACTTCCATGAACCATTTAGAGAATGACGCAATCGCATGGATGATTGCTTACGAGCTTCCTCCATTGTCTCATAATAAACATGATCTGAATGTGCTTTAACACGGTTAACTGCATATGTTTTTAAATCTGTTAACCAATCTAAATTCGGCTTTACCAAATTAAACACTCCTTTTAAAGCTTATTATAAAATACTTTCCTTTGTTCATTTGTTAATCAGTCCATTTCTATTAACCTTTTACAGAACTTTGCTCGAGTTACTAACATTTATGCTTGTTGCTGGACAAATCATTGGAATTATATCTGGTCCGTTCATAGGTGCAAAAATAGAACAAGCGTACATTAATCAGTAATTTCATTCTTTTTGCAATATCTTATATTTTATTCTTTCTAAAAATTAATTTCCTTTTTCCATACTCTCCATCCATTTCTTCGCCATCAACATCCGCCCTAATGAATTCATATGTACACCATCAGTAGTCAACGTATTCTCCGGATATTCTTTAACGTACTGAATAAATGCGTAATACATGGCAATATGTACTGCTTGAAAATCTTTGCTCAGTTGTTCTGTGATTTTAACGTATTCTTTAAGCAGTTGATTACCTTCCGAATGAACATCTTCTTCTATGATAGTTGGATCCATGATAATAATCTGAGCATCCGTTTTATTTTTGACCTCACTTAAAAGCTGTCTGTATACTTGTTCAAATTCAGTAGGATAAACTTGTTCGATAGTCGGATTATCCAATCGCCGCCATACGTCATTCACACCGATAGAAATTGACACCCAGTCCGGTGCTTGTTGTATCACATCTTCTTCCCAACGATTCTTCAAGTCTGTCACACGATTTCCGCCGATACCTTTATTGATGATTTGAATATTGTTGGATGGATAACGTGCCTTTATATAATCATCTATCAATCGAACATAACCATTTCCCATTTCTTTTGAATCCTCAAAACGTCCGTCTTCTGTAATACTATCACCGATAAAAATTACTTTTTCATTTGGTTTAATTTTCATTAAAGCACCACGCTCCATTCATATATCATCACTTTAAACCACCTTTTTGGCATTTGATTCTTTACAGTTGGCAGATATTTTGTGAGTAAGTGTAAAATATGCCGAGTATAGGTTATCCAACAAATATTATTGTGAAATATTAGCAGATAAACTACCACGTGTTTCAACAGCTCTTCGATTACATCGCTTAATAATGTCATGTCAGCATTGAAATTGAGTGAACTATTTTAAACTTATTTATTCTCTTTTAAATGAACCAATTTCATAAGCCCACAACAGGATGTAAAGCCCGAACAATACTTTCTACTTAAGAATGGCTTTCACTGTAGGAGGTTGCTTTCCACGGGCACGGTCTAAGCCTCCTCATCCTCACTTAAAGTACTTATTGCGAGGGGCTTAAGACTCGTGCTATTCCCGCTAGAGTCGCCGCCTTATGTTACAGCCATTCGAATTACAATCCTACGAAATTATTAATCAACAAAAGCAATTACAAAATTGAATCAAATAGTAAACAATTACTTTTTCATGTGTGATATTGATTTGTTATATTACACTTAATCAGCATTTCACTTCAGTAAACATTTCAATTTATACGATTATACACCAAACATTAAAAACTGATTTACTTAGTCTTTATTCTGCCACTTAGTAATTAAGTTATCAGCATATTCTTGCAGAGTTGCAGCTGCTTCCTCTGATATAATGTCTCGATCAACTTGTTCATTAATTAATTTTTTAAAATTTTTCATGTGTTTTACAGCTTTATCGTTCTTATCCGTATTCGAGTAGTGAGAAATTGCTGACAGCTGTCGTTTTAACAAATGCTCAGTGGCTTCATCTGAGATTTCTTTATCTGTGGCAAACTGATTAATACTATTTTCCATTCCTTCCAAGCCTACCTGACCTTCTCCCGCTTCGTCATCAACTTCTAATCGAATAACATCATACATAATCCCGGCCATAGGCTCCATCCAATCATCAGAAGTCGGAGCCTTCGGATTATCATGCGGAACAAGCGTAATGGTGTTTTCTCCTTTTTCAATTAAATTCGCATCAAATTGGATAGGGTCTAAACTACTATAAATACCTCTAACACCCTGTCGATAGGATGCGTTATCACCAGGAGGTCCCGGCATTTCATCAAAAGTAGAAATCGTTTCGCCATTTAATTTCACATCAAGTGATGCGAACACAGAACTCGCCAAGTCAATCGACAGAGTCCCCTCCCCCTTTTCATATCCTTCTGAGTCAAAGCGAATATTCCATTCTGTAAGTGACTGATCTTTATCTGTCCCTCTTAAATCAAGCTGTTCATCCGTTCCAGGTGTTTTATACATAGGTTGAAAATAGTTCCAATCCTGATTCGTAACACTTTTGCCTATTTCAAAATCAACATCGTCAGGAAAATCATAAGGATATTCCAACCATGTCAAATGATTCCTGAAACCATTTTCACCACCATAAACATAAAATTCTTCTGACGACCGATTTGGAGTGCCAATCTGCCACAATTGCTCTCCATACTTTTCTGGAGTCCACTCTAAAGTTCCAATATCTTGGGAGTCACCGGAGTCAATCGTGATTTCATTTTTCTTAAATTCTCCCATTACACCATCCGCAAAAGCTGTTAATGTATACTTTCCTGGACGAACTCCGTCTATATTAAAGTCACCATTTTCATCCGCACGCTCCGAATAAACATAACCTTCTGTATCTTCCTGCCAATCTACACCTGGGGGAGATAGTATGACCCAAGCATTTTCAGGTGAAGAGTGATCTGTAATCTCAAGGTTTCCACTTACATTCGTTCTGTTATCAGCTTCATAAATAGAATCCTCTATCCATTTATAGGGCCATTTATCTTGCTCTTTGTTAGAAGCTTGTTTTGAGTCCTCCCACATTTCTTCAACGTTTTCCACAGGGTCTGATCCATCACTTTCATTTATATATAAATAAAATGGACCATACATTTTTTCCCAGCCTTTTTCAGGTTGAATACTTGGTGTTCCATAGTGCCCAGTATGTTCATGCCACAATAGAATTTCTCCATCATAATAGTCGTGCACCGTTAATTCCTGCTTTGTTGGTCCACCATCAAAATATTCTTTGCTCGCTTGAATCAATGATACTCCAAAATCTCCATTAGAAGCCATAAACACATGATTATCTCCTTCTGTGTTGGAGATATTTTGATACTTGGAGTAGACATTGCCCTCAGGTAAATCAGGTCCCGGAAGTAAAAAGGTTGTATCCTGGAGTTGTTCCGCGTTATCCATTTCATCTTGCGTCGGTCGCTTTTGAACCCCCCGATCATCATCTACTACAAAATATTCGAATGAAGAATCCTCCAATGCAATAGCGTATCGAAGTTGGCCGATATCAAGATCATCAGGCATATCATCAGTGTACTTATAAACGGTGTAATAATATAAACCTGGTGAATCTTTTTCAAGCGCCATATGCACTTCCACATAAAATGGAAGTTTATTTGGGTCATCTGCAGTCATTACTATTTCAACTCGCTCATCACTTTCAGAAACAATATCAAATTCTGCATCTGAAATACCTTCTTCATAATCTTCATCACCAATACTGTAATTCGCTAAGTAGTATCCTCTCCCCATATCTCCACCTACAAGATTAAAATCGGGTTTATCACTATCTATGGCATATAAAGAAGATATTTCCGCAGTTGATTTATTAACATTCATAGATATTTTTGAGTTTTTCATTGTTACACTTGAACCATTATCAGTTAATTCAACTCCTTCAACTGGTTCCGAATCCGTATCCTCTTCCGTAATCTCAATCGTATTTAATCGTTTATCCACACCTGAAATAGAGAATGTCATTTTACCATCAGTCACTTTAACAGTGCTAAGTAAATCGTCATATTGCCCTTCTCCAGTGCTTTCCATCTCTTCCCCATCAACCTCTATTTCAGTCTCATTGGAGTCTGTTTTATCGCCTGAACTCACTTTAACTTTATAGGTTCCATTCGGGAGATCTGTTTGGAACGAATAGTCTTCATTTGAAATTACAAAATCCCTTAGTTGTAGACGTTCTTCTTCTTCTCGGTCTTTATATCCTACTTCTGAACTTAATCCATAACCTTTCTCTTCAGAGTAAATCATTTTATTTGATACTTTCGTAAATCCATCTGCTACCGGACTTGATTTCGATCCAAAGTCGTACTTGAGTGAAACTAATTTTTCATTTTCGTTCTCTTTCTTTTGGGAACTAGCTGTTCCGGTAGTAAAACTTACTAATCCTAAAATAAATATAATAGTTAAAAAAAACACTACGTTTAGTTTCGTGATTTTCATAGATATCCTCATTTCTAATAGAATATTGTAACACTAAAGAAAACAATGATGATGTAAGTTGTAAGTGTCCTGGTTCAAATTAATTATTTCGTCTCCACTCTTATGGAACAATGAACTATAAAACCAAAGAATAATGATTTAATCTGCATTATTTTTAAGTGCTCTATAAACCTTATAAAAATTGACTTATTTAATTGGACTAGCAACTATTTAAATCTTTTTATGAGCTACTCAGTTGATTCGTTTTCCACGAATAGTTCAAGGTATCAAAATATGTATGATACGCCATCTAATTAAACAAAATCTTTGATGAATCCCCTTTACTGTTCAATCTAGTATTAACAATCGACACCCAAATCTACGTAAATCTATTATATTCTACACTTCTTCTAAAACCATATAACCAAAAGGTGATACAGAATACTTTCCCACCTTTAACTTCTTTGATTCCAGTTGATCATACAAAGGTTTATTTGTTTCCCAAACCTTCATTTCATTTGTAAAGTTTACCAACCAATATTGCTTTCTCTTATTTTTAACATTTTTCCGGGGAACTATTACAAGGCCAGGTTCAATAATCAAATCATTATTTAAACCTTTATAGCTACCATAATAATTGATTAATTCCTTCCATAGTTCTTTACCTTCATCTCCCATAGGCATCGAACCCACAAGTACTATTTTTCCTTTTTTGACTTCTTTTTCTGTTATAAATGCATAACCAGCTGCTTGTCCCTCGCTAACAACTCCCTGTACTTTCGTTCCATCCATAGGTGTGAAGAAAGTACTCATCATACCAAGTTCAACATTATGGTCAAACGCCTGCCCGACATGGCCACTATCTGTAGCTGGAAATTGAATAATGTTCTCTACACCAGCTAGTTCACCTAAATTTCCAAGTCCGTGGGTTGTATGCCATGTATGCTCTTTCGTTCGATCACCAGTCATTGGACCAGCAATCCAAATACCACCATTCTCTACAAATGTTTTTATTTTTGATAAATACTCTTCCGAAATATAATGCACAAATGGAGTAAATAGAACAGAGGACTTTTCAAGGTTATATCCTTCAGGTACCAATTTTCTTTCTATACCCATATCCAAAAAGTTTTTATAGTAATCCAACATCATTTCTCTATATAAATAATGATCCCCTGGTTCATTATCAAAAAATGAACGTGCTCTATCCGAATAAGTAATAGCGATTTCTGGATCAACAGGTTCCGAACTTTGAATAAGAGGTTCGATATTTTTAAACATATTAGAAGTCTTAATCACATTATCATAACCAATTGTCGGCTCTCCCCAAGAACTTACAACTGATCCATGTGGCTGCTCGCATCCACTTTTCTGTCCTCTAAATAACCAATAACTGAAAGCTTGAGCACCTGATGCATACGTAGCAAATGCCTCCGCAGTTACATACCCTTTCGGGTGGAGCTTACCATAATCATGTGTATGACCATTATAAGATGTACTTGTTTCCAGAAGCATGAAGTTACGACAATTATTCTTGATATAAGGCCAACGATCATTATTCAACATAAAATCAGCATAATTTTCGTGTGTAGCATATGTGTCAAAACTAATAAAATCTATATTATCCGATAAAATTTCATTATCTAAATCAAAAACCAAACCACTATTATGCGTTACAGGAACATCCATGTTACCTCGAATAATTTCTGCTTGTTCACTTGCAAAATCAGCTATTTTTTCCATGGAAAATTGCTGGTATGTCCTGATAAGCGAACTATTATGAAGAAACGGCGTAGATACAGGTTGGACAACTTGATCGAAATTTTGGTAACGTTGACTCCAAATACTAGTTTCCCAAGATTCATTCAAGTTTGATACTGTTTTATATTTCTTTTTCAACCATTCATGCCATAAGCCCATACACGTGTCACAATAGCAGGGGCCAACATGACATTTAAATTCGTTATCCAATTGAAAGGCAATAACATTTGAATAACCCTTCACAGCTGAAACAATCCTTCTCGTGATCTCAGCTGCTCTTTTTCTAAAAAAAGAATTATTTGTACATATATGTTGTCTGGAACCATGAGATAATGGCTTCTTTTCCGATGTGTGGTGTAACCTTTCCTGATGATTATGCGTCATCCAAATAGGTGGGGTCGGAGTAGGTGTACACACTATAGCATCCATATTATATTTTTTTAAAGTATCTAAAGTATTCGTTAAAAAAGACATATTAAATTGATTTTGTTCCGGTTCCAAAGTTGACCAAGCAAACTCTCCAAATCTCGCAAGATTCATACCTATTTCTTTCATATGCTTAATATCTGATTCAACCGTCTCCTTATCCCATAATTCCGGATATATTGCGGCTCCATAATATTTTTTGTTCAACTACATCTACTCCTTATTATAAAAATACTCAATAACATTATTCTTTTACGGATCCTCCAAGCATTCCAGAAATAAAGAATTTTTGGAAGAACAGAAATGCAATAAAAATAGGCAAGACAGAAATTGTTGCACCCAACATCAACATGCCATAGTCTATATTTTCCATTCCTGCCAAAGTAGCCAAAGCGACAGGCAATGTATACATATCCTTTGAAGATAATGTGATTAAAGGCCATAAAAAATTATTCCATTGATGTGTAAAAAGAAAAATAGATACTGCCGCTATAGATGGAACGGAAGTAGGTAAGACAATTTTAAAGAATATTTTTAACTCACCGCATCCATCAATACGTGCTGCTTCAAGTAGTGAATCTGGTATTGACTGCATATTCTGCCGCATTAAAAAAATAGCAAATGGATAAGCAATCTGCGGCAAGATAACAGATGTAAATGAATTTAATAGATTCATATTAGCAAATAGTTCGAATTGCGGTATGACCAATGCCTGATACGGAACCATCATTGATAGTAGAATAACAGAAAATATAAGATTATTTCCCTTAAATTTGAATTTAGCAAACGCATACCCTGCAGCTGCACTCACAAGTCCACCAAGAAAAGTGTATATCACCGTAACAATCGTTGAATTTAATAGTGAACGAAATATATTTATTTCAGCCGTAAGATTTTTGAAATTATCAATCAAATGCGTCCCAGGAATAAATTTGGGTGGAATACTTAAAACGTCCCCAGAAATGTTTGATGCCCCTACTACCATCCAGTAAAAAGGACCAATGGTTAAAATCACACTAATAAAAAGCATTAAATATAGAATAGTTTTTTGAACATTTAACCTCATTTCTTATCATCTCCCAATTTAAATTGGACAAAAGATATTATGGCAATGATCACAACCACCACATAAGCTATTGCTGAAGCATACTCAAAGTCAAAGTATTGAAAAGCATTCTCGTATAAATACATGGTTATTGTAGTCGTTGAATTTACTGGCCCACCGCCGGTTAAATTATAGGGCTCATCAAATAATTGTAATGTTCCAATAGTTGAGGTAATTGTTGTAAATAATATCACCGGACGTAGTTGTGGAATAGTAATTGAAAAAAATTGCCTTATTACACCTGCCCCATCAATACGTGCTGCTTCATATAAATCACCCGATATGTTTTGTAAACCAGCCAACAATATAATCATATTATAGCCAGTCCACCTCCATATCATCACCATCACGATAGATACCTTTGCCCAAAACGAAGTGTTTAGCCAACCGACAGGATCAATTCCTAAATAAGAAAGTAGAAAGTTTATTATCCCGTAATCCGGATTTAATAATAGTAAAAAAATTACTGATGCTGAAACAAGCGATGTAACAGCTGGTGTAAAAAAGGAAACCCGAAAAAAACCTTTCATCTTCAACAATGTACTATTCATTAGATTTGCCAATACCAGAGCCAAAAATATCATAATAGGAACCTGTATAACTAAAATTATCAGCGTGTTAGCTAGAGATTGATAAAATAAGGAATCCTGAAACAATCTGATATAATTTTCTAACCCTGCAAATGAATTTGTTCCTCCTTCGGTTTTTTGAAAACTTAATATAAATGATTTAACAATAGGATATGCCGTAAATAATAGAAAGAAAAATACGGCAGGAAACACAAAAACATAGGGAGCATTCTTAGATGTTATTAATGATGATTTTGATTTTTTATTTTTTCGATGACCAGGATCGCCTCTATTGGGATTGTATGCAGATGATGGAGCACCCATTATTATCCATCCCTTCTATATTAATTTAGAACTTCATACAGATATATATTTGAAGACCAATGATGTATTTCAAATCTTAATTTTTATCTTTTTCACCAGTGCTTGATTCTACCTTTTTGACAAATTTATCAATTACATCTGCAGGATTTTCATCATTTAAAATCATAGAAGCAACTTCTTCATTAAGATTATCGTTTACCTCCGGATAATCAGCTGTATACGTTACTTCAGGAATTTCTACTGCTATATCAGCAAAGTTTTCATAAAACTTTTCACCATCAAAATACTCATTACCCTCGGTGAATTCAGGCTGTTCATATGATTCTTCGAGAGAGGGGAAAAGCCCATATTCTTCTAAAGCTACAATTTGATTATCAACATCCGTACTTAAAAATTCACCAAACACGTATGCTGCCTCTTTATTATTCGAACCTTCTGGAATTGCAAAACTAGAACCACCACTATTAGCAGCATGCACACCCGATTCTTTAAACTTAGGTAGTGGAAATGTTCCCCAATCCCCTGAAAGTTCAGGTGCCTGATCATACATTGTGCCGTTATACCATACCGAGTTTGGTATAGTTGCTACCTCTCCATTTTTCATTGCTGCTGTAAGGCCATCTGCATTAGTCACATTTTCCGTAATGTCATTATCAACAATTTCTTTTATCTTAGTTAAAGCATTTAAAGTTTCGTCTGAACCGGCATTCAAATTACCATCACTATCAAAATAAAAAGATTCCTGTTGATGAATCATAAATCTGGTTAATGGTATATCATCATTTAACGCTAATCCTAACATTGCAGTATCAGTTTCTTCTTTTATTTTCTTCCCAGCTTCAATATAATCGTCCCATGTTTCTATTGATTCTGCGTCTACACCAGCATCATTGAAAATATCCTTACGATAAAACATACCTACAGGACCTAAATCTCTTGGAAACGCAATATAATTTCCATCGTCATCCTTAATCATCTCTTCCTTAGCTACAGCAAAACTTCCATCATGTTCATTAAAGCCTATATCAGAAAGATTCGCGAAAGAATCAGGAAATTTCTCTGTAAAGGAGGGAATTTCAGCATCCTGTACTTGTACTAAATCAGGCAATTGATCTTCCTGTCCTGAAGCGAGTCCGGAAACTAGTCTTTGAAAAACCTGATCAGGTCCTTGTTTATTAATTTCTACATTCACATTAGGATATTCTTCATTAAACTGATCTACAATTGAATTTAAATAATCTGCTTCCAGCTCCCAGGCCCATACACTAATATCACCTGATATTTCATCAGGTTCTTTAGTAGCAGGATCATCCATTTCACTCGTTGAGTCTTTATCTTTACAAGCACTTAACCCGAAAAACAAAACAACTATTAGACTTATTGCTCCTATACGTCTGATTATATTCATTATGCCTCTCCCCATCTCCATTTTTTTAATAATAATTTTTCTTTATTAACCAATCAGGTGAAATCAGTGTAATTATTAATGCGAGAATACTAACAGAGAAAAATATAATTAACCCTGGAAAACGAAATAAGACTGTCACCCACGTGAAACTTAAAATAAGCGCAAAAATAGTAAGTGGTAACTTCCCTAACGTTATAAGAAATATTTTTTGGACTATCACTCTAAACTCGCCACTGTAATGTATATATATAGGAAAAAAGAACAATAGGGATAAAATAAATAGTATGAACAATGTTCCGTTCCCTATTAAAAATAAACTAGATATTTTTGTGACAGGTATCTGAGACAAAGTACGAAAATTTAACAAGAACAAAATTGCTAAAAATAATATTATAACGCCACTAATATTGGAGTTAATAAATTCCTTTTTATATATACTATAAAAGGTAGGAAAGATGGCGCACTTTTCCCCACTTTTCCATTTACTTAAGATGGTAAATAACCCAACAGTAGCGGGAGCCCAACCAAATATACCTACTCCCAAGATACAAAATAAGAACCATAATATATTTAAGTACGCTAGCTTTACTATCCAATGGGTTAATATTAATAAATTCGTGTTTCCAATAATACTTCTCATATTCACCCCCTCCTCAACATTGCAAACTTTCTTAGCTAACTTATCATTTATACAAAAAAACCACTATAGCGTTTACATTTTTATAAATGAACATATAATTTACCCTTTCATCAAACTGTTTGATTACTATGCCTTCCTTAGCTGCTCCATTTGCAGTCCATTTCTATTAACCTTTTACAGAACCCATCATTCCTGCAACAAAATGTTTTTGCATAAAGAAGAAAACCAGAGCTGTTGGTAATGTTGAGATCACAATCGCAGACATAATCACCCCATAATCAGGCGAGTAACCTGCACCCAGATTTGAAATCAACAATGGAATGGTTTGTTTTTCTGGAGACTGTAAGATAACTAATTGCCATATATAATTATTCCAGCTATTCATAAAAGCGATAATAGCTGCTGCTGCATACGTTGTTTTCATTGTAGGAACATAAACACGGAAGAATATCCCCAATTCACTTAAACCATCAATTCTTCCTGCTTCTATTAAATCAGTCGGAAACATCTTTGTGTTTTGCCGAAATAGAAAAACAAAAAACATTGTTGTTATCGTCGGTAAAATAGCCGCTGCCAAAGTATCGATACCAAACATAGGAGCAACATCGGAAACACTACCAAAGAATCGATACAACGGAATCATGATAGATGCAAACGGAATCATCATGGAAACTAACAAAATATTAAATACCCAATCTTTACTTCGTGATCGATATATTTCAAAGCCATATCCAGCTAAGGACGCAATTAATAATGTCCCCAAGGTTGTCACCACTGCAATAATCGTTGAATTAACTAAGGCAGTAGCTATGTCTACTGTTTCAAAAAGCGTTTGCAAATTTTGAAACAGTTCGGTACCAGGCAATAAACGTCCTTTAGTGACATCAACAGACTTATTTGTCATGCTTACAACCATCCATAATAATGGAAATAAACTTATAAGTGACGCCACAATAAGAAACAAATAAATAGATATACGTTTTACTTTCTTCATTCTTTATCACCTGCTACTTTAAATTGAATAATGGAAAGTATCACAACGATAAACACGATGACGTAAGATACTGTCGATGCATAACCAAAATCAGGAGAGTATTCAAACGATAAATTATATATATATTGAGAAATAGTTAATGTTGAATTTCCTGGCCCTCCACCAGTAATATTCATTACTTCATCAAAAAGCTGCAACGTACCAATGGTTGAGATAGTGGAAGTAAATAAAATAATTGGTTTTAACATTGGTATTGTAATTTTAAAGAAGCGTTGAATAGCACTCGCCCCGTCAATTTTCGCAGCTTCATAAACGGATTGATCGATATTTTGTAATGAAGATAAGTAAAATATCATGTTATAACCTGTCCATCTCCATGTAATTGCTAATATAATAACGACTTTTGCCCAAATAGGATCCGCAAGCCAATTAACTGGTTCCGATATAATAGACATATTAACTAGAATTGTATTTACAATGCCATCCACACCAAACATATACTTAAATATCACTGAATAAGCAACAAGAGAGGTGACACACGGGATAAAAATTGCAGTTCTAAAAAAACCTCTGAACTTCAATGTGGCATCATTCAATAACACGGAAAAAACAAGTGCTAATATAATCATAATAGGTACTTGTATAATTAAATAAAGAATTGTATTAAATAACGCTGTTTTAACGGTAGGATCATTGAATAATCGAATATAATTATCCAACCCGGTATATTCTAAGTTTGCTCCCTTACCAGTTTGAAAAGAAAGAAGTAACGCTTGAATCATGGGATAAAAATAAAATATAGATATTGCAAGTGTAGCTATAAGCAGGAAAAACCAACCGGTATTATTTCGCTTCGTCAAACGCTTCAAATTCTTCACTCCTTTCTTTAATAATAAGCTGAGAGCATAGCTGAAATGCTGTTTTCACAACCATTATCACTACGCTCCAAGCCTATCATCCTTTAAAATTAATTAATTTGATTTTCCGCTTGCAATTGAGCGTCTTCCAGTGTATCTTCAAGATCCTCGCCATTTAAGTAATCCTGCATTTTATTGATCATTATATCTTCTATCTCGTACGTATATAACCCATAATTAACTCCAGGAATTTGCTCATTCCATTCCGCGAAGTCTTCGATGATAGCCTGATCATCAAAAAATTCATCTTCTTCCTTAAAAGCATCACCATCAAGAGAAGGTGTATATGTGCCAATAGCGCCTACATCACTGACGAGTGTGTCATACATTTCTTCATCTGTACCAAAAGTATTTTCTAAAAATGAAGCTGCTTTTTCTTTTCCATCAATATTTAAAACATAGATGGAACTTCCTCCCAAGTTTGATGCATTTTCAGAATCAACTGACTCTAAGCGAGGTGTTGGCACAACTGCCCAATCGCCTTCTTGCGATTCTTCACCTTTGACACTAGCAATAAACCAATTTCCAGTTGGTACTGTTGCAACATCTCCTTTATTGGCTGCCCCAATAAATTGACTGAAATCAGAAATAACTTTTACTGCATCGGAATCCATCATTTCTTTATAAATTTCAAAAGCTTCTTTAAGTGCATCATTATCGCTGAGATTTAGTTGTTCTCCATCCTCATCCGTATACCATTCTCCTGCTGATTGAATCATCATTCGAATTTGCCCTAAATCGTTAGGGTCCAATGTTAACAGATCCACACCTGTTTCTTCTTTGATGTCTTTACCAATTTCGATATATTCTTTCCAAGTAATATCTTCCAAATCTTCTACAGAATATCCGGCATCATCCAATATATCCGTTCTTACAAAGAGCCCTGTTGTACCAGAATCAAACGGAACCCCATATTGCTTACCGTCATGTTGTGTTGTTGCCATTTTGTAATCTGAAAAATCATCCGGATTCATATAATCATCCACTGGATAAAAAGCATCTGGATAAGATTCTAAAAAATTTTGTGCGCGATAATCTTCAATCATTACAAGGTTTGGCAATCCTTTGTCAGATCCGGAGCTAAGACTTGTATTTAACTTCTGAACAATATCATCCTGGGCATTCTCTATAATTTCTAACTCAATATCTTCGTCTCCATCATATGCTTCATTTGCTACTTCTAAAGCTGCTACATTAAACTCCTTATCCCACGCCCAGGCAGTTATAGCATCAGAATTCTCAGATTCAGATGAAAAATCACCATCCGCCTCACTATTATTACCTCCACCTGAGCAAGCCGCCAACGTCAAAATTCCTGCTAACAACAAAATAAACTGGAACCTTTTCATGCTTTTACCCCCATATAATTTAAATTTTAAAAATAAACTTATTGTTTGCGCTTTCAAAAAATCTCAATTCTCAATAACATTACTTTTTTTAATCCAATAATTTTTTATATTAAAGAAAGTAATAAAGTATCTTAATTAATTTAATTTAATTAGTTACTGTAATAATATAACTTTAACAATAAATTGTCAAGTTATATTTTTTGTGCATTAATACTGCTACTTAAAATCCACCTGCCTTAGCAGGTGGATTTTAAAGGACTGAATTCCAATAACTCACTAAGACTTATTTGGAAGCAAGTAATAACTAAATTTATTCCTACACACTAAAAATATATCGCCTAACGATTGATGCAAACCACACTTTAATAAATTAAAAAACATTCACTGCTGCTTTTTCTACTTTAAGAACTGCTTTATATCTTTCCATATACTCCGTAAAACTTTCTACACCTTTTTCACTAGGTTTTAGCGTTATTATTTCTTCC